>Ga0180437_10007268_pt1 | contig 14484 bp, 12 predicted proteins | sample SS_ome_4_FD_132410 | JGI IMG/M metagenome (GOLD analysis project Ga0180437, IMG submission 132410) | Hypersaline lake sediment archaeal communities from the Salton Sea, California, USA - SS_3_D_1 metaG | ecosystem: Environmental > Aquatic > Non-marine Saline and Alkaline > Hypersaline >...
GGTTGCTGGAGCACGTCCGTGAGCGTTATTGATCCGAGCAAGCTGCGCGTGTCGCCGGGCCGGGCAATTTCCCTGGGCGCGGTGGTTCGGCCGACGGGCGTCCGGTTTTCGGTGATCAGCCGGCACGCCACGGCGCTCTATCTCGCGCTATTTGATCGCCCGGAAGACACCAAGCCCGTTATCGAGTTCGCGTTCGATCCGGAGTTGCACCGCATCGGCGACATGTGGAGCATTTTTGTGTCGGGGCTCGAACCTGGCACCCTCTACGCGCTCCGCGCCGAAGGGCCGTTCGAGCCGGAAAAGGGGCACCGCTTCGACGCGACCCGGTACCTACTGGCGCCGTATGCGCGATGCATTGTCGGCGACGTGCGCGGCGGCACGGCCAAATGCCGCGTTGTAAGCACCGATTTCGATTGGATCGACGATGTCCGGCCCCGAATTCCCATGGGCGAAACCATTATCTACGAGGCCCATGTTCGGGGTTTCACCTTCCACGAATCGTCGGGCGTTGCGCACGGCGGCACGTATCGCGGGCTCATCGAGAAGATCCCCTATTTAAAGGACCTTGGGGTAACCATGGTCGAGTTGATGCCCATCCAAGAAGTCGGCGAGGTGGAACTCGACCGCGTGAACCCCGCCACGGGAGAGGTGCTTCACAACTACTGGGGGTACAACCCGATTGGTTTCTTTGCACCGTCGGGCAGGTACGCGTGCGACGGCATGGGCGGCCAAGTCGAGGAGTTCCGGGAAATGGTTGCGGCGCTTCACCGAGCCGGCATCGAAGTGTCCCTCGACGTGGTATTCAACCACACCGCCGAAGGCAATGAAAAGGGGCCGACCCTTTGTTTCAAAGGGCTGGACAACGCCATCTATTACCTGCTCGACGGCAACGGCGGCTACATCGATTTCTCGGGCTGCGGCAACACGCTAAACTGCAATCATCCGCTTGTTCGGGACTTCATTCTGGACTGCCTGCGCTATTGGGTCACGGTGTTCCACGTCGACGGGTTCCGGTTCGACCTCGCGTCGATATTGGGCCGCGACCGCAGTGGCGATATCGTGCCGAATGCGCCGCTCATCGAACGCATCGCAGAAGACGCTATTCTCCGCGACGTGAAACTCATCGCCGAAGCGTGGGACGCGGGCGGCGGCTACCAGGTAGGCTCGTTCGGCGACGTGCGCTGGGCCGAGTGGAACGGCAAGTATCGCGACGAAGTGCGCCGGTTCTGGCGCGGCGATGCGGCTACAAAAGCCGCCTTCGCCACGCGCGTCACGGGCAGCGCCGACCTTTACCAGGATGACGGCCGCACCCCGCCGCACAGCATCAACTTTGTCACCGCCCACGACGGGTTCACGTTGCGCGACTTGGTCTCATATAACAACAAACATAACGAGGCCAATGGCGAGAACAACAAAGACGGCATGGATGGGAACTTCAGTTGGAACTGCGGCATCGAGGGCGAGACGGACGACGCGGCCGTCAACGCACTTCGACTGAGAATGCAGAAGAACTTTCTCGCAACGTTGTTTCTGTCCCTTGGCACACCAATGCTTCTCGGCGGCGACGAGTTCGGTAGAACGCAGCAGGGCAACAATAACGCCTACTGCCAAGATAATACGATTTCGTGGTACGACTGGACGCTTCTGACGAATAACGCCGACCTCTTCCGTTTCTGCAAAGAAATTATCCGCTTCCGAAAGGAGAACCCCGTCTTTTCCCGCGCAACCTATTTCACCGGTAAGGCCACGACCTCAGGGAAGAAACCGGACGTTGTATGGCATACGAGGAAAGGCAAACTACAGCAATGGGATGACGGCGATCGGTGTTTGGCCTATTGGATCAACGGCGCCGAAAACGGCGGTACGGCGCTCTATCTGATGTTTAATCCCTCGCCGAAACCTGCAAGGTTCTCCTTGCCTCGGGGGTGGTGGGTCCGCCGAATCGACACGACCCAACCATCGCCGCATGACGTCGTGCCCCAGCAGGAAGCGCCCATGATCGAGCGCGCCGAACGCGTCACCCGGGTTTCCGTGACCGAGCACGGTTTGGTTGTACTAGCCGCGCTCGATCAAGCATGAAGGAGAGGACAACGTGTCGGATGCGCCGCTGGGTAGGCTTCGGGAACGGCTTGGGGAAATCGCCGACCTCCGTGCCGCGGCAGATCTTCTGCACTGGGATCAGGAAGTGAACATGCCGCCGAAGGCCGCGGCCGGCCGCGGCCGGCAGTTGGCGACGGTCGCCGCCTTGGCCCACCGGATGTTTACCGACGCCGAAATGGGCGAGTTCTTGAAAGAACTGCAGGATGGGGCGCATGCCCTTGCCCCGGATGACGCGGCATTGGTTAATGTGACGGCCTACGACTACGTTCGGGCGACGAAGTTGCCGGAGACCTTTGTACACACCTTTGCCGAGGAAACAAGCAAGGCTTACGAGGCGTGGGTAAAAGCGCGCGAGATCTCGAGTTTCCCGGCGTTTCAACCACACCTCGAGACACTGCTCGAGCTGCTCAAAAAGAAGGCGGACCTCCTTGGCTATGAAGGTTCTCCCTATAACGCGCTGCTCGACGAATACGAGCGCGGTATGCGGATCGAGCAACTCGAGGCGATCTTCGCCGAACTCGCCCCCAAACAGGCGGCGCTTGTGGAAAGGCTCGTCAACGCCACTCACCCCCCCGATACGACGTGGACGAGGCGCGATTGGCCGGAGTCGCGGCAATGGGATCTGACGGTGCGCATCCTGTCCGACATGGGTTATGACTTCGAGGCGGGGCGCCAGGACAAGTCCGTGCACCCGTTCACCACAAGCTTCGGGTTGCATGACGTGCGGGTCACGACGCGGTTTGACGCGAAGGATCCGTTCTCGGCCGTAAGTTCCTCGATGCACGAAGGGGGCCACGCCCTGTACGACCAAGGATTTCAGGAGCAGGATGCACGCACCCCGTTGGCTGAAGGCGCTTCCGTCGGCATACACGAATCGCAGTCGCGTATGTGGGAGAACATGATCGGCCGTAGTCTCCCGTTCTGGAAACACTACAGGCCGCTCCTCAACGAGTTTTTCCCCGACGTGCCGCCGCATGTCTCTGCGGAAGACGTCTACCGAACCGTAAACTGTGTGAAGCCTTCGCTGATCCGCGTCGAGGCCGACGAATGCACGTACAACTTACACGTGATTATGCGCTTCGAGATCGAGTTGGCCTTAATCGAGGAACGAATGGTTGTGGCCGAGATCCCGGAAGTCTGGAGTGCCAAGATGAAGGAGTATCTCGGCATCGCCGTGCCAAACGACGCGCAAGGTTGTCTTCAGGACATTCATTGGTCGCTGGGCTCGATGGGCTATTTCCCGAGCTACGCGCTCGGTAACCTGTATGCGGCCCAAATCTTCGAAAGAATCCTCGAGGACATCCCGGACCTCTGGGGCCGCATAGAGTCCGGCCGTTTCTACCCGCTGCTGCATTGGCTGCGCGAGCATGTGCACCGGCACGGACGGCGCAAACTCGCGACGGAGATGATCCGAGATATCACCGGCGCAGAACCCATGTGCGCGCCCTATTTGCGCTACCTCGAAACGAAGTATGGCGAGCTATACGGGGTATGACCGCCGGTTACCCCAATGCCGAGGCCCGTCCTCGATCCGGTTGGCATGGCATCCTGTTGCCAACGCGGTGGGGGCGGAACTCGCCCTCGTCGCCCGTGCTCGCTCGTCGGGCGTACGCGTACGACTACGCGCACAAGAGAGAGGGATATCGATGTATCACGACGTCTCCGAATTCAGGCGCCCGGAGGCCGCGCTATGACCCACAGAAGAGAGGAACGCGCCAAAGCAACGGAAACGGAGATGCATCGCGCCTGGATGCTCGGACATGTACGGGACGAGAACGGACTTGAACCGCACTACCAAATGATCCCGCGCGACGAGTTGGCGGCCGTGCCGCGCAACCCGGTGCACGTGGTGTTGGACAACCTTCGGAGCGCGTTCAACGTGGGCTCGATATTCCGGACCTCGGACGCGGGCGCGGTCGCCCACGCCCACCTGTGCGGCATGACGGCCCGCCCGCCGAATCTGAAGCTGCAGAAGACGGCGCTCGGCGCCTTTGACTACGTGCCCTGGACCTACTACGAAACCACCGCCGAAGCCCTGGCGCGTCTCCGAGACGAGGACATACCCGTCGTGGCCATCGAGGCCGTCGAGGGTGCGGTCTCCCACATCGCGTTCCATTGGCCGCGCCCCGTCGCTATCGTATTCGGTCACGAGGTGCGCGGCATCGGCGCCGACGTCCTCGAACGGGTGGACGCGATCGTCGGCATCCCCATGGCCGGCTATAAGAACAGCCTCAACGTTGCGACGGCGTTCGGCATCATTCTTTACGAGATCCTGCGCCAATGGGGTGCCCTGCAACGGTAAGAGACCCGAACTGACGCGACAGGGCTGCCGAGCCGCTCAGGGCAAGGCGCGGCCAACCGCGGCAAACGGCGTTGCGGCCCCGATGAACAGGACGCGCGCGGCGGGCGACGCCTCGACGACGTCGACCAGGTACGGCGCCGCGTCGTAATATGCCGCAATGGCAAGGACGCCCAGCCCGCTCGAGCGCAATCCTTTGTCGCGGAAGGCGCGCAGACCCGCCAACACCTCGGGCCGATCTTTGAAGACGCGCCGCGCGGGGCATCGTCGCGGTCGGGGCGGAGTGGTGCCGGTCAAGTAGCCTTCGACGCTTGGGAAAAAATCCCGGAACGACGCGTAATTGTCAATATTGCCGGATCGGTCCTCGCCGCACGTGTGCTGCTCGCCGTTGCTCAAGGCGCCGAGGACGCCGTACGTGCCGTCGTCGAACAGCAAACACGACCCGGAAGAACCCGGCTCGGTGACGCCTTCGTCCCACACGACGCGCGTTTGTCTCCTGTAGACATCCAGCCCGCCCGAGTAAACGACTTGGTCGATGGCTTCCACGCGCCCGTGGGAAATGCGCAGGTAGGTCCCTTGCGGATAGTGCAGGCCGATGATCGACTCGCCAACGGCCGGTTCTCGGGTGTCCCAGCCGAGGTACGCGCGCCCGTAGTCGCCCACGGGCACATCCCCCAAAAGGAGCAGCGTCGCGTCCAACCGAGAGCTGGTTTCCAAGAGGTCCGCGACGTCGCTGTGCGGTAGCGCCGAGAACGACGGCGCATCGTCTGCGTCACAGGCGCTCGTCCGGAAATCCCATATGACGTCGGTTTGCACCGCGTCCATTGCGGTGGCAATACAGTGGTTTGCCGTGAGGAAATACGGTTCCTGCTCGGGGGTGTCCGCGTTCTCGAGTAGACAGCCCGAGCAGATGGCGAACTCGCCGCCGCCGTACGGGATCACAAGCACGCCCACGCCGGAGGAGAGTTCCTGAATGGTCGGATCCGTCTCGCAGGCCGCATCGACGTTGCAGGAGAGCTCTTTGAGTTCGCTGAAATCCCAATAGAAATGCGCCAATTCGATGAGGCGGACCAGCGGCGCGCTTGCCGACGTCGTCCGAACAAGCAAAACCGCCGTGTCGCCAACGGTTGTGGGCAACCACCGGCCGCCCTCGACGTGGTCGGCAAACGTGTACGGCCCGAAAGCACGCGCGCCCAAAAGGTCGATCACGTATACCTCCGCCTGCGCGTCGAGGGACGCCAGATCGACGCGGAGCCGTAAAGCCTCGGCATCGACTGAGGTGATGACCGTTTGGTGAACCTGCCAGGCGCCGTCCGCGAACGGTTTGCCGAAAAGCATGTCCGGCCCGACTTCCACCGGAAACGTTCGCGCCACGCGCAAGGGCTCGTGCGTTGCCGAAGCGGCCTTCAAAGCCTCATTCATCCCGTCGAACGCGTCAAACACGTGAGTCTGTGTCAGATTGGCGAGATAGCGTTCGAGTTCGCCTTCGGGCAAGGCGCTTGCGCCGCGTCCCGCCTGTACTTCGGATTGGCTGGCCGGAACGTATGTGTGCCCCGTAATCGCTGCGCTCGACGCCGCGGATCCCGCCGCTATGACTACGAGAAAGGCTGTAAGTGCTATTCGCATGAAGGGGCTTCTCCCTGAGAGTCATTCTGAGGCCGCGCCGATCGCGCCTGCCCAACAACCGCGACCCACGAACCCGCCCGGCCGGGGCCGAGGACGTGTTCTCTAAGGAACGTCAGCGGTCACAGACTATACACGATGACGCCCTTGCCGGAGAAATCAGCAGGTTGCGCTGGCGGTCATTCGCAGCCTTCCTTGGTTCGTCCTCGGCCCGTTTCTCGCACGCCCGCGACGAAAGAAGACCGCTGCGCTTCGCGCGCAATGACGGGTCGGCCGTGGTTCTGCTGGAGGCGGCATTGAGGTGCCTGGGTAAAGCGATTACCGCATCGCTCGGGGAGTCGGCCCTGCTAATGACGTGCTACTTCGTCATTGCGAGCAAAAGCGAAGCAATCACTTTTCGCCAGATGCGTCGCGCCCCCTGTGGGAAGTGATTGCCGCGTCGCTGCCCCGCCGTTGGCGGGGTCGCTCCTCGCAATGACAAAAAGGTTGGTCTATTGGAGTTGCGTCCATGCTGTAGAAGACGTCCATGCCGTGGATCACGTCCATGCCATGGATGACGGCCATACTATGGATTATGGCGGTGCTGTGGACTATGGCCATGGTATCCCGAAGAAATCCACGCAAAGTTACGCGAGGGATTCATGACTCAGCACACGGGTGGAAAATCCTGAGGCGACGGATTAGGCGCCATTCGCGGATTATGCGGCTTCACGAGGCGGGAAATGGTTATTGACGTAGTCCTCGATAATCTTCTCAAAGGCGCGGGCCAGTTCTGCCGGCCCGCCCGACAGGGTCGCGGCATGTTCGCCATCAATGTACACGGGGCACTTCGGCGCTTCCCCCGTGCCGGGAAGGCTGATGCCGATATTGGCCGCCTTGGACTCGCCGGGGCCGTTTACGATGCAGCCCATAACGGCCAACGTAAGCGTCTCGACGCCGACGCGGCGTTCGTGCCATTCGGGCATTCGCTCGCGGACATATTGCTCGATGTGCTGCGCCAACTCCTGGTAGGTGGTGCTGGTTGTCCGGCCGCACCCGGGACAGGCCGTGATCCGCGGCACAAACGACCGCAAACCCAAAGACTGCAAGAGTTCGCGCGCGGCGTAGACTTCCTCGCAACGGTCGCCCCCGGGCCGCGGCGTGAGCGACACCCGGATGGTGTCGCCGATGCCTTCCTCGAGCAGCACGCCCATGGCGACGGCAGACCATATCAGGCCCGTTGCGCCCATTCCGGCCTCGGTCAGGCCGAGGTGGATGGGCTGGCGGGTCCGGCGCGCCAGTTCACGGTGCACGGCAATCAGATGCTTTGGAACAGAAGACTTGCAGGACACGACGATCTGGTCTTGGCGCAGACCATGCTCGAGGGCGAGTTCGACGGACTCGAGCGCCGAAACGACCATGCACTCGTTGATGACTTCCTCGGCGGTGCGTCCCAGTTTCTTATCGGCGTTCTCGGCCATCTTGTCGGCGACCAAATCGCGATCCAGCGAGCCGGCGTTCACGCCGATGCGGACGGGTTTGGCATGGTCCACGGCGACCTTGCAGATAGCGGCGAAATTGGCGTCCCGCGTCGTATTCCCGCCGACGTTTCCGGGATTGATCCGGTATTTGTCCAACGCTTGCGCGCATTCCGGGCATTCCGCCAAGAGCTTGTGCCCGTTGTAATGAAAATCGCCTATCAAGGGAACATCGCACCCGACGTCGGCCATCCGGTGCCTAATCTCCGGCACGGCCGCCGCCGCTTCCGGCGTGCTGACCGTCACCCGCACCAACTCCGAGCCCGCGCCGGCCAAGGCGCAAACCTGGTCCGCCGTGGCTTCTGCGTCGGCCGTATCGGTGTTCGTCATGGACTGAACGGCGATGGGCGCGCCGCCGCCGATCTTCACGCCGCCGACCATCACTTGCACCGTCTTATGTCGTTTGGCCGTCGCCATGGATTCTGCTCTGCTATTGTTCAAGAAACGGACAGAACACGGACGTACACAGACGTTGTAGACATTCGCCGAGCACAAGGTGTCATCGCTTGTGGAAAGAATAGCAGGACGGAGACCGCGTGTCTAACGGCCCGTTCTGGGATTGCTGCCTGAGGCAACATGTTTGATTTTTCCGGGTGCGCAAGTGCATACTTGTAGTGGTCACATAAGTGGAGGGATTCTGCAATGAAAGCCACCTTCCTCGATCTACGACGCAACCCGAGGAAAATCCTCGAAGCCATCGAGCGCAATGAAACCATAACGTTGTCCAAGCGTGGACGCGAGATCGCATACATCGTTCCCAAGAAGAAGGCGAAGGGCGCCGTATCCCTGAAAGACAGTCCCGCTTTCGGCATGTGGAAAGATCGCGCCGACATGGCCGATCCGGCTGGATATGTCCGCCGAATGAGAAAGGGGCGGTTCAGTGATTTTTGACACGGATGTGCTGATCTGGACGTTGCGCGGCAACGAGAAGGCCGCCCGGGCCATCGAGAACGATCCCGATCGCGCCGTTTCCGTTGTCTCGTGTATGGAACTTTTCCGGGGCGCTCGCAACAAGCGCGAGACGACCGCCATCCGTCGGTTCCTGTTGGATTTCGATACCATTCCTCTCTCTGAGGATATCGGCCACCGGGCGTGCATCTACATTGAGCAGCTTACGCTGAAGGCGGGTATCGAGGTGATTGACGCATTGATCGCGGCCACCGCCACCGAACACCAGCAGAAGCTCTGCACAGGGAATACCAAACACTACCGTGCGATCCCCGAACTGGAACTGAAGCCCTTCCGGCCCTAGCCGCGGGATTCGCTATTTCCCGCGTCACAAGGTGCACCGGCTGTTGCGCTACGGGAGATACGCGATTATGCTAATCCATCCCTTGTGGTTGAGTATGGAGGGAGCAGGGATGAACTGGCCACTAATAAAGCACCTACTTTCGATGGAAAGCCGCCGAGATCAGGCGCTTCGCATTGCCGCAGCGCTTGAGATTCCTACGCTCGCAGTCCTTGCCTGGTGTATAGCACTCTTCCCGGGTCGAGGAAAGCTGTTTGTGCCGGTGCATTTAGGCGCCACACTCTTTTGCCTGACGACATTGGCCCAATTCTATCTAAGTGCATCCATTGGCTTCTTTCAAATCGCCGCCCTGTCGCAAAGATGGCTCGATGCCGGCCCTGATTCGTTGGTTCTTGTAACAGGGAGCGCACGACGTGCCGGCTTTGCACTGATCGTACCCGGCTTTCTCGTGGCGTTCTATCGAGCATTGTTGCTCTTGCCATTGTACGCGGTCGCGCTGGTATGCGGCGGGCTGAACTGGGCAAGCCTAGTGTGCGTCAACGTGTTTATATGCAGTGCCCTTGCCGCGTCCTGTTGCCTGGGGCTTCTTCTGGCGAATGCCTATCGCCACATGGGAAAAGCCGTCGGCCTTCTGTTTAGTCTGGTAGTTAACGTAGTAATCCTGTATATATACCTCAAGTTATCAGCGCCCTTACGCAACCGATTCTTCACCGCCTCGGCCGGAGCGCTGCTCTTAATCGCAATGATCGCGTTCGAGTGCGCGGCGCGGCGCATAGCCCGAATGGGCGCCGGGGCTTTCCCGTCGGTAGTGACAAGCGGTAAGGGCCGCAGGCGGCGTACCCCGCCAAGCAAGCCAAGGGACGCTCTTCGGACGCTCCTCGAGGTCGGGCTCCGCTCAGAAACGTACGCGTCAGTTCTTGCTGTGTCGCGCGCGGTGCTGTGCGCGAGCCTTGTAAGTCTTGCGGTGGTTCCGCCTGTGGCGTCTACGGTGGCACGTTGGTTTGTCCGCACTCGGAGCATAAGAGGGTTGAGAGCTCTCAGAGACGGTCTAATTCTAGACGACCTGCTCTTAACGTGCACGGATAACGGGGTATATGGGCGGACCCTCTTCACCGTGCTTTTCCGCCGCAACCTGATCGTTACTCCCGCTCTGACTCTCTGCACGACTGTCGGGGGCATGTTCTTGTTCTTTGTTTTATGGTGTGTCGATGTGGGTATCTTTCTAGTGCCTCGTCTAGTGCCTCGTCTACTGCCTCGTGCTTTGTCGAGCTTCTTTACGGCATATAGCCTGGTTGCCTTGGCCGTCGCCTTAATGCTTACGGGTTCTGCAGTGGCCCTTGCACATGTCTTCTGTGTGACAGCCGCGTCCTGTGAGAAGCAGGGCCGATGGCAACGTGGCGTGGACCTCGAAACGCTGTCGCCTCTTAAAGCTCTTCTAGCCACAGTGGGGGGAACCGTGCTTGGAACGTTTGTTTTGTTGTGCTTGCGCTTCGTTGTGTATGGGACTAGCCTTACGCTTGGCGTGACCGAGGTGATATCGAGCCATATCCTGTTCTGCCTGTGTCTAGGGCTCCCAGCGGCTTTTGTCGGCGCGTCGTCCTATCACCGATTTGTCGACAACTTCGCTGAGTGGTTAACCACAACGCCAAAGCCAACGTACGTGGGAATGCCCACTTCCTTTGCCGGCAGAATTTAGTCGGGTGGCGCATATTCCATAGCGGGCGTTGAGTCGAGGAAAGACAACCTTTATTGTATGCGTCAGCAAGTGGCCCAGATGGGAGGCCCAACACGAGGCGGTTTGTAATGGGAGGCAGGGCATTCCCTGCTTAGGGAAAGAAAGGGGGAGTCACATGCCCAGAGAATATCGCTATAGAACGGTTCGTTTGGGGCGGTATGCCGTGCCCATAGAGTACGGCCCTCACCTCGTAGCTCTGTGGTGCGTGGTAGCGGGCGCCCTCGTTATCGCTTCTATGTGTATAACCTCCTTACAAGAAGGGCTTTCCGAACCATTGATAACGCTGGTAGTCGGTTGGGTCGTCGTCGCGCTTCTTGTGGGTCTTAGCTTCTGGCTTTTGCATCGCCGGGTTGCGGGGGTTGCCGTTTCCGTCGACAAAGAATGCCTCATCTATAAATCACGTACCGGCGAGAAACACATTCCCTTCGACGACATAACCGAACTCAGGTCCCCATTAATACCATATTTGAACGGATGGGTGAAGATCGTATCGGGTCACGACGTGATTCGTCTGACGATTTTCCTGGAAGACATTGGCGATTTCCTTGAGGAGCTTAAAGCCGCCCTGGACAGCAGGGGATTGTCAGATCGTTACGACCGGGCAAAGCTGGCTCGTTTCTTGAAGACGGCCAGCTTTTACGAACCTTTCCTGATGGCTCGAGCGGTGAAGTTTAGACTATGGGTAGGATGCGGCGTGGTTGGCCTCGTGGCATTGGTCTTGTCTCTTCTGCTGTTTATGCTCATCTCGTGGTGCCTGCGAGGGGTGCTGTAGTGCCGGGATTTCGAGTAATCGATCACACCAAGAGACAGGAGCGCCCCCATTTCAGGCGGGATAGGCCTGGTCGACCTTGGCGGCGAGGACGAAATCGCTTTCGGTGAGGCCGTCGATCTTGTGGGTCCAGATCGTGACCTTGACTTTGCCCCAGGTGAGATAGATGTCAGGATGGTGATTTTCGGTTTCCGCGATTTCGCCCACCGCATTGGTGAAACCCAGCGCCGAGCGGAAATCCTTGAACGAAAACTTTTTTTCGAGGTGATGTTCGCGGATGACGTGCCATTCGTGCCCCAGTCGATCGTGGAGCGCCGCGAGCGCGGCCCCTTTCAACGGCGGCACGTTCCCCTTACACGGTACGCATTTCCTGTCTGCTAATCCGGTCATAATGGCCTTCCCCGCTGCGTTGCATGGTGCCTGTGAAACATTCCCCTGGTTCCGTGCGAACCGCCTAGGCAGAGGAGGGCGGAATTCCTGGCCACGGAGCATGATCAACCCATCATGTGGGTCGGCAGGAGGTCCGCCCGCCTGTCTATCTTCGGGCGTATGGGAGGTATTACGCCCTGTTCGATGGGACAATCGGCGCGGGCCGTTTATTCCGTCCGCTCGATAAAGAAGGGCTGGGTCCAGGCCATGGTTTCGCCGTGACCCCAACACTCGACGCGGATATAGCGCATCGGCGCGTCCTCGGGAACCGCATAGGTTAACGTGCCGCCGTCCGCCGTGAACTCCCGCGCGCCGAAGTCTGAGTACACGCCGATGGATTCGGCATTCTCAGCGCCGACGAGGATCGTCTTGTCCTCGACATGAATCTCGTTGATGACGACGCCGGTGCTGGCGTAGAAGCGCCCCTGGCGCATGGCTTCGATGAGGGCCTCGGGGCTTCGTTGATCGGTTTGTATACAATTCCATCCGAGCTGTACGTCTTGCGCTTCGTGGGCGTCGTCGTTGGCGAATCCCCAGACTTTTCGGCCCTTGCCCAATAGCCGATCCCACCGGTCGGTCGCGAGGGCGCTGCCCGGCACCCGCCGGACCACGCCGTTGTAGATCTCGATGCCCGCGTAGCCGACCCATTGCTCCAACTCCTCCTGGCGGCAATGGCAGAAGTCCTCGAGCCAATTCGGATGGCACACAATCGAGAGGCCGCCTTCGGCACGGATGGCGTCGAGATTGGCTTGCCGATCCGGCGCGGGTTCGAGGCGGGAAGACGCCCCAACGTGAAGGACGTGCGGCGCCAGAATGGTGATCTCGTTGCCGGGGACGAGCACCATGCCGCAGTCGTCCAACTCGGACGGATCCGTGAACGCATCGTGATCGCTGAGCATCAGAAAATCGTACCCGCGCCTGGCATACTCCTCGACGGTGCGTTGCGGGGTGTATGGGCCATCGCTGACCGTCGTGTGGGTATGGAGGTTCCCCTTCAGCCAGTTCGCCTGGCCGTTCTGATACGGATGCTTGATCGTGATGCGCATACGTCTCCTCGCGAAGCAAAGAGGCGCCACACCGATCAAACGCGCGTGTGACGCCCCGACATGGGCTACCTGCTGCCGAAGGGACCTCTCGCCGCCCCAAAACCGAGAGGGGCGGCCCTTGCCCGCGACAGCGGTGCGGGGGCGGCGCTACTCGCCGGTTTCGGGCGTTTGCACGGCCTTCTCGAGTGCGTCGAGCAGTTGGTTGGCGTCCACGCCGTAGGCCTCGCACAGCTGGCCTAACGTCTCCATTTGGCTCATGGCGCAGTGCGCGCACCCGCCCAAATGGAACGCGGCAAACACTTCGCGGGCGCGGGGATGCGCCTTCATGGCCTCGGCAATGGTCATATCGAGGTTAAACTGTGTCGTTTCCGGCATAACCTGTCCTTTCCTGACGGCGTTCTTGACTTGTTCTCACGTTCGAAGTGCTATTCCCGATCCCAGTGTCGGTCAAATTCGTCTTTCGACGATTCCTGAACGAGGTCCGGGCGGTAGAGCTTCTTCACAATCGGGTCTGTAACCCGTTCGGTTTCGTTTGTCTGCGAAATGTAGGTCACGTAGCGCAAGATCGTGTTATCGTCCGCGCACTCATAATACGTCCACGCATCCCCTTTCCCGGGGATTGGCTGACTGCTCTTGCAGTAGACCATCGGGTCCTCTCCCTGGCGCCTCTGGGCGGGACCACATTTCACACTGCGCAATGGTACACAAGTCGACGTTCCAAGGGCAAACCGACTACCGCGCGGGTATGGGTGTGGTGCGCGGCGCCCGGGGAGGACGGGCGCCGCTTTCGGGTACATCGGGAGCGTTGGGGGGGTGGGGCGTGTTGTGTATTGGCCGCGCGGCCCGCGCGACAGACAGACCAAGGGCCAAGAACAGCAAAACAGTCATGTCACCGGTGGACGCCGCGGATGTTGGGCCGCCGGGGCGCGCGGCCTTAGTGGGACCGCAACCGATGTTGATGGCCAAGTCGTCGTTGCCTTCGCCTTCACCTTCGCCTTCACCTTCGCCTTCCCCTTCGCCTTCCGCAGCGGAGACGCCATACGCGGTGAAAAGTGATAGGGCCGTAAGGTCGGCCCGGATCGCGTCAGCGGTCACGTCAAGGTTGGCCACGTGGGTGACGGCCCAGTCGCCTTCTTCAAGCAGAAAGTAGAGTCCCGTGGCGGTGTCGCTGGCGACGTAGGTCGGATATGCATACAGCGTCACGTTCGTTCCGGCCGGGACGGCCACGCCCTCGAGGGCAAGGTGGACGGGACAGGCCGCCAAACGCGCGTCGGCCGCCTCGTCGAAGGTTGCGCCGCTGTCGGCGCTGGTGATGATGCTTATCTCGACGCATAGCGCGCCGGGTACCGGGACGCCTTCGGGTTCGGACGGAAGCGCGCCGGTTTTGGCGCTGCCCAACAGGGTGGTCAGGTTGGACGCGGCCTCGACGAGGAGCATCCCGATTTCGCCGGCCTGGCACAGCGCCGTGGCGGCCGCCACGGTCACGGTACACGCCCGGTCGGCCGGATCGGCCAGTGTCATCTGCACGCAGCCGTCGTCGGACTTCGCGCTCGAACCGTCCCAGCGCACCACGCCAACTTGCTTGACCGCGCCGGTTTCCGCCACGTCAACGCTGGCCACCCATTGGTCGCCGGGGGCGCCAAGGGTCGTAAACGGGTCGTCGGGTAGGCCGTTGGCGTCGAGGTCGTCGCCGGGCGCGGCCGCCGCGAGCGTAAAC
>Ga0180437_10007271_pt1 | contig 14477 bp, 9 predicted proteins | sample SS_ome_4_FD_132410 | JGI IMG/M metagenome (GOLD analysis project Ga0180437, IMG submission 132410) | Hypersaline lake sediment archaeal communities from the Salton Sea, California, USA - SS_3_D_1 metaG | ecosystem: Environmental > Aquatic > Non-marine Saline and Alkaline > Hypersaline > Sediment...
AAGCAAGTCCCAATCTGCAGGTCAGATCGCAGCCCAAGACCATGGCCGTCAGAAATTGCTTGCCACTCACATTGCCGATCGACTCGGCGACCGCCAGAGCCGCGGGTACAGTGGCCGCGTTGGGGTGTACAGGTGCACTGTCGTGGACATCCTCGAAATCAAGAGCGTGGGCCATCGCACCGTTGGCGAAGGCCGCCATTGCGGCCGGTGCCCTGGCGGCAAAGCCCAGAATCGTGCTTTCCCCTTTTCCACCCTCTGACATGGCCAGGTCCACAAACGCTCGGCATCCTTCTCCGAGAGTGCCAGCGGCGAGGGTTACGCCCAGTGCGTCCAAGAAGCTCCTCTTGGCAGCATCTATAGCCTGCGGCGGTATGTCGTCATACCTGACGTCAGCTATGTTCCGTGCAAGCACCAGAGATTCGTTCATCGTCCTGCCCCTCAGTAGCTGAGGGGGTACCAGCACTTGACTTCACGGCCCCCCTCCACGGGTTCAAGAGGAGGCTCACCTTGCTGGCACTTGTCCTGTGAGCGCCCACAACGAGGCGCGAACCTGCAACCGTCGGGCACGCGATCAAGGCGAGGCGGCTGACCGGGGATAGAGATCAGTTTGTCTATCTTGGTCTCAAGCTTGGGCACCGCCTTCAAGAGAGAAGCCGTGTAGTGATGAGCCGGCCTGTAGAAGACATCCCTCACCGGCGCGCTCTCAACTATCTGCCCCGCGTACATCACAGATACGCGATCACACATATTGGCAACGATACCGAAATCGTGGGTGATGAAAATCAGCGACATGCCCAACTCGCGCTGTAGATCCCTGAGGAGCTCCAGATACTGCGCCTGAATGGTCACGTCAAGAGAAGTTGTTGGCTCGTCGGCGATGAGAAGGCGTGGTCGGCAAGAGATGGATATGGCGCCAACGATCCTCTGCTTCATGCCACCGCTCATCTGGTGCGGATAGGCGGTAATGCGCGTCTCGGGTGACGAGATGTTAACCTGCCTCAGCATATCTACCACCCTCTCCATCAGAGCTGTTCCCTTGAGCTTCAGATGGGTGGATAGCGACTCCGCAATCTGATCTCCCACCGTGAAGACAGGGTTGAGGGAGGTCATCGGATCCTGAAGAATCATTGAGATCTTCTCGCCACGGACCTTGCGCATCTCTTTGTCACTCTTGCGCAAGAGATCTTCGCCCTCGAGAAGGATCTTTCCACTCACGATGCGACCAGGTCTGGGCACCAGCCTCAGAATCGACAGGCAGGACATGGTCTTGCCACACCCTGACTCTCCGACCAGGCCCAGGGTCTCGTTGTCGTCGACGTGAAAGCTTACCCCGTCCACGGCCTTGACGACTGTGTTCCTTCTCACGAAGTAGGTCTTGAGATCCTCGACCTCGAGCAACCTAGTTCCCGCCACAGCCTTACACTCCTCTCAAGCCAACTCCTGCTGCAATCCCAATCTCACCTTGCTGGACTGCATTCTGTCCCAGGTCGAGCCATGCTCCGGGCATGCGCTCCATCACGCCTTAGTCCTCCTATCGCCAGCCAGGTCCCTGCCCGTATCTCCATCTCTGGAAGTAGCGACTCCCTGACCGCAAGAAAGGCCGTCACGTCCCTCCTCTCCCGCTCACCCAAAGCGCAAACACGCCACCGAGTGTCCCGGGGCTATCTCCGTCAAGACAGGCTCGATCCCAGAGCACCGCTCCCGAGCACCGGGACACCGCGTGTGGAAACGGCACCCGTCAGGTGGGTCAATCGGGCTCGGCACCTCTCCGCGAAGCACGCTTTTGGCGCGCTCAGAGTCGGGCCTATCCGGCAAGCTCGCTGCGAAAAGGGCCTTGGTGTAGGGATGCAGTGGTTCCGTACACAGCTTGTCACCTGGTGCGCTTTCCACTATCCTGCCCAGATACATCACACTGATCCTGTGACTCATGTATCTGACAGTCGCCAGGTCGTGGGCTATGAAAAGGAAACTGAGATCCATCTCCTTCTGGAGATCCTTCAGCAGGTTGAGTAGTTGAGCGCGAATAGAGACATCTTGAGAAGACACCGGCTCGTCCAGGATGATAAGCTTCGGATCACAGGCCAGGGCCCGGGCGATGGCTATTCTTTGCCTCTGCCCTCCACTGAACTCGGCCGGGTATTCCTTGGTGGCGCTGGCATCGAGCCCCACCGCCTCCAACGCGGCTGCCACTCTCTGCCTGGTCTCGTCCCTGTTGCAGGTCTTGTTGGCGACGAGCGGCTCACTCACTATCCCGCCCACCTGCATCCTGGGATTGAGAGAGGAAAAGGGGTTTTGGAAAACCACCTGCACGGATCTACGATAGCGCGCGAGATCATCCCCGCTGAACGTGGTCACGTCCTGCCCTTCGAAGAGGATGCGGCCGTCGGTCAGGCTCTCCAGCAGCAGAATCAGCCTAGCCATCGTCGTCTTCCCACAGCCGGACTCGCCCACCAGTCCCAAGGTCTCGCCCGCGTTGATGGAGAGATCGACACCGTCCACCGCTTTCACCCAGGCCACGGTGTTGGCAAGCAAGATCCCCTTGGTAACTGGGAAATGCTTCTTCACTGACTTCGCTTCCAGTACTGGCGGCGTACCTTCGACCTTGCCTCTATCCACTTCGTGCAGACTCCCTCAAGTCGTCCAATAGAAGTTCACTTCCTCAGAAGTGCATGGGCATCACGCTTGAAGCGATGGGTTGATAAGCTCCGTGAGGGTATCCCCCAGCAGGTTGAAAGAAAGCACTGTGGCCACAATGGCTACTCCCGGGACCAGAGATAGCCACCACGCTGTCACAACGTAGGACCTGCCCTCGGCGATCATGGAGCCCCAGTCCGGTGTAGGGGGAGGCACGCCCACCCCCAGGAAACTCAAGGAAGACTCCATGATGATCACTATACCTACTTGCAGGGTGGCCAGAACGATCAAGGAACTGGCCACGTTGGGCAATATGTGGCGCACCAGAATGCGGGTCTTGGAGACGCCGGCAACCTGGGCCAGGGCCACAAAGTCCATTTCTCTGACTCTCAGCGTCTCGCCCCTGGCCATGCGCGCGTACTCCGCCCAGAGGACCAGGCTGATCACGAAGATGATATTGAAGAAGCTGGGCCCCACCACGACGGCAAGCACCATAGCTAGCAGGATCGCAGGGAAGGAGAAGGCCAGGTCCACCAATCTCATGATAATGGTATTGACCCATCCCCCAAGGTAACCCGCGATGGCTCCCAGCAAGGATCCCACGATGCCCGAGACGAGGATGGCCAGCACAGCCACCGCCAGCGAGGTCCTTGCCCCGAAGATGAGTCGGCTCAGGGTATCCCTGCCGAGCAGGTCAGTTCCCAGCAAGTGAGCCGTGCTACCTCCCTCCTGCCAAGCAGGCGGCGTCAGGCGGTCTCCCAGCGTGCCCTTAGTCGGGTCATAAGGTGCGATGAAGGGCGCAAACACCGCTACAATCATCAACAGCCCAATGATCACCAGCCCTATGATGCTCGTCACAATGGAGGATAAACCAAGCCTCATATGGCCACCCCTACCAACAAAGGGTCAAACAGCCCATCCAGGCAGACTTCCGGTAGCCGCCTGTGGTGAGCGACAGGCCAGACCCGAAACCTCTACGAGTATCTGATGCGAGGGTCAATGTATGCATACAGGATATCGACCACCAGATTGATCACCAGGATCGTCGTGGCCATGAAAAGGACCACCGCCTGTAGCACAGGATAGTCGCGCAACATGACTGCGTCGTACGCCAGCCGCCCCACCCCCGGCCAGGCAAAGACCGTTTCCACCACCACGGTTCCGGTTACCATACGTCCGAAAACGGTGCCCAGGTAAGTGATGACGGGGATCAGGCTGTTCCGCAAAGCGTGCTTCCACACAACAGTCATCTCCGACAGCCCCTTTATCCGCGCCAGTTTCACGTACTCGCTGTCGAGAGCTTCCAGCATGCCAGAGCGCGTCAGGCGAAGGAAGGCCGCTACCATGAAGGCGCTCAGGGCTGCCACCGGGAGGATGAACTGTTTCGGGGTACCGTATCCCGACGTTGGCACCAGCCCAAGCCGGACGCTGAATACATACATGGCTACGATGCCCAACCAGAAGACCGGCGTCGCCTGTCCTAGTAAGGCTAAGATTCTTGACATGCTGTCCACAAAGGTTCCCCTCCTTAGAGCCGCCAGCACCCCAAGAGGGAGTCCGATGAGGAAGCTTAGCGAGGCGGATATGGAAGCCAACTGGAGCGTGGCGGGAAGCCGCTCCAAGACCAGTTCAAGCGCAGGAGAATGGTCGCCCCTGATCGATTTGCCCAGGTCCCCTCTGAGGGCGTTCCATATGAATATGGCATACTGCTCGGGCAGGGGCTTGTCCAAACCCAGCTGGCGAGTCAGCCTTTCCTTGTCCTCAAACGTGCTGAACTCGCTGAGCAGGAGAGCCACGGGATCTCCGGTCAATCTCCCCAGGATGAATACGATGATGCTAACCAGAAAGAGGGTGACCAGACCCTGAAGTACGCGCCTGACGACATATCGTTGCATGGCTCTTCCGTATCAAGTCACGGGGATTGATTCACTCCACTTTCCCCTGTGCCGATACCGCGCCTAGCTGCATATTGTACGCGCAGCGCTCGATCCACTTCCTCTGCGGGGCTTCAACTTGACTATACCAGCTTGTTTGACAATCAACCACACTAGCGCCTTATCTGCACACAGACAGGTCAGGCCTCCGAGGTCACTATAGACTTCCGGCCAGTTAGTGCAGCACGGCTGCCCTTTACGCACATTGCTGCACTGGCCCACGGCAGGACCTCGGAGGCCCTACCGGCGCATCCACCATTGGCCCACCAACGAACGACTACGGCCGCGTGATCAAGTCGATGTTCTGTGGTCTCGTGCGTATGGTTGGCCACTCGCCCACCTGCTCGCTGGCCCCGTAGGGTTCATTGGCGAATACGAGGAAGACACCGGTAGCATTGTCACGCACATAGTTGCCCATGTCCCAGGCGAGTTCTTCCCGTGCCTCGACATCAAACTCCTGGCCTAACTCGACCAGCATGGCCTCGGTCTCCGGAGTGTAGTACGTGGTGAAGGGGTTGAGGCCAAAGTCGGTGTTCAGCGCTGTTAGAGGATCGCCGAAGGCCAAACCCCTATGGGTCCACACAAACGTCGTGGCCTCACCACCGGTCCACTCCCCTCGAACGGTGCCCCAGTCGGTCTGGTTGATGGTGACGTCCAGACCTATGTCTTCCCAGTAAAGAGCAACAGCCTCGCCGATCAGGGGCAGCTCCGCTCCCGGATTGGTCGTGAAGGTCTTGAGAGTGATGGGGAAGCCGTTCTCGTAGCCGGCCTCAGCCAGCAAATCCCTGGCCTTATCCGGGTCATACGGATATGGTTCCACGTCGAAGAATGGAGGAACCGGCATGGAGGACCCTCCCGATTGTGCTTGGCCGTGGAAGATCTCCTCCGCAATGGCCTCCTTGTCTACTGCGTAGTTCATCGCCTGGCGAACTCTCACGTCGGTCCAGGGGTTGGCGGCAACATAGAGGTCAGGGTTGATGTCCGGATCCACGATGCCGCCGAACCGGATCAAGGGAGACCAGTTTCTGGGCACAGACTCGACGTGCAGGCCCTCCGCCCCCTCTATGGTCTCGATGGAGTCGTAGGAGATGGGAGCCAGGTCGACCTCACCGGCGAGCAGCATGGCTACTCGCGTGGCCTCTTCCGGCACGTTAAGGAACGTGATGGTCTCAAACTCCGGAGTTACCCTCCAGTGATTCTCGACACCCTCCACCACCTTGAGCACGATAGGCTGCGCCTGCTGGTGCTCCTCCGCCAGAGTGTAGGCCCCGGTACCGATGGGATGAGCGTTGGCTTCCTCTTCGCCCACGCTCTCCACGTACTCTTTGCATACGATCACCGTCTGGTTGGAATCGGTCAGGTACCCGCGGAGAAGCTCAGGGAAGGGCGCCAGCATGTGGATGACCGCAGTGTAGGTGTCCACCGCCTCCACGCTCTCGATGACCTTGCGCATGGAACCTGCAGGGCCAGCGATCGACTCCTCAGAGATGATCTTCTCTATGGAGTAGGCAACGTCCTCAGCCGTGAGCTCCCCCCAGTCCTCGTGGAAGGGCACGCCCTCACGAATCTCGAAGGTCCAGCTCATGCCATCGTCGGCCATTTCCCAACTCGTGGCCAAGCCGGGCGTAATTTCCTCCGTCTCCGGGTCCACATAAGCCAGGTACTCGTAGATCAACTCCAGATACGGGGTACGTCCTCCACCCCCGTTCCAGGGCAGGAAGGTCTCCGCCTCCAGGGTGGACAAGGCCACTGTCAGGCTGCCCTCCGGTCCTTCTGGCTCCTCAGTGGGCGCCTCAGTAGGTGCCGCCGTGGGCTCCTCTGCCGGTGCCGTGGTCGGCTCCTCAGCGGGCGCCGTTGTGGGAGCCGCGGTGGGCGCCGGCGTTCCACAAGCGCTCAACACCAGCGCGACCACAAGCGTCACCGCCATCAAGGTTGTCGATATGGGTTTCAGGCTTTTCATCTTCTCCTCCCGGTGCGTCCTAGTATCAGCATCGAGGAAGTCCGTGGCATCTTCTTTGCCGTTCTTGGCGAAAGCCGGGCGATGCCCATGTAGTGTCCGCGGCTTTCTCCCAGTGAACGACAGGGGCTGGCCAGACCCCCCGCTTCCGCTGAGAGATCGGCACTACCTCGGCCTCTCCTCCTTTCCCAGATCCTGCCTCTCGTGATGCCTCCCTGCACTGTTGTCGAGGTCGCGCCAGCCCGGTTCTGTGGCCCGCGCGAAACTGACCCACAGGCGGAGACTGCACGTCCCCCGGCCTGAGTAGAGATAGGCAGGTCGGGGAGTCACCCCCGCCTACCCGTCTCGTCCCACGGTTGTCTCATGGTCGCTGTATTAGGTCGATGTTGAACGGCCTCATAACGATCGTTGGCCAAGTGCCCACCTGCTCACTGGTACCCCACGGTTCGTTGGCGTTGAGCAGGAAGATGCCGGCGCAGTCGTCATGGAGCAATTGCCCAAACTCGTGAGCGAGGCCCTCTCTCTTCTCGGCATCGAGCTCAGTCATCATTGCCTCGAGCAATGCAGCGCTCTCCTCGGTGGCATACGAGGTGAATGCCCCCTGAGGAGCGAAGAAGATCGTCGCTGGCGTCAACGGCTCAGCGAACGGCTGGCCCCTTTGCGTGAAGAAGTAGTCGTTGGCCTCACCAGCCAGCAGCTCATCTCGCACCGAACCCCAGTCCGTGGGAATGATCGTGACATCGATGCCGATCTCCTCCCAGTAGAGGGCCACAGCCTCGCCGATGATGGGCAGCTCGGCGCCAGGGTTGGCCTTGAGGGTCTTCAGAGTGAGTGGAAATCCATCAGCGTACCCAGCCTCGTCGAGTAGCTGCTTTGCCATGTCTATGTCGTAGGGATAGGGCTCTATGTCTACCCATCCGGGAACCGGATTTGGCGCGCCTGCTGGCTCCGCCTCGCCATGGAATATGCTCTCGGCAATGGCTTCCCTATCGATCGCATAGTTGAGGGCCTGGCGAACCCTGGCATCTGCCCACGGATGATCAGGGACGTACCGCTCAGGCTGGGTCTCCACTATGCCTCCGAACCAGATCAGGGGTACCCAGCTTCCGCGAATAGACATCACGTTGAGCCCCGCTCCCGTGATCGCTTCCACCGAATCGTAGGAGATGGGGGCCATATCGGCCTCTCCCGCTAGAAGCATCGCCACCCTGGTGGCCTCTTCCGGAACCAGCAAGAACGTGACGGTCTCGAACTCGGGCGTCACACGCCAATGGTTCTCTACACCCTCGATCGTCTGAAGCACAATGGGCCCCGCCTCCTGATGCTCTTCAGCCAGAGTGTAGGGCCCGGTCCCGATGGGATGGGCGTTGGCCTCTTCGTCACCGACACTCTCCACGTACTCCTTGCAGACGATCATCCCGCCAGCGTTGTAGTCCGTCATGTGGCCGCGAATTATCTCCGCATTTGGCTTCTGGAGATGAAGAACGACGGTATAGGGGTCAGGGACCTCGATGGTATCGATCAGCGCCCGTAATTGGCCCGCCGGGCTGCCGATGGAATTCTCATCGATCATCCTTTCCCAGCTATACTTGACATCTTCGCCGGTGACCTCGCCCCAGCCCTCATGGAACTGCACACCCTCACGCAGATGGAAGGTGTAGGTCATCCCATCAGAGGACATCTCCCAATCAAGGGCCAGCCCGGGTTCAGGCTCGAGCGTGTCCACGTTCGTGTAGAACAGCCACTCGTAGATCAGACCCATGTACGTCTGGCGTGCCACACCCCCGTTCCAGGGCAGGAAAGTGTCCTCCGCGTAGGTGGATAGGGCTACGGTCAGATCGCCGCTGGGCCCTGCTGGCTCCGGAGTGGGGGCCGCCGTGGGAGCTGTGGTGGGGGCTGCGGTGGGCGCTGCGGGGGCCTCTTCTGTGGGACCTGCCGTGGGGACTGCCGGCGCACAAGCACTCAAAACCAGTAACGCTACGAGCATCATCGCCGCCAAGGTGGACAACGGAGACTTCATGCCCTTCATCTTCTCCTCCCTTTCTTTTCGCTGATTCGACGCCGAGGATCCCAATCTCGTCATCTCTTCCTCCCTTCTCTTGACCGAACCTGCTTCACCTACTACACTCTCTTCATGCTCCCCTCCATCCTGCTCGCTCTGCTCGTGCTACTGAGTGATTGTGCTCAAGGCCTGGACGTCAAAGCCGCCAACATCCCCGGCCGGTCCGCGCTCAGCATCTCTCCACTGCTGCCGCATACAAAGAAGTGACGACCGGCAATCGGTTTTTCTTGGCCCATAGCTGCCATGCCTAACGCCCCCAGGCATGCTCCGTCCGCTCTATGATTTCGTCCTGGACCGACTTGGTTAGCTGCACGAAGTAGGCGCTGTATCCGGCCACCCTCACCACCAGATCCCGGTGATCCTCCGGATGTTGTTGCGCGTTTAGCAGCGTGTCCGTGGAGACGACGTTGAACTGTACGTGCTTCCCCCCCAGGCTGAAGTATGTCTTGATCAGGCTCGACAGCTTCCTCAAGTCTTCGGTGCTCTTCAGTGCCGACGGATGGAACTTCATGTTCATCAGAGTGGACTGGTAGGGCACCTGATCGATCTTCGCCGCGCTTTTGATCAGCGCTGTGGGCCCGTGAGTGTCTCTGCCCCGCATGGCCGACATGGTACCATCGGCCAGACACTCTCCAGCATACCGACCATCTGGCGTTGCTCCAGTCAACGCGCCCCCTGGTGCCTGCGAGGTGATGGAGATGGCAGCCGGCATGTGCTTGCCCCCGAGCCGGGTATCCAGTGTAGCCGCGGTATCAGCCCAGAACTGGTGCAAGTCTCTGGCAATGGAGTCCACGTAGTCATCGTCATTCCCATACTTGGGAGCCGCCAGGAACGCCTTGCGCAACTCTTCGTGCCCATCCCCCTGCCAGTTGGCCGCGAGCGCCGCCTTGAGCTCCTGCATGCTGACTCTCTGCTCATCGAAGACGAGCTTCTTCACCGCCGCCAGTGAGTCCGCAACGTTGATCATGCCGATGAGGTTCAGCACTGCTCCATTCTCGAAGGGCATCGTGCGATCGAGCATGTCCTTTCCCTCGCTGATCGCATCGTCCATGAGAGAGGAGCGCACTGGGTCCGGGAAGAGGTCTCTGGCGACGGCCAACTCTACATTGTTCTTATCAGCCGCCAGGTCCATGAAGTACGCGAGTTGCTTCTTGAAGGCAGTCGTGAGATCCTCGAACGAGGCGAAGCTTTCGGGCTCTCCCGTCTGGAGGCCCACTTGGAGACCAGTGTTGGGGTCCACGCCATTGTGCATGAAGATGTCCAGAACCAGCGGGACGATGAACATTCCGTATGGTCCGATTCTGGACCTCCCCACGATGTTCACGTCCAAACATCCGGTCATGATGTAGTCTCGCGCAGTGCGCAGCGGTACGCCGTGGCTGAGCAGAAACTCAATGTAGGACCTATCTCCCACAAAGGCAGGCATGCCAATCCCCGTCCTGACCACCGCCAGTGCTTTGAGCATCATGGCTTCCGGCGTTCCCTCGTGCACCCTCAGCGTAATGGTGTGATGGGGGGTGGGGCACTCCAGGGCCGCGTGCAAGATAAGGTAGGTCAACTGGTTGGTGGCATCCTCCCCTTCTGGGGTGACCCCGCCGATGGTCCAGTTATGCCACTTGGCCAAACCGGCATTCTTCTGGCGCAGGAGGCGCCCGGAAGTCCGATTCAACTGCATGTCCTTGATCCGCACGCATTGGAGCAGCTCCAGCACCTCTTCGTCGGTGATCCTCCCTTCTTCCTTGTCCCTCTCGTAGAAGGGGTGCATGTACTGGTCGAACCGACCCGCAGCGGCCGTAGTCTGGGGGTTTGTGACTAGGAACATGAACCAGAAGGACTGCATGGCCTCGGGGAAGGTCATCGCCGGTTCGGCAGGCACGCGGCGGCAAATCTCCGAGATGCCGGCTAGCTCTTCCCTGCGCTGCGAATCTTTCTCTACGGCTGACATCTCCGCAGCCAAATCGGCGAACCTGTTGGCGAAACGAATGATGGCCTCATGAGCAATGATGACCGATCGGAGAAAGTAGACCTTATCTGAGGAATCTGGCGCCCCAAATCTCGTGCGGGCCAGCTCAGCTTTGGCCTGTTCGATGATGCTATTCAGACCTGAGTTCAGCACCTTGGGGAAGTCGTACCCACAAAGCACAAACCCTGGGCCCAGACCCATGCCTCCCTGGGCGTATCCTCCCCCACTGCCCCGTGTCTTGCTCTTCCACGGCGGTAGGACCACCCCCGATTGGAGGAAAGGCCACAGCCGCTCGTCGTCACACAGGTCCCCTGACCTGGCCACGAGATTGCTTTTCTTCCAGTAGTCGTTGAGCGCTTGCAGTTCCGCTTCGTCTTCCTTTGAAGCGACGAACCCCTCTTCCCGCAGAGCGTCTATCTCGTCCTGGGGCCAGATGGCCATATCGCAGTCCAACTCCACGCCCATGGGCCTGCTGGCCGCGTTACCCACTATCAACTCGTCGTCTTCGATGAAGATAGGCATGTTGTCCAGGACATTCGCCAAGGCCTTCGCTCGCCGCAGGATTTGCGGTTCGCCCTCGGTGTGTCTCAACGAGTCGGTCATCAGCTTGATCTTCTCGAAGCTGAGTGGATACTGGCCCACGAGGAGCCGCTTCCTCAACCGCTCTATTCTCTCGTTGCCCATGCCTACCTTCCTATGAAGCGCACAGTCCTTCCCTCAAGTATCGCTGCTCGGGCGATTAACATCCGCTCAGGTCGTCACTTCCACGCACCGTCTTAGTAGACCCCATACTCCTTGGTGGCATCCACCCATACCTTGACCAGCTCCGGGTCCGCCACCGCCATGGAGGCGCTTGCGCCCATGATGAAGCCGCCGTCTTTGCCCACGACTTCGATCATCTCCTTGGTTAGAGCACGAATCTGCTCTGGGGTCCCGCCGTGAAGCAGCGACACCGGAAACCCTGCCATGATGCACATCGTCTCGCCCAGGATCTCCTTGGCCTTGAATAAGTCAGTGCGATCGAACCTGCCAATCGTCTTCCCCCGGGGCAGCTCTCGCAGGTACGGAAGGCGCTGGTCGTAGTTGCCCTCATAGAAGACATGTGGAGTGACGCCACCCTCGATCAGGCCCAGCAGCATGGCCTTCAGAGAAGGCCAGTAGAAGACCTCGAACTGCTCCAGGGACATGAACCCGTCCGCGCCACGATGAAGCGGGATAAAGCAATAAGCGCCTCCGGTTCTCCGGGCGACAGCTACGGCGTAGTCCACTAGCAGAGGCACCACCTTCTCTTGCGCGGCCAGCAGCTTGTCGGGGCAGCGATACATGTCCAACATGATGCCCCGCAAGCCCCTCAGGGTGTCGGACAGGAAGTCAAAGGGAGCTGTCGCGTAAGGCCCTCTTCTCAGCGACATGGGAAAACCCAGGGCCTCCATCCTCTCGGCGGAGGCCTTCCTCGCCGCCCTCGACTGTGCAATCTGCTTACTCGTCTCCAGGAGCGCATCCATTGCAGCGGCAACGACGGGCTCATCCAGCACTCCAATGTTAGGCAGTGCCGGGTAGCCCATCAGCATAATCGTCAAGCGTGGTAGTTCAGCAAGTCCCTCCAGCGCAGAGTAGACCCTCGGCAGGAAGGTGCGCAGTGTGAAGTCGGTGGGATCGTCCAGGAAGGCGTCGTATTCCTCGGCCTTCATATACTCCCCCTCGACGAACTGGAATGTCCCGTCGGGGCCCAACCCATAGCCCGGCCACTTCGTCTGCCTGTCACCCAGCGTGATGCTGGGCAGCGGAGAGAATCCCACGCCCGCCACCATGTCGGGTTTGAAGCAGAGGGCGTACTTCTCCAGTAGCGCCTGAGCTTTCTCAGGATCGCGCTCCAGTTCCTGGTAGGTGATCCCTCCCAAGCGAGCCAGCATATACCCAAAGTTCAGATAGATGGGCACACGATCCGGCACCCTCAGCTCATAGGCATCCCTAACGCGCTTGGTGCGTTCGGACAACAACTCTTCAGGCGTCTTGGCCATCCCCGTACCTTCCTCTGGCCTCACGGCGAATCGGCGCACAGGCTGTGTTGGCTCAGCTTCGACCATCCTCTCGAGACTCTTCCCTACTCCTACGCAAACGCCCAAGGCTCCCATACCCTAGGAAGCCTCCCAGCGCCACGAGCGGAGCGCAACCGCCTGCCGTGAACGCCCCTCCGTAGCCCCAGATAGGCACCAGTTGACCGGCGGCAGCCGATCCTGTGCTGACCCCCAGGTCAACCAACGCGTAATAGGTGGCCATGGCCGAGCCTCGGCGATCCGGCTCGGCAACATCCATGACCAAAGCCTGGAGCGCCGGGTCCGCGCTCGCTAGGCCGATTCCGCAAACAGCCCCGGCCAGTGCCAGCATCTCCGTCGACGAGGCATGAGCGACCAGCATAAGGCCAGCCGATGCTAGTAGCATCCCTGGGACAATAGAGACGGAACGACCGTAGCTGTCAGCCACTCGCCCAGCAGCAATACGAAAGAGAATGGAGGCGAAGGCCATCGCAGTGAAGTAGATCCCCGGGTTGGCCACACCACGCTCCAGTCCCACCAGGGGAACGAAGGCCAGAGCCACGCCCGCTCCCGCAGCCATAGCGGCACCCACGAGTGCGGGTGCGAGCACCTTCCTATCGAACCGGAACCGCTGAGATGCTGAGCTCCTCCCCCTGACCGGCCTCGGAGCGTCCGCAAGGGTCGACCAGAGAATGGCCCCAAGCCCTGCCATGACCGCTGCCATCCCCAGGAGGACAGAGAAGCCCCAGGCAACCACGATCAACAGGCTCACGCCAGCCGCTGCCGCCTTAGCCACATTCAGCAAGACGCCATAGTAGCCCACCGCCTCACCTCGCCGCGCCACGGGTGCCGCATAGGCCACGAAGGAACTCGCCGAAGTACCGTAGGTGCCGAAACCCACACCATGGGCGAGACCCGCGATGGGCAATAGGAAAGGCACCGCATTGGCAAGAGGCAACCTTGCCGGCACAGACGGCACAACGGCATAGAGCAGACAGGCAACAGTTAGCAGCCCGGCACCAGCGGCCCCGAAGACTCTGGATCCGAATCGATCTACGGCCATACCCACAGGGAAACGTACCATCAGGGCCAGTATCGCGAAAGCCCCTATGAACCCCCCTACGAATCCGGTAGCCAGACCCATTTGCGTCAAGAACACAGGCAAGGCGGTGAGCACAAGGTAGTGAGCAGAGCTCCACAGGATGGTCGCCCCACAGAGGAGGATGAAACTGCGTGTGAAGATCGGTGCGTTACAACTCAATCCCCCTGCCTCTCTTGGTATGAGGTGCCCACGGTCGATCGACTGCGGCGACGCATCGTCGCCTGAGCACGTCGAGACTCACAGTATGGAGACTCACTTCAAGAGTCAGATGACTCCAGCCTCGCGCAGACGTTCGAGTTCCTCGGCCGGTATCCCCAGCATGTCCCGGTACACCTCGGCGTTGTGTTGACCCAGTAGTGGCGCCGGCAAGATGGGCACCGAGGAGGCCGACATCTTGATGGGAAAGCCCGGCATGAGGATAGATCCCCGCACGGGATGATCGATGGTGACGAACATGCCCCGCTCCCTGAGATAAGGATCGGCCGCCAATTCCACCGTACTCAGCACAGCGCCCGCGGGCACATCCGCACGCCCCAGCGCCTCCATCGCCTCTCTCTTGGTCTTCTGACGTGTCCACTCGCTGATGATGGAGTCGACCTCGTGGCGGTGCTCGTAGCGCGACTCAGGGGTGGCGAAACGCTCGTCGTCCGCGACGGCTGTGCGGCCAATGACTTTAAGCAACTGGTTCCACTGGGAGCTACCGGGCCAACGGGACGTGTAGATGAAGACGTAATCGTTGGGGCCTCCGGGATGGCAGGGGTACGCGCCGCACGGAGAGACAGGTGCCAT
>Ga0180437_10007274_pt1 | contig 14468 bp, 11 predicted proteins | sample SS_ome_4_FD_132410 | JGI IMG/M metagenome (GOLD analysis project Ga0180437, IMG submission 132410) | Hypersaline lake sediment archaeal communities from the Salton Sea, California, USA - SS_3_D_1 metaG | ecosystem: Environmental > Aquatic > Non-marine Saline and Alkaline > Hypersaline >...
TCAGGTTCAGCCCTCCGGGCTGCAGTGAAAGCCGGGGTGTATCTTCTGAAACCAAACATGCGTGAGCTTCAGGAGCTTACAGGGCAGACAATAGAAAACGAGTCGCAGCAGTTGAATGCTGCCGAAAAGATCCTTTCCGATGGGAAGTGCGAGATCCTGGTTCTCTCACTCGGTGCGCAGGGGGTACTTCTATTCACCGAGGGACACAAGGAACGGCTTCGCGCACCAAGTGTTCCGGTCAAGAGCAGGGTTGGAGCGGGGGATAGTATGGTGGCAGGTATGGTAAAGATGCTTTCAGAGGGATCATCAGTGAAAGAGGCTGTTCTGTTCGGGATTGCGGCAGGTTCGGCTGCAACAATGACTCCGGGAACTGAGCTCTGCAGAAAAGAGGACGTATACAGGCTGTACGATCAGCTCCTGTCAGATGAAACCTGAGCCCGTGTACTTTTTTTGATACTCCCATGCATCGAGAAAACATGATTTTCGTCTGAACAAGGGCAAATCTACTACCGAGTAAAAAGCAGTACAGGAATTCCCGAGATGAATATGAATACACAGGGCAAACACCCACGTTTGGATCTTCCCTGGTCGAGGCGAGCAGAGGATGTGCTGAAATCCCTGAATGTAGAGGAAGAAGGGGGGCTGAGCCCACAAAGGGTGAAAGAAGCACGGAGCAGATATGGGAAGAACTGGCTGAGAGAAACAAGGGTCAGAAGTGCATGGGCAATACTCGCAGCTCAGTTCAAGAGCGTCATCATGATTCTTCTCAGCGTTGCTGCGGGGCTCTCTTTCGCATTCTCCCAGTGGATAGACGGCATTGCAATTGTTGTGGCCATGTTCATCAATGCTGCCATCGGCTTCTTCACGGAACTGCAGGCAGTCCGCTCGATGGAGTCTCTCCAGAGTATGGACAGGGTAACCGCAAGGGTACGGCGTGATGGTCGGCCTGCTGAAATATCCGCGGAAGAGATTGTTCCCGGAGACATCATCATCGTTGAAAGCGGGAATCTTATCACCGCGGATGTTCGAATAACCGAAGCATCAAAGCTTCAGGTGAACGAGTCACCCCTCACTGGAGAATCACTACCGGTTGACAAACAGGTGGAGCCGGTTGCAGCTGATGCCATTCTCGCAGAACGGGCCAGCATGCTGTACAAGGGTACTGCAGTATCCCGGGGCTCGGGAGAAGGGGTGGTGGTTGCGACAGGAATGGACACTGAAATAGGAACTATTGCATCCCTCGTGCAGGAAGCCAGGGAGGAAGAGGACCCGCTGGAGAAGAGGCTCAACAGGCTCGGGAAGAAGCTGGTGTGGATCGTCATTGCAATTGCTGCTGTTGTCGCGGCTGCGGGCATACTTGCAGGGAGAGAGCTCTTTTTGATGATCGAAACCGCAATCGCTCTCGCGGTTGCCGCTATACCAGAAGGGCTCCCCATCGTGGCAACGGTTGCTCTTGCGCGCGGTATGCAGCGGATGGCAAAACGAAATGCCCTTGTCCGCAGGCTTTCAGCGGTCCAAACACTCGGCTCGACCAGTGTAATTTTCTCGGATAAAACCGGCACACTCACAGAAAACCAGATGACCGTCACCAGAATACTGCTCCCTGAAGGAGAGGTTCGAATTACTGGAACGGGAATCGATCTGCATGGCGAAATCAGGCAGAACGAAGGAAAAATAGACCCCTCGCTGGATCAAGCACTTGAGGGTCTCTTCCAGGTATCGGTACTATGCAATAACGCATCCCTGAACATGCGTAATGAAGAACAATTCGGCATCCACGGGGAGGATGAGACAGTAGGAGATCCTGAAGTCTCTCCTATCGGAGATCCTGAAGTCTCTCCTATCGGAGATCCTTTGGAAATAGCTCTACTGGTTGCGGCGGCGAAGGCAGGGGTATGGAAAGATGAGGTCGGCTCAGCAAAGCCGGAGGTCCGTGAAGTCTCTTTTGATCCGGATGTGAAGATGATGGCAACAGTACACGAATCTGATGGAGTGTACGAGTTTGCGGTCAAGGGGGCTCCTGAGGCCGTTCTTAGTGTATGCACCAGCATTGGCTCGAGAGAGAACGAAAAGAAGCTCACAGAGGAGGAACGCTCACGCTGGCTCTGCAGCAACAGAGAGATGGCAGCCCAAGGGCAAAGAATGCTCGCAGCCGCCTGGAAGAGATCGCGCTCACTGAGAGAAGATCCCTACAGGGACCTCACATTTATTGGTCTCATCTCACTTCAGGACCCACCGAGGAAGGGGATTAAAACCAGCGTCAATGACTGCATGAAGGCTGGAATCAGGGTGATTATGGTTACTGGTGATCAGGAGCCCACTGCTTTGCATGTGGGGAGGGAAATCGGTCTCATCGATGAAGGTGCCGATACAAGGACCCTGCCCGGAAAAGGGCTGAAAGAACCAGATGAGCTCTCCCGGGAAGAACGGGAAAGGATTCTGAAAACCTCCATCTTTACCCGGGTGAGCCCAGAACAGAAGCTCAACCTGATCTCAATACATCAGGAGTCCGGGAGTATTGTCGCGATGACCGGCGATGGCGTGAACGATGCGCCTGCGCTCAAGAAGGCGAACATCGGCGTCGCCATGGGGGAAAGGGGTCAGCAGGTTGCAAAGGAGGCAGCTGATGTGATACTGCGTGACGATGCCTTTTCGAGCATCCTTGTTGCAGTGCGGTACGGGCGAACGATATTCGAAAACATTCGCAAGTTTGTGCTCTACCTTCTTTCCGGAAATGTGGGGGAGATCCTTATCGTGGCATTTGCCTCTCTCATCGGTGCCCCCCTCCCGCTTCTCCCGCTGCAGATACTCTTTCTTAACGCAATCAACGATGCATTTCCTGCACTCGCACTCGGTATGGGAGAAGGGGATTCTCGAATCATGGAGAGGCAGCCGCACCCATCCCACGAGCCGATCATGACCAGGAATCACTGGATCTCGATCGGGGTGTACGGTGCCATCATTGCCCTGGCAGTGCTCGCCGCTTTCTTCATTGCCCTAAATGTGCTGGGCCTGGATAAAACTGGCGCAGTGACCGTTTCCTTTCTCACCATTGCCCTTTCCCGTCTGTGGCACGTGTTCAATATGCGTGAAGATGACTCCGGTATCCTGAAAAATCAGGTCACCAGAAATCGTTATGTGTGGGGAGCGCTTGCCCTCTGTACCGCCCTCATCCTCTCGGGTGTGTATGTGCCTCAAGTAGCACACATACTCGAAGTGAAGCCTCCGGATCTCCGGATCTGGACGCTGATCCTGGGATTCAGTTTTATTCCTGCCTTCCTGGGACAGATATGGAAGTTCATTTTTCAAAAGGTTTCCAGAATGGGGAAAGTATAGCCAAGGAGGTTCGTATGTTCATTAAAATTCAAGGTGTCATGTACAATCTGAGCTCATTCAGGAGGATTTTTCAACCCGGAAAAGGATTTCTGCAAATTGAAACAGACATAGAGTATGCCGGAGAAAGGGCAGAGATCAAAATTCTTGAGGAGAGCCAGAAAGGGAGTGTGGAATCCGGTATTGCAAACTACGTTGTGGTAAAAAACGACGACTTCAGAAAGCTCACCGCATTCCTGGAGCAGAAAACAGAGCTTACGATCGGCACATCAGAGTAAAGGGCGACTGAACCCCAATCCACTTGTATTTGACAGATAGAGTAATTTTTTTATACCTGATATTCAGTCATGAAAGGGAGAAAAATGGTTTCAGAAATCGGGGAAGCCGCAGGTATCATCTGGCGGGCGCTTTACTATTTTCAGATCCTGGAGTTTCAGGATGGAATGACTGTAAACCATTTAAAAAATGATACCGGTCTTCCCACTTCTTTGCTGTACGAAGGTCTTGGATGGCTTGCCAGGGAAGGCAAAATTGAGCTCTCAGGACAGGCAAAGAACGTACGGGTGTTCCTCAAGGGGATGTGATGCTCAACCCCGTTTTATTCCTGATCGTGTGCAGAAAACAGGTGGAGCTATCCCAGCACGCACGCGTGTTTTGTGTGCCACGGTGTCCAAGGAAATCGTTCATGCATTGACGAAAGGCTCATGCAATACATCATTTGGAGTAGTGAAATCTATCCCCCACTTGTCACCCAATTTAATTCTTTCTCCCTATTCACATTCTGTCACAATTTTTTTATTATTATTATAGATGATACAGAAAGGGGAAATGCGCCAAAGAGAAGCGGTCGATCGTTCCCTTATACTGTTGAGGGGAAATATATCCATGAAGTAAATATTCACCTTTACACTCAACCCAACCACAGATATCAGTATATCGATACGTAGTTCTATCCCTTTGGGTATCATGTCTTAAGAGCGTTTACTTTCATAGAGACAAAATCAGAGACGATGATCTGCGAGAGAGAAGGTATATGATGAGTACGGGCACTGGTTCCTGACATGGTTGAGATAGAAAAAGCAAGAAAAGAGAGCAGATGAACACTCAGAATGATGCAAAAACCATTATCGAGAGCAACCTCAGTGGAGATCTGATCGAGGTATTCGCAGGAGAGAAAGGTGGGACAGTTTCCCAGAGGAGGAAAGTCAAAGAACTTACAGAGAAGATGGGAGATGAAATTTATAAGGAAATTATCTCCTTTCTCACCAATGAAAACATTCAAGATCCTGCTGAAGCAAGGTCACTTTACGAAAAAATATGTTCCCACAGGAGGTACCTGGAGAAAAAGCTGAAGAGAAAGGTCGGGATCCATGTGGCATCCCTTGATTATATGGAAAATATCGAAGACATGATGGAAAAACCCGTGCTCATCGAAAGGGATAAGATGCGAGAAATCGCCCAAAAAGCGGTAAAAGATGCTTCAACCGACACGTTCAACCGAGAACTTCTCAATCTGAACATAGACAAGGAAATCAGGCGCCAGGAGCGTTACGGTTCACCTTTCTCGATACTGTTCATGGACATCGATAATTTTAAAAAAATAAATGACAGATACGGCCATGCAACTGGTGATCGTGTCCTCTCAAAGCTCAGCAGTCTCGTAAAGCAGAACATCAGGAGAACTGACACAATCTACCGCTACGGAGGAGATGAGTTTGTGCTTCTTCTTCCGGAGACCCATATATTCGAGGCGAAGCAGCTCGCAATGAAATTGATGGACATTCTGAAAAGAAAATCTATGGAAGAAATCGATGGAACGCTGAACATCTGTCTCGGTATTGCTTCCTTCGGTACCGCCGGGATCGATACCAGATCAGCCCTCATGGAGGCTGCTGACAAAGCGTTGTATGAGGCGAAGAGAGCAGGAAAGAACAGGGCATGCCTGTACGCTGAGCACGGGATCGAGAGTGTGGTTGGGCCTGACGATAGGCATCATAAGAACAGAGCCGAGCAGATAATCCTCAAGGGGGTCGCGCTTTCACCTGGAAAATCGATCGGATCTGTTTTTCACTACAGGGACGTATTGAGCAGGAAAATGACCCAGTTTTCAATCGAACCCGAAGAGCTACCAGTAGAGATGGGAAGAGTGAAAGAGGCTTTACGAAAGGTAAAGAGTGACCTCATGAATATGAGAAACCGAACACGAGAGGAGATCGGTAAGGAGCACGCTGCAATCTTTGATGCGCACAGATTAATTCTTGATGACGACTCGATAGAGAGAGAAATCGAACACGAGATGAAAGCGAGGCTCATAAATGCCGATCACGCAGTCAGGGACGTGTTCGGGCGTCTTGAAAACAGAATGCGCCATGCCTATCCCGTCAAACAGAATTCCTATGATATTGAGGACATTTCAAGAAGGCTCCTCCATGCCCTGCGAGGTGTGGAGGCCCACGTGCTCGCGCACATTCCGGAGAACACTGTCATTTTTGCAGAGAGGCTTCTTCCCTCTGATACCGTGCACCTGGACAGAAAAAAAACAAAAGCGATAGTGACCAAAATTGGGAGCCCACACGCTCATTCGGCAATCCTCGCACGCGCAATGAAAATACCTGCAGTCAGTCGTGTGAATATTGACATGGATAGTGTGCCTGACAGAACTCCTGTGATCGTCGATGGATATTCAGGAAAGGTGATTATCAATCCGGAAAGACACTTCCGTGTGTCTCTGGGTGGGGAGCAGGTCAAGGAAGTGACACAGCCGGATATGAAGGTTCATGACAGACCAGTGTACATCGGCGGAGAGCAGGTGAAGGTGCAGGCAAACATCGGGTCCGTTGAGGATGCTGAGGAATCACGGGTGTACAATGCAGACGGTATAGGACTTTACAGGATCGAGCATACCTATATGACGGCAAGCATCCTGCCCGATGAAACCACGTTGACTGCGAAGATCGAGAGAACGATTCAGAAAGTGAGGGGCATGCAGATAAACCTCAGGCTTCTGGACATAGGAAGCGACAAGATGCTTCCCTACCTTGATATCCGGGAGGAGCACAATGCTGCGCTCGGCCTCCGTGGGGTGAGGCTTCTGTTAAGGTATCCCGAGCTGCTAAAGATACAACTCAAGACAGCTCTCATGCTGAGTACAAGTCATGACATCAGGATCCTCATTCCTTTCGTCACCCTTCCGGATGAAATTATTAAGGTAAGGGAGATGTTGAAGAAACTAAAGACTGAGCTTTTTGCTATGGACGCGGCACGTAAAAAAGACATACCGGTGGGCGCGATGATTGAAACCCCTTCCTCTATCTTACGAATCGAGGAGATCCACCGACACTCAGATTTCATCAGCATCGGAACGAACGATCTCGTACAATATGTGATGGCCGCAGATAGAGAGAACCAGGAGCTTACAGACTACTATGAGGCAGGCAACAGGGTGGTTGTTGAGTGGATCGAAAGGGTGTTGAAAATCGCTCGAGAACAGGGCATTGAATGTTCGCTCTGCGGAGAGCTTGCCACTGATCACAGATTTACAAAAGATTTTCTCGGCATGGGTCTGAGAAACTTCAGTGTGTCCCCTCACCTCATCGGTGAAGTGAGAGAGAGAATACGTAAAATTTTAAAAACATGAAAACAGAAGGTCATCATGAAAAAGGTTCTCCCAATACCATGAAAAGGAGTAATACGTTCACATGAATGAAGTTCAAATATTGACTGACCAGCTGAAGGAAGAGAAGTGGACCAGGACTACTATTGCGGGTTTTACGGTAAAGACTTTTTCAGAGCTCAATTCGATCCTAAAGTCCGCGGAGGAAAACGGGACACTTGAAGAAATGCAAAGCATCTGCTCGGAGCACCTCGCACATACGCCGCATAGCATTCTTGCTCATTACATCCTAGGAAAAATAAGTCTCCTGAAGGGTAACGTGAACGATGACTCGATGAGACAGCTTCTCGATCTTTTCATGAGAAACAGGAAGTTTGGGATCGTTGAGTTTCTCGCACGACAGATACTGAAGTACCTTGAGAACGGGTTTGCCCTCAGGGCGCTTGCGGAAAGTCTGGTGAGCTCCGGAAAGGAAAAGGAGCTGACCCGGGTCTGGGAAAGACTGGTTAAGATCGATTATGAAGAGGCGGATCTTGCAAAAAAACTTGCGTCATTAAAAGAAAAAGAGGGAAATATCGAGGAAGCAGTGTCCTTCTACAAGAAAGCACTCCTCAGATATATCAAAAAGAGGATGTTCGGCCAGATTCAGGATATATGGATAAAGCTCATAGAACTTGCACCCGAAGACATACACTTCTTCTTTCAAACCGAAAGAAGGGTTGCTGAATCACTGAGATCAGAACGAGCCAGGGAGCTTCTTTCCTTTCTCGGGATTGCATTCAGGGAGCGAGATGATTGCGATACCGCGATCGAGTTGTATAAAAAGATGCTGACCTATGAGCCCCATGACAAAAGCGCGCGTGAAGCTCTTGTCGAATGCTTCAGTGAGAGGCACAGGGATCATTCCAATCTGAAGGAGTACATCGAACTGTCTGGTCTGGAGGATTCATCCCTGGACGTACACAGGGCAATTGATACATTTGAAAAGCACATTGTGTTTGACATTGGCAATTATGTACATCATCGCAGATGGGGCATTGGGATCTGCAGGGAACTCAGGGAAAACTCCATTCTCATTGATTTTGAGAACAAACCGCATCACAAAATGACGCTTCAGATGGCTGTCTCAAGCCTCCAGAGACTTCCAGATGATCACATATGGCTGCTTAAAAAAAAGAATATGGAGAAGTTGAGGGATACGATCATGAAAGATGTGGAGCGCGGTCTGAGGATCGTTATTCGGAGCTATGGAAATGAAGCCTCGCTCGCTGACATCAAACAGGAGCTTTTGGACGGTGTGCTCACGAAAAAAGAATGGGCGCACTGGTGGGAGCGTGCAAAAGCTGTGTTGAAAAAAAACCCTCATTTCGGGACGGTTACGGACAAAAGAGACACCTATTTTATTCGAAAACAACCCCTCTCACTCGATGAGGACCTCTACAGCAAGTTCAGGCTGGAAAGGAGCTTCATCGGCAAGCTCAGACTCTTCTACGAATTCATTCGGAATAGCGATATAGACTCGGAATATTTTGACGACATGCTCAAATATTTTACAGGTTTCGTTTCCTCATCTGAGATGATAGATGAGAATTCAATAATCAGTTTTGTGTTGTTAAAATATCTCCAGAGCAACCATCCCCATCTCAGCATTCAATTCGCCTTTGAGTTCACGAATGTCCTAGAGAAAGCAAAGGATATTCATAAAATTCTACCCCGCATACCGCAGGGAAAGCTGAAAGAATATTTTCTCATCCTCATCAGGCGCACCACCGATCAATGGCCTGATATTTATCTAAAAAGCTTTTATGAGTATCCCATGAAGTTTCTCATCGATAAAATCAACTCATCAGAGCACAGCGAGCTGGTCGATGACATGCTCAGTAGAATTATTTCACACTACCGTATATATCCTCACATTTTTGTGTGGGTAGTAAAAAACCTTATGTTGAAAAAGACATGCTACAGAAAGAAGATCGACTTCGAACGGATGGTCATGGGCCTCTTGCATCTGCTCGAAATTTCAAACAGGGCCCTCGTGTATGAGAAAAATCTATCCCAGAATCGTAAGCTTTTCAACACTCTTGTGCACCTGCTTTTCAACGGAGGACTTCTGATCGAATATATCATGCAATCCTCTCCATCGAGAGTTGAGAAATTACTACAAATTCTCAATAATATCGATCATCTCAGGGATGAATTCAGAATTAAGACCCGGCTCTCAGTGAAGACCGCTCATCCGGAAATTCAGTTTCAAGATGAGGTCGAGCCTGTAGATGAGGGAGAGCCCCTTTTTGTGACAAGAAAATCCTATGAATTAAAACAGCAGGAGTTGAAATTCCTCAATGAAAAAGCACTTCCAGTAAACGAAGAAGGGCTATCGAAGAGCACCGTGAATACTGGGGATGATGCGAATCAGAAGGCTCTCAAAGAGCACCAGGTCCTGAAAAGGGAGAAAGAACGACTGAGAAAAAATTTACAGAGGGCGCACATACTCAATCCGAAAAGTGTGAAGACCGATACAGTATCGATTGGAACAGTTGTCACTCTAAACAATCTTGAAAATAAAGGTACGGTTAAGCTTACTCTTCTCGGTCCGTGGGAAGCGGATTCTACTCAGAATGTCATCTCCTATACCTCTCCCCTGGGAAAGACGCTTTTGAATCATGCACCAGGAGATGTGGTCATCACAGGAAAAGAGAGTAAAAAGAAAAGACTGAAGATACAAAAGATCGAGCCGGCTTCGGTCTGAAACAATAAAATGAGGAGGATTTATGTCAACTGCAAAGAAAGGCAACATTGTCAAGGTTCACTATACGGGCATGCTAGAGAGCGGAGAGATAATCGATACATCCCAGGACGAAGACCCGCTTCAATTCACAATAGGGAAAGGTGAGGTCATCTCCGGTCTGGAAGAGGCAGTTATCGGAATGCAAGAGGGGGAGTCGAAAAAAACCAAGATCAGCTCTGAAAAAGCATACGGCTCTCACAGAAAGGAAATGGTTGCAACGGTCGAAAAGGAAAAATTTCCTCAACACATACAACCGGAAGTGGGACAGCGCCTGAAGGTTGTTCAGTCCAACGGAACCGCAACCCGGGTGACCGTTACAGAGGTATCCGGGTCTAAGGTGACTCTGGATGCCAATCACCCCCTTGCTGGAAAAAACTTAATATTCAACATTACTCTTTTGGAAGTTGTATAAAAACAGATTTCTCTATATACTTGATAGCAGTGGCTCTGAGGACAATGGAGCAGCAATTTCACAGCCGTTTCTGAGCGATTTTCCCTTAACGAGGTAGTAATGCCACTATTTTTCACTGTAGATGAAAAGCTCAACTTCACACTCGAGCTCATTGTGGACCCTCTCCTTAAAAAATCCGACCTGGCAAACCTGTTCAAGCACACAATCAGTATTGCAACCAAGATACAAAAGGAGTATGTCCTCTTCGTTGAAAAAGAAGGCAGGATTCTGGGGCAGGAGAGAACTCAGCTCATCGAAGATCTGGATAGCCTTTTTTCCTATCTGGCGATTCTGAGCAACAAGCTAAGCGGAAGTTTCTTCCCTCACGATGAGACACACTACAGGATACTCCTGCACGCAAAGTACAACAAAATAGTGTCTCGCGGTAGAATGCGAGAGGAAGATATCGCGAGGATGAAAAACTTCCTCAAGGGATATGAATTGCTCATTATGAGCAAGATCAAGGAGCTCCTTCTCAACTTTAAACATCTCATGAACAGTGAGAAGGATAAAAAAGGGGCAACAAAGTGGTTCGAAGAGCTTTACAAAACCATTGACAGCCTACTCTACAATCTTCTGGTCATTCGATACAATCTTCAGAACTGTCTCATCGATATATAGTGGTCATTTTTTCATTTTAATGCCCGTTTTCTCCATTCTTTGATTCCATCAAGGCAGTATGGATCAGTGGGACACGAGCCTGATCAGTTCCCAGCCACCCTCTGGATGCAGGTTCATGGGATTCGCGGTGCCTAGATAGAGATATTCATCTGAAACCATGGTACGTACACCGTAGTTCATACAGTTTCCCATTCCGTCAAGGCTCACCACTTCAGCTGCAGATGCGGTATTCCTGAAACGGTAGAGGTCTGCGCCGAATCTCGGTCCCTGGATACCAATTTTGTTGAGCACCGAGAAATCGAATCCCGCGTATTCCATCCCGAGTGTTCCGAAGAGGAGATAGCTCCAGTCCATCGAGCCGACATACAGCGAATCCCTGTATATTGCCATTGTCCAGCAGTAATTATTGAAAAGGTTCCCGAACCCTGAATGTCCGTACATTGGCTTTGTGCCGAAGGCCCCCATTTTATTGGGGCAGAGGCGCCATCCCTTTTCAGGATAGTATACTGGAAGCAGCCACTCACCGTAGAGCAGCTCAACAACCTTTCCGCAGTAGGGGTCGTACCGTTTCCCCCATCGGGGAGAAAATTCGTCTTTCCAGCGGGGATGAGTGATCTTCCGTGAGCCTGGGCAGAGATACTTTCCCCAGCGGAGATCTATCACTTTGTCCCACCTTCTGTCATCGAAGTTTTTTCCCCGAAATACCGCAATCGCCCTCCAGGTCCCGGGGATCAGCATCGCGTAATCTATCTCACTCTGCGGTTCCCCGTACACAGCCAGGTGTGCAATGGTTGCCGCAAGCGGTACGTTCATCGTGCCCCAGTACAGCCATCCATTGTAGGAGGCAAGCGCACCACCGCCGTAGGAACTGGCGGTCACCGGATCCGGCTCGTAGTCTGAGACGGTCCAGACCTTTTCCCATTGTAAACTATCGTCCCGCGTGAGTTCCCGATCCTCCCCCAGGGGAGGGGACATCCAGATGCCCGATTCAGAAACGACTCTGCCCATATATGTCAAGGGCCATGTGGACACAAAGATCCTATCCTCGTGCTCACAGAGCTCGGCTGCGATTCCGTCCATCCCCATGGTTATTATGCCGAAGTTGCCGTCGCCAATTCCAACCACTTCGAATTGAAACAGATCTTCATCCTTGGAACCGGACCATTTGAGCACCATTCCTCCGACCGCAGAACCAACACCGACGTAGAGCTCGTCCTCCACAACGAGCCATTTCCTGATGTTGTTATATGTATCACGCGTTTCCGATCCGAGAAAGTTCCCGCACGCATCAAAGGCAAAAATGTGTATCCCTTCCCCGCCCAAGGCAGGGCCCGCAAAGAACACCACACCCCTGTGTGAACCGGCGGAGCGGATACCAAGTGTGTTCCACCTGCGCGCCTCTGCAGCATTTTTTTCACCATCCGGAATATTCTCATCATCGAGCATCTTCTTCACCAGGTTGACCAGCTTGGGTGATGTGGTGCACTGCGTGCTTATCTCGCTACACTCCTTACCGTACATATACATGGAAGGAGGACGCCAGTCTCCCCTGCAGGAAAGGGAATCCCCCCCACACCCGCATCCAAAATCACACACATAGGAGCTTGTGAGAAGGGGCTTCGGATCCATACCTGTCAAATCAAATAACCCCTGCATGACAAGGCACTGCACGTTTGCTGCGGTGCCAAAGAAAAGACGTTTTTCCTCCTTAGTGAGCCCCCACACGTAGGCCTCGTTTCTTTTGTCAATATAATCCTTCACAGGAGGCTCGCACTGGATTGTTAAAACGTCCTCATATCCGTAGTAGCTGTTTCGCGGGTCACAGGGACCGTAGAATTTTTCGTCGGGCGCTGCCTTTGCGACGATACACCAGTCAGTCTCACCCGGAACACACCGGGCAGTTTCACCCTCGATACCCTTGAGATACAGCGCGGGATCTGCTGGCTGGGACTCTGCGATAAGGTCAAAAGCCTCCTGTGCCTTTCTCTCTGCTTCTGTGATCGCTTCCTCCAGAGCCTGGATTTGCGCCTCACTTTCCGTCTCCCTCTCTGAGGCCTCAGCAAGGAGATCCGCCACCACAGAGGCCTGCTCCTCTGCTTCGGCAACTGCGGTATCGATATCAACAGGGGTTGACACTTTATCGGTTTTTATCATGCAGGACCCAAGAAGAAGAAATACAGCGAGAAGAATCAGATACAGATGATTTTTTTGCATTGGACTCCTCCTTTGATTCAGAAATCGGTGGCTCAGCATACCAAAAGAGTAGCAATTATCATTGCATTGTATATGCAGGCATGAGTGTGCCGCTGAAACAGCGGGAGAGGTCTGATTTCCCTCATGCCGTCATATCAGGAAGCACATTCAGGAGAGTTCAATTACACGGGCAGTACAAAGAATCCGATACGGCATCAATCTTTTATAAAAAAGAACAAAATTATTGTATCATTTAGTATAATATTTTCAATATAAATTTTTACTTCAATATCTGGGAGGGAGGACAGAAGAACAGTAAAATAATGAAAGCGGGAGGATTCTCTCCCGCTTTCAAGCCTTATAGAGCATTAGAAGAGGTTGTGGAGCAGGGACACGTAGGCTCCCAGCTTCCAAAAGGTATCCTTCGAGGAGGCGACGATGAGCTGATCCTTTGAGGTGTCCGTGAAGCCCAGGTCGAACAGGATACCCGGGGCGATCCTGAGGTTCTTTCTCAATGGAAGCTCAAGTGAGGCAGCAACACGTATTCCGATGTCCCGCTGCTCAGTGGTGTCATCATTCAGGTCGTTTTCCCCATTCACCAGTATTGGGGGATTTTCCGTCCCGTAGGTACTGTCCGATTTGCCGTTCTGGAAGAAGCCGAAAAAGGGTCCGGTTTCAACGTTGAGTGCGACCTTTTTATTGAACCGGAAATTGCCCCTCAAGGTTACCGGAACAACGAGGTAGGTATAGTATGTCTCTGAAGACAGGCTCGTGGAAGGAATTCCATAGAGTGGGAGAGCCAAAGTGTTTGTTTCCGACTTGTAGGTGAGGTACATGTAGTTCAGACCTGCCGCTGCACCGAGCCTGAACCTTCCTGCCTTCGTAAAGTAATAGCACAATCCGAGCCCTCCGCCTCCAGAAAAACCGAGCTCACCGCTTTTTTCAGGGTCATCCGTTGAGCCGCCTGAAATTCCTCCGAACCCTTCGATCTTAAGGTCGAGCCGCTGCGCATTCACTGCGGTGAAAAAGGAAAAAACGAAAATCACCGCGAGAGCACAAACGAGAGAATACTTCTTTTTCATTTTTACCCCCTTTACTTTGAATTTTTCCTCTCAGGCACACACTTCGAGAAAAATTCGGGCAAAACCCACTGGCCGGTCTTCATAAATAAACCAGGGAAGAAATTCCAGCAAGAATCCACTTCAGCTCCCATTCCGTGATTTCTGGTATGCACCCTGACGTAGACCATGTGGGTTTTTGTTCTTATTTTGGGTATATTTATCCTCTATTGCGGAATAGATGTCAAGAAGATTTCTTTCGTTGCCAAAATTATTTTTTCTGTTACTATACAGTAGTGAGAGAGACCCTCGCACACTCTACACTGCTTCAGGAGTGAAGAAAAGAGTTACGAGCGCATGCCGCTGTGACAAATAAGCGATGAGAGGCGCACACCATGGGACAAAACCCCA
>Ga0180437_10007275_pt1 | contig 14466 bp, 7 predicted proteins | sample SS_ome_4_FD_132410 | JGI IMG/M metagenome (GOLD analysis project Ga0180437, IMG submission 132410) | Hypersaline lake sediment archaeal communities from the Salton Sea, California, USA - SS_3_D_1 metaG | ecosystem: Environmental > Aquatic > Non-marine Saline and Alkaline > Hypersaline > Sediment...
TTCGTTGAAAAACGAGTGAAATTCATAAACGCTAATAGCGTGAGAAATAAAAAAATGATTAAGTACAGCCGCCACCTGGTGATAACGGGTGTCTGTTCGGTCATGGTTGCCTGCCCATTTAATTATTTTCAGTAAGATTATTGATGCCTCTTGAAGAATGACCCTCGCGAAGGTTGTCTGATTCTTCATTTTCTGTACATTGAGATAATAATCATTTTTGACAATAAATAACAATGTTTATTTTCGAAAAATCAATCTGTGAGGCCTGATGTCCGGGTTTTGAAAATATTTTTGAATGAATCTGAATTCACTTCCAACCGGCAGCACGTTACATCCGCCAAAAATAGGATGCTTTAAAAAAGATATTCTTTTGCGTCATTAAAAAATCGTGATCCATGAAATAATATGTTTCGTGTGCGGCGGTTTTCTCATAAATTGAACCGTAACCCAGATAAATAACCGTGCCGGGGATATAGGTAAAGGAAAGTAAAAAATCCGCATTGAAGCGCTGATGGTAACGGTTGTATTCAATCACCCCGCGCCAGAACAGATATTTGTTAAATTGAAGCGTGGTCCGGTTTCGAATAATGGTGTAGGCATAAATTTTTTGTCCGTTCGCCTGGCGATAAAAATCAGAGTAACTAAAATTCAGTTGGGAGCTGATCTTGCTGGTGGGTTGAAATAGCAATCCAATCTCAGCCCGGTGGCCATTGCCCGGAAAAGGCGCGGTGGGATCATAATAAATAAATTTACCAGTGCGAAAATCCAGCTCCAGATAAATTTGTTTCGTAAACTGGGTGGCGCCTTGCACTCGTAAGGCATTCCGGCTAAACCGGCGATTCGTAAAAACCTCATTGGCCAACCAGCCCTGAACATTCACAAACGTCTGTCGCGGCATCATCAACCGCAACGAAAAGACATTAAAGCTCTCGTAAAGTCCGCTGTAATGGTCCTTGCTCTGACGCGCCCAGTAATAGGGCTCAATCCGCTGGAGCCACCCAGCCGTAAAAAAGATATTATACTGAAAATAAAGCGGTAAAATGGTCACCCCGCGCCGGGTTAAATAGCCGACGTCGGTTCGAAAGTTTTTCGAAATATCATTTAATCCGATTAAAAGCTGAATCGGTCGCGTATTCACCTGAAAAAGCGCTCCGTAGGCACCGCCAGGCTCAAGTTTGTTTCGTTTCGAATCGCGGCTGAAGGACCGAAAGCCATGAAATTCAAGCGAGCTGTGATTGCTCAGGCGCAGTCGACCATCAGTCCCGGCCACGTGATTGACCGTTTGGTTAGATTGTCGCCCGGTATAAAATCCACCCAGATAACTGTCGTTTTTGAGACGTCGTGCGTAGCGGAGAATCGAAAAGTGTGCCGGTTGATTCGTCTGGTGATTGGAATTAGACATTTCTGGGTGATATTCATCGCGGGCATAAATTGCGGAAATCAAATTGGTGGTCCCCATTTTTCCGGTCAATTTCAAACCAAGCGAGGGGTCCACAATGTTCCGCGTGTGAACCACGGCTCCCAGCGGACTATCTTCGGGATTGGCGGCGAGGCCCAGCCATTCCTGCCCTTCCAGGAAAAACGGTCGCTTTTCCGGATAATACAGGGAGTGCCGCAGATTGACGTCAATTTGCCCGGCATCGGTTTCGATCTGGGAGAAATCCGGATTATAGGTGGCGTCCAATACCAGGTCGGTGGTCAAGCCGAATTTGGTGGTGACACTAACATCGGTTTGGGTAGCAGTTGGTGCCAACGCGCCGGCTGAAAAGAGGTGCTTTTTATTAACCGTGGTGGCGGGGAGAATTTCAAGCAGCTGTTTGGGCTTGATTCCCGACAATTCAATTTTTTGAAATTGGGCTAAGGCCGCTCCCCTTTCGGGATGATATTCCGGAAAATCCACTTCCTCGGATTTACGGCTAATATGACGAGCCATTTTAAAACCCATCACCACGGTTTGTTTTGAAGGAAAACGTAAACTCGAAAACGGAATCGCTATTTCCGCTTCATAGCCGGTTGGGGTTAATTGTCCGGCGCTCTGCCAGACCAGATCCTGGGTTACATCCGGTTCCGCGTTTGAATCAAGGGTGCCGTCGGTTTGTATCCCGAACGGATTCACCATGAAAAAATAAGCGGTCAGCTCATCGTTAAAAGTGTCCAGACAAAAGGCAATCCAATCATCATTACCCGGATTATCCCGGTGAGAAACGGTTGCTTTGATTTTATCCGGTTCCCGATCAAAACAGCGAAATCCGAGATAAATCATTTTTTCATTATAAATCAAGTACCCTTCAGTTGCTTCCGACGGTGGTAAGCCAAAATCAGGCTGAATGGTTTTAAAATTTTTGAAGACCAAAGCGCTTTCCCAGGCGGCGTCGGTTAATTTCCCGTCGATTAACGGTGGTTCATTAATCGTGGGGAGGTTAACAATGGTGGTGGCCATTAAATCGGCATTGTCCCATTTCATAAACATAATCAAAGCTAATAAGACGTAACTTAATTTGTGGGAGGTATTCATGCGCGAATCTCCTTAAACTTGTTCTTAAAATTGAATTCGTTTTACCAGCCTAAATTTACGCAAATTGGAAGAATTCGTCCCGGCGTTTGTCACGAGCGGGATTTTGGGGGGAATGAGCGGGAGAAGGGGGGAGTGGGAGAAGGGGGAGAAAATCATTAAGTTTTTGTTTGACAAATGAACAAAAATTTGATATGTTTTTCTTGTTTTGTTTTTAGCGGGCTTCGCGAAATTGGTGTGTGTGGATGATAAAAATTTAAGCAGGGTTTGGAAGAAAAGTCACAGACCCCGGTTGTCCGACTGAAAGGAGGTCACCGGGTGTCAATATAATTGAAAAGACAACGAGTACATCAAACACCCGGTATCTCGCTCCGCTCGACAACCGGGGTTTGCGTTCCGGTACGATTGATAAAACATTCCGGGAGGAGACTTGTGTTAACATTTGTTTTTTTGATAATCATCATTTTCTGTATTATTGTGCTTACTACGCAATTTAAGCTGCATCCCTTTCTGACTTTGCTGCTGGCGGCGATTTTGATGGGATTGCTGAGTGGTCTGGATTTAAATACCTTAGTAACTGCGCTTACAGACGGTTTTGGAAACACACTGAAAAGTATTGGAATTGTCATTGCCTGTGGCACCGTAATCGGTACTTTTCTGGAACGCAGCGGAGGGGCCCGGAAAATGGCAGCCACCATTCTCCGACGAGTTGGTGAACGCAAAGCTCCCTTAGCCATGACGATTACGGGTTTTTTTGTTTCCATTCCGGTTTTTTGTGACTCGGGATTCGTCATTTTATCGGCTTTAAACAAAGCCCTGAGTAAACGCACCGGCATTTCATTGGCCGTCCTGGCGGTAGCGCTGGGCACCGGACTGTATGCTACGCACGTATTTGTACCACCAACTCCCGGCCCGCTGGCTGCCGCTGCCACGATTGAAGCCGACCTCGGTCTGATCATTTTTTGGGGACTGATTGTGGCCATTCCTGCTGCGGCGGCTGGCCTCCTGTGGGCACTCTTTTTTGCCCGACGTTTTGTTATTTTTCCGGATGATTTGACTGAACAACCTGCTACCGAACAAGCGGAAAGTCAACCGGGTGCCATTCTGGCCTTTGCGCCACTGGTGATCCCAATTATTCTCATTGCCTTGAAATCGTTAGCCGAGTATCCGACAGTGCCCCTGGGAAAAGGCATTTTCTGTCAGATCGTGCGCTTCATTGGTCATCCGGTGATTGCGTTAATGATTGGTGTTTTTTTGGCCTTTACTTTAAAAAGACGAAGCGCTTCCGCGTCTTATCTCGACTGGGTAGGTACCGGACTGCAAAATGCCGGCGTCATTATTCTGATTACCGGCGCCGGGGGAGCTTTCGGAAATGTTTTACGAACCACCGATTTGGGTGAAAATCTGGGTCGAATGCTGTCCTACTGGCAAATCAGTATTTTTCTGCCGTTTGTGATTGCAGCCATTTTAAAAACCGCTCAGGGCTCGTCGACGGTGGCAATCATTACCACGGCGGCGCTCATTTCACCATTGCTTTCCCCACTGGGATTAGCCACACCGCTTGCCAAAGCTTTTACGGTGTTAGCAATCGGTGCCGGTTCAATGACCGTATCGCACGTGAATGACAGTTATTTCTGGGTGGTAGCCCAATTCTCCAATCTGGATACCGCTACAGCCCTGCGTTGTCACACGTTGGCGACGTTGGTGCAGGGAGTCGTTGGCATGTTGACGATTGCGATTTTATTTTGGGTGTTGGTCTAAAGTGAGTCTGTTTTTATTTCGAATTAATAATAACATTTTATAGGCATTTAGAACGGTTAGTTAGGGATTTCAAAGATTATTACCCTCACCCCGGCCCTCTCCCTTTGGGAGAGGGCCGGGGTGAGGGTAATAACACACTTTAATCTTTGAAAGCTCTGTATTTTCTGGATTTTTCATTTGAGAGGGATTGGATTATGAAGAAAACAAATAAAAAACACCTCTTCATCAATAGATTCATTCCTTATTTCTGGATGCTTAATATGGTACTTACGAATAGCTGGGGTGGCGAGCGCTCCTTCACCGAATTGTACCGCTTTTCCGCTCCGGAAGCTGAACAGGGCGTGGCGGTTGATGATTATTTTGTTTATGTCATTGGTACCCGGACGATTGCCAAATATGACAAACATACCGGTGAACGCATTAACACCTGGCCAACCGAAGAAAAAAGTTCGATGGTTCATCTCAACAGCGGCGTTATTTTTGAGGGAAAACTATTTTGTGCCCATTCGAATTATCCGGGCATTCCCCCTACCAGCTCGGTGGAAATCTGGGATGCCAAAACTTTGCAACATATTGATTCGCACAGTTTTGGCATTCAATGGGGATTTCTCAACTGGATTGATCGTTACCAGGGTCACTGGTGGGCGGTGTTCGGGCATTATGACCGGTTTCAATCAACCCTGCTGCGGGATCATCGTTGGACCACGCTGATAAAATTCAACGATGATTGGCGCCCGCTGGCGTCGTGGATTTTTCCGGATACGGTATTAGCCCGATTTAAGCCGATGAGTAATTCCGGCGGCGCGTGGGGACCGGAGGGTTGTTTATTTTGCACTGGTCACGATCGACCAGAAATTTACGTTCTGCAAGTGCCGCCTGCCGGTTCGGTGTTAGAACTGGTGGAAATTGTACCGATTCCTTTGCCCGGACAGGGAATCGGCTGGGATCGAAACAGTCCGAATGAATTGGTTGGCATTTGTCGAAAAAGTCGCCAGGTGGTTGTCTCCAGATTGAATTATTCGCGGCCGATTCTGCGCCAGGGGCATTTTCACAGTGAAGTGGCGGCGCAGGAAGAACTGAATCGTTTTGCGCGGAGTTATTCCAATCTAGTTGAATGGCAACAGCGTGCCCAACGGCTGCGGGAGGGAATATTGAAAGGGGCGGAACTGCTGCCGCTACCTCCCAGGAACGCGTTAAATCCAATTATTCATTCGAGAAGAGAGTATGACGGCTATATCGTGGAGAACGTGGCCTTTGAAAGTTTACCCGGCTTTTACGTAACTGGCAATCTCTACCGGCCGGCAGGGAAGCAGGGCACCTTGGCCGGGATTCTGTGTCCCCACGGGCATTTTTATGAAGCCGATGGCGGAGGGCGCTTTCGTCCGGATCATCAAATTCGTTGTGCCACCTTGGCTCGAATGGGGTCGGTGGTGCTGGCTTATGATATGATCGGTTGGGGAGAATCAACTCAATTTGAAAATTATCATTTTCCGGATTCGCACCGGGCTTTTCAAAAAGCGGTGGCCCTTCAAACCTGGAACAGTATTCGTGCGGTGGATTTTCTGCTGACATTAACCGACGTGGATTCCACGCGGATTGGAATTAGCGGCGCTTCCGGTGGTGGCACCCAGACTTTTTTCCTGGTGGCGATTGATGAACGAATTGCGGTGTCGGTACCGGTGGTCATGGTTTCGGCGCATTTTTTTGGCGGTTGTAACTGTGAAAGCGGGATGCCCATTCACCAGAGTGACCGTCATCTGACCAATAATGCTGAAATCGCGGCGCTGGCAGCCCCCCGGCCACAACTGATTATTTCCTGCGGACAGGATTGGACGAAAAACACGCCTGAAGTTGAATTCCCCTACATCCGGCGGGTCTATGGTTTGTACGGCGCCGAAACAAGCGTCGAAAATCTGCACCTGGCAGCAGAGGGGCACGATTATGGATATTCGAAAAGAGCGGGCGCCTATCGATTTCTTGCCAAACACCTGGCACTGGAACTGGCGCGAGTAGTTGATGTAAACGGTTCGATTGAGGAACAGTCGGTGGTCATTGAACCGAAAGAAAAAATGTTGGTTTTTAATAGCCACCATCCACGACCCGCTCGGGCGGTAAAGGCGGTTGAATGGCATACTCATTAAAGGTTAAAATGTAACATTTAATTGGCAAATGTATTAATCAACCGGATTGTTTATAAAAATGCTAACTTAAAAAATTCCTTTGCTTTTTTAATTATTTTGCTTATATTTCCTGAATTCAAATTTATTCTTTAAACTGATTAGATGAATTAGGTTACATTCCAAGAATTGGTAATATTTAATGAGAAATTTATGAAATGCTAAATAACTGGTAGGAGTTTTTTCTGTATGTCTTTAAATAATATTGAAAAGGTCTACGATCCGAAGAAAGTTGAAACCAGAATTTATCAGTACTGGATTGAAAAAGAATATTTTAAACCCACTAACAATCATACCTCAGGCACTTATTCAATTGTTATTCCGCCGCCCAATGTGACCGATCGATTACACATGGGGCACGCTTACAATAATACCATTCAGGATATTTTGATTCGCTACCATCGAATGCTGGGTGAAAGTACGCTTTGGCTGCCTGGCACCGATCATGCGGGGATCGCCACGCAAAATGTTGTTGAGAAACGGTTACGGCAGGAGGAAAAACTGACCCGGCACCACCTGGGACGGGAAAACTTTGTCGCCCGCGTCTGGCAGTGGAAAGAAAAGTACGGTGGGATTATTATTGAACAGTTGAAAAAATTAGGCTGCTCCTGTGACTGGTCCCGCGAACGGTTTACAATGGATGAAAAGTTGTCGCAAGCGGTACGAGAAGTCTTTTGTCGCTTATATCAAAAGGGACTCATTTACCGCGGTAAATATATTATTAACTGGTGTCCCCGTTGTCACACGGCGCTTTCCGACGAAGAAGCCATTCATCAGGAACACCTGGGGCGATTGTGGTACATTAAATATCCGATTAAAGCGAGTAGCCAGTTCATCATGGTGGCAACCACCCGGCCGGAAACTATGCTCGGCGATACCGCCGTTGCCGTTAATCCGAATGATGAAAGATACCGGGATTTGATTGGCAAAACCGCGATTTTACCGATCATTGGCCGGGAAATCCCGATTATTGCCGATGACCAGGTGGATCAAGCCTTCGGAACGGGGGCGGTAAAAGTGACGCCGGCTCACGATCCGAATGACTTTGAAATCGGTCAACGGCACCAGTTGCTGACCGTGAACGTCATGCACGGCGATGGTACGATGAATGAGAATGCCGGGAAATATAACGGCTATGAACGATTTGAATGCCGGCAAGCCCTGGTCGAGGAATTGAAAGCGCTGGGATTACTTGAGAAGACTGAAAAGCACTCCCACGCCGTCGCTCACTGTCAGCGTTGTGACACAATTCTGGAGCCCTATCTGTCTAAACAATGGTTCGTTAAAATGAAAATCCTGGCCGAACCAGGCCTGAAAGTAGTCGCAGAAGACCGGGTTAGATTTTATCCGGCGAAATGGACGAAAGTTTATAATAACTGGATGACGAATATCCGTGATTGGTGTATTTCCCGCCAACTCTGGTGGGGACACCGCATTCCGGTTTATTATTGTCAGGATTGTGAAGAAATGATCGTGGCGGTGGATGAGCCCACTACCTGCACGAAATGTAATAGTACCCGTTTAAAACAAGACGAAGACGTGCTCGACACCTGGTTTTCTTCCTGGCTGTGGCCATTTACCACAATGGGTTGGCCCGAAAAAACGGACGATTTAAAAAACTTTTATCCCACGCATGTACTGGTTACGGCCCCTGACATTATTTTTTTCTGGGTGGCCAGAATGATTATGGCCGGATTGGAATTTATGGGTGACATTCCGTTTAGCGATGTTTATATTCATGGTGTCATTCGTGATGCCAAAGGGCGGAAGATGAGCAAGTCGCTGGGGAATGGCATTGATCCGCTGGAGATGGTGGAAAAATATAGTGCTGATGCGGTTCGTTTTTCATTGTTAATGCTTTCCTCTGAAGGACAGGATATAAATCTGGCCGAGAGTTCATTTGAAATCGGGCGTAATTTTGCCAACAAGCTCTGGAATGCCTTCCGTTTCCTGGCGTTAAATCTGGATGATCATTTTCAATTCGATTCGATTGATGTAAATGGTGAAATTCCTGAATTCGATCAACAGGCCGAATTGGCCGATCGCTGGATTATGAGTCGCTTTGTGCAGGCGGCGCAACGGATAACACAAACCATCGACCATTTTAAACTCAACGAAACGATTCTGATTCTGCACAATTTTTTCTGGCGTGAATTCTGTGATTGGTATCTTGAATTAATTAAGCCCCGCTTATATGGCCAAAATCCCGCCGCGAAAAAATTTGCCCTGACAGTGGCCGTATCGATTTTTCGCAGACTTTTGAAGCTGCTGCACCCATTTGTTCCGTTCATCACAGAAGAAATCTGGCAACAATTGAAAACCGATTCTGAACCAGACTTAATCGTCAGTGCCTGGGTAAAATGGAACGAGCGTCATATCAATCGTGAAAAAGAACAGGAACTCGAGCTGTTGCAGGAAATAATCGGGGCGATTCGGAATATTCGCGGTGAGATGAACGTACCGCCGAGCAAAACCGCCGATGTGGTCATTAAAGGCGCGAATGCTGAGCTTTTACAAAGCATTCAAAATCATCAGATTTATATTCAAAGTCTGGCGCAGGTGGCCCAGATTCAGGTGGGACCGGATTTAAAAAAACCTCCTTTCTCTGCCAGCGCAGTGGTGCAAGATTGTGAAATATTTGTACCGCTAAAGGAGCTCATCGACATTACGGTAGAGAAAGCCCGGCTCGATCGCGAGATTGAAAGACTTGAAAAACAATTAGCCGGACAAATAAAAAAGATTAGCGATCAAAAATTCCTAAGTCGGGCACCCCAGGCGGTGGTTGAACGGGAACAGCAGAAAAAAATTGACTGGGAAGCGAATTTAGCCAAGCTTAAAAATAATCGTGCCAGTTTGGAGGAATAAATCCGATTGAAGCACCGGTTGAATTTGTAACTTGAATTCAATTGGTGCTTTCTTATTGTTATTGAACGAAATGAGTTTTCAGGTGTATTAACACCAGATAAAGACGGCGGGAGATCTAAAGACACTGGTTTTCGCATTGAAAGCCAGTCCATAAAATTTTAAAGCAATTCAAATAAAAATCAGGAGAAGAAAATGGGAATCAGGAAAATCATTATTTTATTAGGTGTCACGATCATGAGTGTTCAAACCGTAGCGGCGGCGACCCAGGAGGTGGCCCTCACTGTTTATAATAATAATCTCGGGCTGGTAAAAGACAAACGGGAAATGGCTTTAGAAAATGGCGTGAGTACGATTCAATTCAAAGATGTCGCGATGCGAATCGATCCCACTTCCGTGCATTTCAAGAGCCTGACCGCCCCGGATAAAGTCATGATTTTAGAGCAAAATTATGAATACGATTTAATCAACACCTCTAAATTATTGCAGAAATATCTGGACCAGGAAATCAACGTCATCACCAAAGAGCAGAATTATCTCGGTCAGTTGCTCAGTACCGCCAAGACCGAAATCATGCTCCGGGAAAAGAACGGTACCATTCGGGTGATCAATCAGGAAGCCATTTTAAATTTAGAATTTCCGGCATTACCGACCGGATTAATCACCCGGCCAACGCTGGTGTGGCTTATTGATACGAAAAAAGCGGGTACGCATCAAACCGAAATCAGCTATTTGACCGAGGGAATCAATTGGCACGCCGAATACGTAGCGGTAAGTAAAACCAATGATACCGAACTGGACCTGTCAAGCTGGGTTTCCATTGACAATCAATCCGGCGCGACCTACCAGAATGCGCGTTTGAAACTAGTGGCTGGGGATGTGCATCGCGTTGAAAAGAAGCGCTATCCACGCCCCGTTCGAGAGATGGCGGTGATGGCAGCGGCCGGTCCGGATCAGCAGTTTGAAGAAAAAGAATTTTTTGAATATCATTTATACACTCTGCAACGGCCAACAACGGTCAATGACAACCAGATTAAGCAAATTTCATTATTTCCGACAACGACGGCGTCGGTTAAAAAGATCTATATTTTTGACGGGCAGTATTACGAGAACAAAATACGGGTTCATCTTGAATTTAAAAATAGTAAGGATAAGGGCCTGGGAATGCCGTTACCGGCGGGTAAAATTCGCGTGTACAAAGAAGACGAGGCGGACAAGTCCCTGGAATTCATTGGTGAGGATGAGATTAAACATACTCCAAAAGATGAAAATGTCCGCGTGTTTTTAGGGAATGCTTTTGACATCGTTGGTGAACGGGCTCAAAAATCCCGGAACCAACTGGGCAAACGCTCCCGTGATGAAGAATATGAAATCAAGATTCGCAATCATAAATCAGTACCGGTTCAGGTGGTCGTGGTTGAACACGCCTGGGGTGATTGGCAGATTCGGAATGCCAGCCACGCACACCAAAAGAAAGATGCCAATACGTTTGAATTTACCATTGATGTTCCCAAAGACGGCGAAACCGTGATTACTTACACCATTTTATTACGCTGGTAAAATCCAATTAGGGACTGAACGAAAAGTCCCTAAAATGTCATTCTGAGGCGGTTTTTGCCGAAGAATCTCTAATTAACTATTTCATTTTAATTTCTAAGGAATGTGAAGCCAACGCAACGACAAGCGCTTGAAAGTTCGGTTCAATTTTTAAAGGGGATTGGCGAAAAGCGCGCCGAGCACCTTAAAACGGCAGGGGTAGAGACGGTCCGGGACTTATTATATTATTTTCCCCGCCGATATCTGGACCGGAGTACCATCACACCCATTAAAAACTTACGTGCGAATAGCGAAGCCACTGTTGTCGGACGAATTGAAAGTTGTGGGATCAAACAGGGACGGAAATCTCGATTTATTGCCATTATTTTTGATGGCACCGGCTTTTTAAACTGTGTCTGGTTTAATCAAATAAACTACTGGAATCGAGCGTTTAAAGCCGGCGAGACCATTGCCTTTAGTGGGAAGGTGACCTATTTCGGTGGTTTTCAAATGGTTCACCCGGATTTTGACCGGTTATATGATGCCGAGGAACAGGCCGATCAATTATTAAATACCGGCATCATTATTCCGCTTTATCCTTCTTCTGAGGCGTTGGGGAAAGTCGGATTGGATAGTCGGGGCTTCCGACGGGTGATGCGCACGGCCTTAAACCTGTATGCGGACGATGTGCCTGAAATATTAATCGAAGAAATCCGCCGGAAGCACGGTTTAATTGAATTGTCAACCGCCATTCGACAAATTCATTTTCCAGACACTTTCGAAAATTTACAAAAGGCCCTCTATCGCCTGAAATATGATGAATTATTTTACTTTGAATTAATGCTGGCCTTTCGAAAGCGTTTTATGCAGGCACGGAGCCGGGGAATCGAGTTTAAAACCGTGGGGGAAAAAACCTCGAGTCTGGTGGAACAGCTCCCTTTTGAGCTCACCAATGCTCAAAAACGGGTGTTGCGGGAAATTCGCAATGACATGAAGGGCGATATGCCAATGTACCGGCTGGTGCAGGGGGACGTTGGTTCCGGTAAGACCGTCGTTGCGCTGATTTCGATGTTGATCGCGGTGGAAAATGGTTACCAGGCCGCGTTGATGGCACCCACCGAGATTCTGGCGGAACAGCATTACTTAACCATTCATAAAATGCTGACCGATATTCAAGTTGAAATCGCGCTGGTGGTGGGAGGGCAACCCAAGCGTAAACGGGAAAAACTGTTGTACCGAATTCACCAGGGCGAAATCGATATTGTGGTGGGAACACATGCCCTGATTCAAGAGGGTGTGGAATTCAAAAAACTGGGACTGGTGGTGGTGGATGAACAGCATCGGTTCGGGGTGATGCAACGGGCGAAGCTACGGGAAAAAGGGCTGAATCCGGATGTGATTGTGATGACGGCTACCCCCATTCCGCGGACGCTGTCACTCACACTGTACGGTGATCTGGACGTTTCAATTATTGATGAATTACCCAAAGGACGCTTGCCGGTTAAAACCGCCTGGCGCTATGAAAACAAACGGGATGAGATTTATAGATATGTGCAGAACCAGGTTAGGAAGGGACATCAGGTGTACATTGTTTTTCCGCTGGTGGAGGAATCTGAAAAAATTGATTTGCGCGCCGCGACTGAAAACTATGAAAAGCTCTCTGCCGAAACCTTTGCTGAATTTAATGTAGCCCTCTTACATGGCCGCATGAAGAGCGAAGAAAAAGAACGGATAATGGAAGCCTTTAAGGCAGGGGAAATTCAAATTCTGGTGAGCACCACCGTCATTGAAGTCGGCGTGGATGTCCCCCAGGCGACGATTATGGTGATTGAACATGCCGAACGTTTTGGACTGACACAATTACATCAATTGCGGGGCCGCGTGGGGCGAGGGAAGGAGCAAGCCTATTGTATTTTGATTGCCACGCATCCGCTGAGCGAAGATGCCCAGAAGCGATTAAAAACAATGGCGCAGACCAATGACGGCTTCCAAATCGCGGAAGTTGATCTGGAAATTCGCGGACCGGGAGAATTTTTCGGAACCCGGCAGCACGGTTTACCGGAATTGAAAATCGCGAATATTATCAAAGATAAATCCCTTTTGCAAATCGCTCGGGCAGATGCGTTCGAACTGGTAAAACAGGATCCACAGCTTTTATCAGACACGGCCAAACCGGTGCGCGAACATTTTATAGAACATTATCGAGACAAATTCGATTTAAAACAGGTTGGATAGGGGAATGGGATTGAACAAACGGATCTCGACCAGACAACATTGGGAAGCGTTTTGGCAGCGTAAGCACGAGGTTCAGAAAGTTTATGACAATTCAGAGCGAATTGTGGGGCATATTCGATCAATTATCAATGATTTAAACGGCAAGAAAATTCTGGAAGTGGGGGCCGGCACGGGTCGTGACAGTTTTTTACTGGCCGAAGCCGGTGCGGAAGTGACCGTATTAGATTATGCTGATAACTCTCTGTTAATTATCAAAAAAATTTTACACGATGCGCCGGTTAAACTGGATTTGATCAAAGGGGATGCGTTTCAACTGCCTTTCAAAACGAATAGTTTTGATTTAGTCTTTCATCAGGGATTGTTGGAGCATTTTGAAGATCCGCAACCAATCCTGAATGAAAATTTTCGCATTTTAAAAACCAATGGCCTGTTGCTGGTGGATGTTCCCCAAAAATATCATTTTTATACCCTTATTAAAAAAATTTTAATTGCGCTGAACCGGTGGTTTGCCGGCTGGGAAACCGAATTTACGATTTCCCAATTACAGAACAAAGTAAGTTCAGCAGGTTTTGTCATTATTCAGCGTTACGGTGAATGGATGCATCCCAGTTTGTGCTACCGGATTGGGCGGGAGCTGTTATTAAAAGTAAATATTGAATTACCCCTTTATCCCCGAGGGTTGCCGCTCATTCGTCGCTGGCGGACGCAGTTGAGAGAAAAATTAAGAACCAGCAAATTCGCGTTTTACACCGGCCTGGATATTGGGATTGTGGGCAGGAAAAGGTAATTTAATCTTGCCGCGTACCTTCTCAATATTTAAACGTAATCGCTGGAGTGCAACGCCTTTATGCGTTGCATATTTGAGTGTATATATCAAGGAAACAGGAAATTTTAGTTTTTCAAGTTTTGAGGAAGAATTTGTACCAAATATTGGTGATGAACTGGCAGGATATTACCAATCCTCAAGGTGGGGGGGCGGAAGTTCATTTACACGAAATTTTTAAACGCATCGCGGCACGGGGGCATCACGTTACTTTGTTGTGTTGCCAACATGCCGGTGCGTCAGCAGAGGAGGTACTGGAGGGCATTCACATTATTCGGCGTGGGCGGCGGGAACTGTTTAATTTCATTGTTCCCCAAATGTATCGCCAACTGCGCCGGCAACAGCGCTTTGATGTGGTGTTCGATGATATTAATAAAATACCGTTTTATAGCCCCTTGTTTGTCAAAGAACCTTTAATCGGTATTATTCACCATTTGTTTGGCAAAACGATTTACCAGGAAGTCTCATTTTTACCGGCAAGTTATGTTTATTGGGCGGAAAAATTAATCCCGCGGATCTACCGGAAGATCCCGATCATGGCGGTTTCACCCAGCTCAAAA
>Ga0180437_10007277_pt1 | contig 14458 bp, 29 predicted proteins | sample SS_ome_4_FD_132410 | JGI IMG/M metagenome (GOLD analysis project Ga0180437, IMG submission 132410) | Hypersaline lake sediment archaeal communities from the Salton Sea, California, USA - SS_3_D_1 metaG | ecosystem: Environmental > Aquatic > Non-marine Saline and Alkaline > Hypersaline >...
AATATACCTTACATGATCCACCAGTTTTTGAAAATTTGATGAAATGCTGTAACTATATAATATCATTATTATTTAATGCCTCGTGGAATCGATTGTACTGGCTTCACACAGACCCCCCTTTATAATAATACTGGGTTCTTTATGTCTATTATGGCTTATATTTTTATTGAGATTCTTTCCTGGCATTTTTAAATTCCGCTCTCAATGGTTGCATCACCTCCTTTCTTAATTAACAATCCATTTCAAAAGTCTTTAGTTTTTAATTTGGTTATAATTCTTTCACCTTTTCTGGAAAATAATTGAACCTGTGGTTTTAACACTAGTCCCTCTGCATCGAAATTCCCCCACATTGATTTAACCCCTCTTTTTACGACATCAATCGCATCTAATAGTGATCCTTTTCCTCTGATCGGCACCATCTTGACGCCTAACTTTTCAGCCACATCTTCCATGTTATTTCTATCCAACCACCATCCATCGATCCACACATCAAACAAAATAAAATTCACACCATCGGAAATATAATTACCCCCACCTTTTTGAATCCTTGCACCATATCCTTCGCCGTAAAGACACATAATAGAAGTTCCCGGATAAAGCTCCCTAAAGTTTTCACAACTAAACATTTCTTGCAATTCTTTATAAAGAAACGGCGGTATTTGAGCATTATCTGTTCGCCCTCTAATTTCAACAGAACCATCTCGATGTATGATTCTAATATTTGTGCCATCAACCTTCTCTGTCCATATCCAGTGATTATTTTTTAAATATTCAAACTCCGGTAAAGACCATTCGCCTTCAATAAACTTGTGCGTTTTTTGATCTCGCTTAAAGATAGATTGAATTTTAGGGTATTTTTCCATTATCAACCCTTCTCATTTAATGCCAATGGCCAGGATTTGAGCATGCTTAGAAGACCTGTGGTCTGATTTATCCTGCCTCCACAGGAAGACAGAACTTTCTTTAATCTTCTTCTGCATTTTCTCATAATCCTGCCGCTGGCAAATTCTATTCATACATCTATAAATATTCTTTTTGTATTTTCGTTTTCTTTTATTCCAAAAAACACAAGCTTACCACAATAAGGGCATCTTCGATAAATGCTCTGTTTCGGCATTTTGGATACTTTAAAAGAGTGGCCGCAATCCAAACATTTTATGACTTTGATTTTCACCAGCAACTCCCTTCGCCGTCTTTGCCCTGGCGTAGTTCCTCTGCTATATCGCCAAAGTTTAAGCGATCCCATCTTTTATGAGAATCTACATGTTTTTGACAATAAGGACACTTCCACTCCCCATGCTCATAGCACGTGGGATGCCACTCCATCTCGCAGTTATGAACTGCGCAAACTGGTGGTTCTCTCATGACTTTGTCTCCACTCCCACTATCCCTTCCCTCGGCTTATGCCTATTCCATCCAATGCCCATTTTGGCCGGGTTCTTATGTCTAACCCCGATGCCCGGCCGGGCGGTTGTTCGATATTAAAAGTCAGGCTATTCAGACCGGTCTGCCACATTCATTTTCATTTTCATATAAGCATCATCAACAGAATTGGGCCAACAACACATCTCAAAACCAATTCTATCAAGTATTTCTGCAACCTTTTTAGGCTCCTCTTTTTCCATCCATTCTTTTAAATCTTTTGTATTATCAATAAATATGCCCTGTTCACATAAATTTTTAACACAACGAGAACATATCCTTTCCTTTGACTCCGCATTATAACTAAAATCCATTTTGGAGTCGCATATTGCACAACAATGATAATCAGCGTGTGCCATTTCTATTCCCTCCAATTTGATTTATTGCCCCGTTCCTCTTATTAAAGGTGCGACCGCACGGGGCGGGCGGGCTAGCCATGATTTCTCGGGAGAGAGAAGATGAGCCCGGTTTTCCCGGGGAGAAAGGAGGGAAAACCCCGGGACGGCACCGGGCAGCCTATCATTCATCATCAGAGTTTTTCTGTCGATAAAGCTCATCCACGTAATCGAACATTTGCTTGACCTGTTCATCGGTCATCTTTTCCGGCCTCACCATCCCTCTCGAAAGCATCATCTTCATTATCTTGATATCGTTCAGGTGAGGCAGTTTTTCCCTGATATGGGCCAGGAGGTCGGGCCTTACTTTTGGGACGTACTCGGCGGCTTTTTGTTGTTCCTCTTCTTCTGCTATTTTTTGTTCTTCTTCAGTTGGCTTGGCGTCGGGTTTATCCTTCTTTCGATTGTCTTTCTGAGGTTTTTGTTTTTCCTGTTCGGGATATTTCTTTCGAAATGACTCCACGAATTTGTCAATTTGTCCAGGATCCTCTCTGAACCCTGCTGCTGCCTGAGCCATCGCCTCGACCTCAGTCATATCGTAGAATTCTGATATGCTTTTCACGTATTCGAGCATGTCTTTATCATCCCGGCTTATCCCCTTGCCTTCGATATGCTTCCAGAATTCTTCCACCAGTTCGACATTTTCATCTTTCTTCGTCTCTACCTTTGCGCGACCAAATATCGACTCGACAGTTTCCTGGCCGTCCTGAAGGGTTCTGGCTATGCCACAAAGATTTACAAGTATATCTTCCGTCCAATTGTTTGTTTCTTCACCTGTGAGATTTTCCAGCATTTTTTTATCTACTTGATATCTCATGAAAAATTTAAGCAACTTTGTTTTTATTTTCTCCTTGCCCATCTTACCGATGCCTTTGAGCGTGGCCTCCTTTGCTCTGTCCATCACCTGCTCCACAAGCCAGGCGGGTACAGCCTTGATTATCGCGTTGCGCTGAGCCCGAGACTGCGCGGCCTGAAATTGCATATCATCCCACCTGTCCTGGTCATATCGACCCGGCGCCGATGTCTGGCGTTTTCTATAGACCCTCTGAAAAGTGAAGCCGGTTTCCAGGTCAACGAAAGCGGCACGAAAAACCCACTCGCCTTCGATTTCCGTGACTTCCGTAGGCACGGCGCAATTGCCGTAGTTTCGCGCCACGGTCATGGCGAGATCTATGCTCGGCCCCTCGACCATTTCCTCTTTCCCGGTCCTGCGGTTGTAAACGGTCCATGTCCAGTAGAATGACTCACCCGCCAGGTCCGCCTCGGCCAGGCATCTGTCAATGACTTTGTTCAATATACGGGGTTTCTGGACTTTAACGGCGGTCTGATACCCGGCCTCTATCTTGGTGAGGGTTTTTCCCTCGTCGACGAGCTGTGCTCCGACCGGCATAATTTGTGTTTCGTTGCTGTTCGCCATGCTTTTCCTCCTTATCCTTTAGTCAGACCACGGTAATAGCACGTTTTCAATTTCCTGCCCATCAGCGCATAAAACATCCTGTCCAGCGTCCCCTGCGGCAGAGATTCGAAAAGAGCATCAGCAAGTTTCTTGGCCTGTTCGGTGTAGAATTTTTCCGCGGTGTCCAGGCTGTCGAACGACGGTATCTCGTCCATTATTATAATTTCGACCGAATCGACTTTTTTAACATTCCCGAACGGTCCCGCCTTGCACAATTTGATGGTCTTCATCTTCACCCCCTCGCGCCTATCGAAGTTTCCTGCCACACCCTGCAGCCCGGGATGGTCCGACGTCCCATGCGCGCCAGGGCCTGCAGGTTGCCTATTTTTGCTTCCACGCATTCGACCGGCACTTCGCCGTCCGCCACGGCACGGCATAGAGTTTTGATATCTATTACCTCGACTTTCCAGGTTTTTCTTTCGCTTACCGTCCCGCTCTCTGTCCTGGTGGTCGTCTCGCGTTTGGGCGTTATTATCTCGGGCACCTGGATGTCGCCCATGCCCTGTTTTTCGAGTTTTGTCTGAATGCGCTGTCTTTCTTTTTCGGCTTTTTCCCTGGACTTTCGCGCTTCTTCTTCCTTGTGAACGCGCCACTTTCTCAGGACGCCGTCCAGTTCTGTTATTTTCTTTCTCACCGGCTCTGCTAGGCTGTCGAAGAAAGCCTTTATGGACTTCTTCTCGCGGTCCAGAGGGTCGGTGTAGTAACGCCTTCTCGCATCCAGCGCCTTTTCCAACTTCCTGGCCTGGACGAACATTTCAGAGTATCGTTTTTCCTGACCGTCGTCTCTGATGGTCAGCACTTTCGCCTGCGCGATGGCCGATATGGCCTCGGTCATGCTTGCGACCTCGGGATCGCACTCGATCGCATCCTTTTTTTTAGCGAGTGACAGTATGTTCATGGGGCCTCCTTTCTTTTTTTGAAATAATTGTCATTCTCAAAATAAATAAATTCTTCAGGGAATAGACGTATATCAAACACAAAAAACTTGCTTGATTTATCGTGGTTTGACCTTTCTTTCCATTTGATTGTTGGCATATTCAATTTATTTGCTTTAACCCATAGCGCCTTATTCCATTCCCTTCTGAATACTTTCAAGTCTCCTATAAACCAAGCTAATAATTTTTCATCTTTTTGATCTGCAAAGCCGTAAAAATTATATTCACACCATGCACCGCATAATATTTTCTGCAATTCTGTATCAACATTGCTGGGCCTTGAGCTTCTTATTGTGAATTCATAAGGATATCTTTTCCAATATTCATGTGTTCTGATTCTGCATGCGATTTTTATCGGTTTGATATCCAAAACCAGCAAATCAGTAGCCTCTTCGCAATCTATCCTTTCAGGTGCAGTCTGAATAAAAATCTCGCCACAAAGTCTCTTTATTTCCGGCTCAAATTTGTCAACACGCTTTTTATCGCTATCAAAATTTTTCTGTCTCGTTTCCGTATTGATCAAATCCTGGCCTGGATTCTCTGCTAAAAAAATCGACTCTTGGTTCCGGGCTGACTTTTCGAACAATTTCATAAAACTCATCTGGTTTTCTGGAATGTTCTCTGACTTTACCTTCAAAATCTAACCTCACACCCTTTTGCGTTAAATCAAGATTGCCTTTTCTCCCAAAAAGAATCGGTTCTGTTGAATACATCCATGAAAATGGCGTCATTCCCACGTTTTTGATCCAGGTGAGAATGCATTGATATTTGAACCCCCATGCTCTGAGGATATTGATGGCATCCGGCAAATGTTTATGAGTGGTACAGAGATAAATATGGCAGCCTTCTTCTTCCGCAATCGTTTCTATCGGCAAAGCAAGGATTTCCTCTACTGACATTTTTGGATAATCCCATTCGGCTTGATTGGGACGTTCTTCTCTGTGTATTTTTTCAACGGGCCATGGTGGGTCTATAACTATTGTTCGATATTTTTTTGTCGGCAAGGGTTGTGATTTGATTGATTTTTTCTGAAGTTCCTCATATTTTTTTGTCAATCGCTTGATAGTTTCTTTGAGTTTTTTAAGAGTTTCATCTTTTTTGGAAAGATTTTCGTTTAATGCATTGATATTGGATTCGTATTGTTCAATCGCCGCAATTGTTTCCGAATCTTTTGCATTATCTTGATCCATCGGTTCATCGCTTTTTTTCAACTCTTCGATGGCTGCATTCAATCTGATTATTTCATCATGGGCATCTTTCAATTCCTTTGCAGTCTTATGGTCAACCGGTTCGCCTGATTCTGCTATATCGATGGCATCTTGTTTTGTTTCTTCATTCGTGGACGGCGAAGCCAGAAGGTAGAGGGCCGAGGGGGCGATGGGTAAATCTAACAAATTGTTAGATTTGAATTTATTCGCCACATTTATAAATCGAGTTGCAGTCATTTCCGACCACCCGAACTCGGCCTGCAGCCAGGGAAGCCAGAGGCCGTGGGGAAGGCTTTCTTTTATTTCAATGAGTTTCTGTCCTATTTCAATGATTCCCTGTGCTGTTTGTCTTATCAATATTTTTATTTCAGCAGTCTTGGTCTGAACGAGAAGTCGTTTTTCTTCTGCTAATTGTGAATAATCGAATAAAATTAATTGATTCATCATGCCGCCTTCCTCGAATGGTTGTAAGCACTCAAGACCCCCAGAAACACCGCGAAGTCCGCCTTGTCCGTAAAAGGCACAGCCTTTATAGAACCGTCCCTGCCGACCAGCAGGGCCAACCGCGTCCCGAACCTGCGTTCGTACTTTTTGAACGCCAGGTGCTCGTAAGCTGACAACTGCAAGCCACATATCCAATCCGCCGTGGTGCGCTTGAGGTCTATCACGCTGTAAAGCCTCTCGCCCTTGAGTTTCGCTATCAAATCCACCCGTCCGGTCAGGCAAAGGTTCTTGTCGTACATGCGCTCCTCCACGCACAGCACCTTTTCAACCGTGGTCTCAAACCAGTGCTTGAAACCCTCGACCGCCCGCGCCAGGTCCGCCGGTGGGGGAAGATACAAGCCCTTTGCATACGAAAGACAATATTTGTGTATCTCCGTTCCCTCGGCCATCGCCTGCATCAGCGTCCTGGTGGGCACGCCCTCGAAACGCTTGAGGACTGAAAGTGCTTCTGTTACGCTTACCCAGTTCATGCTGTTTCCCATGCCTCCATATGCTCCCTGCACGAGTTCATCTCCGAATGATAAGGCCACAAATGGTCAAGCCTTATCGCCGGTTTTCTGCAATAAGAGCATTCGATTATCTTCAACTTCTGCGCTAGCGCTCTTTCCAATAGTACTTTCTTGCGCCACACACCTTCATGGTCCAATCCGAAACGCCATGAAGCCGGGATTTCAATGAAGCATTTTTTCTCTTCGGTTTTGTAGTGCAAGCAAACGTGTATCATACCGCCTGCTTTCTCGGAATATCTCATTATAAAGCCAATCTTTTGTCTTCTTCCGATGGTGGGCCACCAAAACCGCAGTACCCTGATTTTTTATCTGAATCCCACCAGCGCCAGCCTGGAAAACATTTATCGGCAATACACCTGTTCCATCGTTCAACTTCACAAGGATTAAATACAGATGCCCTGTTGGACGCAGGATCGTTTGCAGTATCCTGATGCCTGACCATCGGACACCACTTCTTTTTTGCTTCTTCAACCGTGCAAATCATACCGCCTGTCTCCTCAGAAACCACGGCAAATCGCCCTGGGCATAGATATACCCGCCGCTCGTTCTGACCATGCCGTAGACCTCCAGGAACTCCTCCCACCTGAGGTGCCTATAGCCGTTCGCCTTCGCCGGATTCATCCATCGAAAGGTGGCTTCCGAGCCCGGCGGCCTCGCTCTTCTGTAACCGGGCCTGCTGGTACGCAGGAAAGGCTTGAGTTTACGGTAAACCTGTCTGGCCCTTATCTTGGTCATGAATCTCATAACTGACCCCCCGGGTTAAGGCTTGACATTTCTGAGCACGCAGGATATGATGTTTTCTATCTCATGGTGAGGGACATATCCCGCCATCGCACCCACCGCCAGGGCGTATGCTTCCCTCATGCGCTCCGGCGGTATCTCTTTTTTGGCCTCCTGCCACCGTTCGAGAAAATATTCTCCGTTGTTTTTCGGCTTCTCCATCAGACCGGCGTTTTGAAGACTTTCCTCGATGGCTTTCACCCATTCCTTGTATGACAGTCCATCTGCGAAAATATCCAGGATAGCGTCTTTAACATCCTCCGTGATATAATAAGTTTCTCCTTTGAAGTTGAATTCCTGCTTTGGTAGCAAGCAATCACACCGACAACCTTCCTGGTCGCAGTACTCCGTCCCGCAATCGGGACACTTAAGATTTTGTGCATGGCCGAAGTCTGTCATTGGTTGGTCTCCTTTCTCGCCTTATTCACAGCAATGACGGCCTTCCGCTTGAACCGATAGGCCATCCCTTTCTTGTTTCTGAACCGGCTGGCCTGTCTTTTGGTGGGTTTCACATCAGCTTTCTCGCAGGCTTTCAGAAACACTTCGTCTTTCTCGGCGAATTCACTGTTTTTCATGATTCCCTCTTTTTTCTCACGAATTGGCTGCCGTCCATGATTGCGTCATCAGTGCTGAGGCGAGGGAACCCCTCTCCATGTATTGCCTCAGCCCCCACAGCTTCAGCGCCTCCTCTTGCATCAACTCCGCCTTGATCTTAAACTGACATTTCGGACAGACGGCATTGCCGTATCTGGCTAAATTGGTCCTGCAGTTCCTGCAAGGTCTCGTTTTTATTTCAGTCATAGCATCCTCCTTTTTCATCGCCACCGGTTGTGAAGCTGATATTCCACTTCCGGCGCATATGTTTCCTCCTGCCACGGCCTGCACGATTTGCAGATCCGATTTCCCTTCCAATCGGACTTGAACATTTGCCCGCATTTGAGACACTCGCGCATAGCCACTTCACTTCCTTTTTTGCCGACATTGTACGATGTCCCGATGCGATCTCTGTTTCTTCCGGACATCTTTTTGCGCTGTTCCATGCCGGCAGGCGAGGCCCACCAGTCCCTGCGGCTTCTGCTGATGTTCCGGTTTATTTCTTTCTGGTCTTTCATTCCGATTTCCCGTTGCTACATGGTCAGCACATCCACGAACCAATATTTGTCCACTTTGCGAATATCAATTTCGTGGATGTTTTCGATTATGTATTGCTTGACGTCTCTTTCCCGGATAAACCAGATATCGCCGCCCTGTAGTTCCGTGCGACCGGTTTCCCTTCTTTCGGCCTTCAATCGACCGGTTTTGATAGCGTTGGTGATGAGATGTTCGTTCACGCCGAAACATTCCGCCACCTGTCTGGCCGAATGACCATCGATATTGCGCAACAATCTCATGCGCTTGCGCTTGAGAACGATGCCGGAAATGCTTCGTTCAAAGCCGCGTTTTTTCAGATATAATCGTATTCTGTCCGGTCCCAGGTAAGCATATTTTTCGAGAATGCGAATTTCGGCAGGAGACCAGGAAGGCTGTTTCCTTGTTTTCGGCTGCCAGCCCTGCAGGATGGCATATTTCGTGATGCGTGATCGGGGATATCCGATCCGCCGGGCCAGCGCTTTTACTTCCCCGTTGCCGGTGCTTGTCTGATAGACGTTTTTGATGAGTCCGGCGATTTCCGGGGTGACGGGGTATTTGACCGGTTTTGTGCTTCTACCTGCCATGCCTACCATCTTGCATTTTTTGTCACAAAACCTGGGAGGACACCCTTCTTCCCTCCAGGATCTTCCCAGCTTACCGCAAACCTCACATGTAAACTCGTATGTCGGCATCAGCCTCTCTCCGCCATATCCCTCACTAAATTCAATTCCCGTAGGATGGCCTCCACCGCCTCGCGGGTTTCCTTCTCTATGCCCGCGGCCTCTTTCGATGATATCCTTCCGTCCCGCAACGCTTCTCTTATGCCTCCTATCATTTCGCCCACTTCTCTTGTCACGTCCATGGCCGTGTCTTTCAGGTCGTCGGCCTGGCCGGAACTGCGCAACTTCATGCACGAGTACCCCAGCTCCCACATTATCCTCTTGAAAATGGAGTGATCCCCCGACAATTTGGCGCACCTCACCGCGTCCAGCAGGCCGAACTTGGCCCGGTTATTCCAGGGATTCGCTTCGCCCATGAGCTTTTTGTAGGCCGTGTCCGGATCGTTGCTGTTATCGGGATCCGGGGGATAAAGGTCAGCGGCGATGGCCTTGGGGCAGGGTTTGAGGTTGAGAATGTAATTATGGAGTGCCTCTGTAAGTGTCAGATATTCTTCGTTATTATCTGATTTACATTCGTTAGACATGAGGATATCCTTTTAGTATGCTTGCATTATTTATCGCTGTCGGCCCCCGAGAAATCGATGTCATCCGGGAGACCCCACATTTCCAGGATATGATGAGTAAGTTCGTGAAGTATCGACGAATGGTTGCCGATGGGCAGGGGCATATGGATGATATGCCTGCCCGATATGTAGTATCCCCGGACGGTTTCCCTGTCCTCGCCGGGCCAGGGAATGTAAACCTCAGCCCTGCCGGTTCCGGGGACCGTTTTGAAATCAAGCACCGGCTTGTAAATGCAGATGGTCAGCGACCAGCCAGGAAGCAGATGGGTATGGCTGACTCCGATGCGGTCCTCGACCAGTTCGAAAAGTTGGTCGAAAGCCCGCTTGTCTATGGGGAAGGAAGTGAAATTATAGATGGCAATACCCTTGACGGTTCTGGCCTTGCTATGGGGGGGAATGATGCAGCTCTGATCAGCCAGACAGATGGAAGCAAGGCAGGATGACATGAGGCAGATGATAACCAGCCATAAGATAAGGCAGAAAAGGCCGGTCTCAGGACGCTTTTTTCTCCAATGCATTTTTAGACCTCTTGCCGTCGGGGAAAATGTCCTCAATCTTCATATTCAGAAATTGCGCCACTGTTTCTCTGACATGCGGAATATTCTTGTGCCCCCCGATCACCAATGTCACAGTGCATCGTGCAACAGGAGGCTTACAGGCGATGGCAATGTCCTGATGTCGTATTCCCCGTTGGGCGAGTAAATAATTTATTGTTAAACGGTCCAAAATGTGGTAACCTCCGTTTCTATGCCTTACATAACTTAGGTTACTGCATTGTTTTGCAGAAGTCAAGAAAAAAATACAATGTAATGAACTTTTTTTAAAATGCCCAGAAACCCAAGTGAAAAGTGGCCTGAGCTAGGCGAAAAAATAACAAAAGCTATTCAATCGTCGAGATATAAAGGCAATGTGGCTAAATTGTCTGCAGATTCTGGCATTGCTGCTACTACAATTGGGACATGGAAAAAAGGTATTATTTTTGGTGTGGATGGATTGTATCAACTATGCAAAACATTGAATATTTCTGCTGACCAACTTCTCGGCCTCAATCCCCAGAAGCCTATCGCCCGGGACAGGATCAAGGACTTGGCTGAGAAGATTATCGCCGAAGTCAGCGAAGACGGGGATGAAAAAAAAGACCACCGGAAAAACCTGACACAGTATATAAAATAGTGGGGGATATGGTGGATCTTTGTTGAAGAAGGAGGGTGCAAACATGAAAAAATATCGTTAAAGGATAATCGGGAAGAGGCCATGTCAGTTTTGCATAGATGGAAGCATCTCATGAATATCGAAAAATTGACGGATTTAAAGAGGGGAAAGCCATGAAAAAAATAGCTTTAATCTCAACGTTGATTACGATATTTTTTATATCATGCATTATGGTTATAAAAGTGGTCAAGCTGCAGCCGGGAATGTATATTCAAAGTTTACGAAGGATTTCTATCTATACAGTGAAAATGCTGATTATAAAATGGGATGGCATGATGGATTTGAAATGGGCAAGGCAAAAGAAGAACATATTGACAGATTATTGGGGCCGATCTGGTAATCTGCATAAGATTTGCTTGTGCTAGATAAACAAATATCGATTTTCCCTGACAAAAAAATATGATGATAAAAAAAGCGCCCCGAAGGGCGCAAAGGTTAAAGGAAAAAGCAGGGTCCGCTAAGCCTCGTTTTCAGGATAAAACATAATATCCCGGAAGTCAACAAAAAATGCCGGTCGCCCCGTCCACTCCCGGTCGCAACCCCCGGTTTTTGTGTTATAATAACCTCACCGGGGGCCGCGCCTCGTCAGCGCGGGGGCTTCTCCTGCCCGAAACCCCCGGTAATTATCATCAATCAAACTCATTAAGATGAAATTCTTCTGTTTTCACCTCAACGGTATCGAGAATATCGTCTTCCGCTCCGATTTCCCATTCTTCGTCATTTATCGGGGAATTATACCGGAATGCGAATGTCTCATCATCGAGCCTCACAACTTCCAGATAGTGTTCATCACAATGCCCGGTATCAGGCAAGACGGTAATATGGTATTCCTGAATATCTTTTTTAAGATCTTCTTCAACTTCTTTGAGACGTTCTTTCGTTATTTTGGAAGCCCGGGCTTTGATGAAGCCGGTTTTCCAGGAGGAGTGCCATCGCGCCTCAGCCTCATCAGGATCGTCTACAATAAATGATCCTTCCTCGCAGATAAAAAGATCTTCTCTGTCAGACAAAGCCTCATATGGTTGAGGAAAATCTTCATATTCAGCGGGCCTCAATCCCGGCCACGACATTTTAACAAGCTCTTTCAGTTCGTTTTTGTCGATGCCGAAATAGAGGTGCTCAACGCTGAGGGATTCTGCAGCCGCGCGGCCGCAGCCTTCTGCCATGCTGTCGAAGTTTATTCGATCAGCCTGATTACTCTTCAGAAAATAATATTTCATTTTTTTCTCCTTTCGTTTTTTTTGATTCGGCCGGGTCGTCATCCCGGCCATCGAGGTTCATTCATCCTCGATTAGTTTATAGATCTCACGAACCTCCGGCCTTTCCATCATCACTTCAGCGACATACTCACCGATCGTCCTGCTTCTCTTGCCGATTTTTTTCAGCCCGGCGGCTTTGTTGGCAGCCAGCCAGGCCTTGAGGTCTATTCTCCATATCTGGGCCGGGCCTTCAATCCAGCCCCAGGTTTTACCACAAACGAGACATTTTGCCTCACGCTGGGTTTCTGTTTCATGCGTGACTTCGCAATCACGCTCTTCCCAGCATGTTGCGCAAAACTTTTTTATTTTTTCGTTCTTTTTCATTCATCCTCCTCCCGGCCTGGTGGCCGGTTCTAAAATCAGAAATTTGTCGTTGTAAACGATCGCAAAACACCTCGCCATTCTCGTCATATCCTGAGCGGCAGGAACGAGAAGATGGCGAACATGATATTCCCGCTGCCTTGTGTGAGTAACAATAATAATCGCACTCACCAGATCGACATTTCTGAAGCTCTTTTTCAAGTTTTTCTTTTGTCATCTTACCCTCCTCCCGGCCTGTGGCCGGTTAATCTCTACTTGCCCCCCCCGCAACTTTACAGAATAAAGCGGCGCGTTGCAGCGGGGGCAAAAACCGGGCTTATAATCAGCTCTCAACTTGAGAACTGACAAGGCCCAGTTAACCCGACATTTTTTGCATCGACAGGTGTCGGGTTCGAAATATTTCATCTTTCCCTCCTTCCGACCTGGGGCCGGTTTAAAAAATGTTGATTGCTCAAAAAACAAAGAGAGCATACCAATATAGTGATATGCTCTCCAGGCCTTTCGAGTTGTGGGCATCATTCCCACCCTCGGGGCAAAGCCTTGCCCCTGTATGTCTGGGATTGCTTATTCGTTCACAATCCCTTCAAATTCGCAACCATCCGCGTGAAAGCAAGCTTCCCCGCAGATGTCGCAAAAATAAACATTTTGATAGCCGAGAGTTAAAACACTCCCGGCTTCGATTGGTTCATCGATTAAGACCGGCCCTTTGGCCGGCCCTCCCTGGGCCAGATGAAAGGCCCCAGGGATTCCATCGAACACATACCCAGCCGGGATTGGGCTGGGCTTATAAATCTGAAAGTAAAGGACTCTTTTATACATCTTTTCCCCCTTCTTTGACATGCTTCTTTGACATGAGATTTGAGGGTCTGCCTCGTCAGTCCTGACTCACCACAGTCAGGAGACGGCCCGGCCATGCCAGGGAAATTTTCGTTAAGCTCCCTGACTGATCTGGATGGCCGGGCGGTTTCGTCGGCTAACACGCACATTCTTCTCTCACGTGAATGCGCGTGTCCCTCGCCATGACGGCGAGATAGTTTCCGCACACTTTGCAGTATGCGGAATACTCACCGCCATGCTCGACAATTTCTATGTCCGCAACGAAGGTGTGTCGCGGACAATAATATAACAATAAATGCTCCCCGCGCAGGTACTCGTCCCGCGGAGTCCCCAGCCGCAGGTCTGCGGCTGAGACATCTGCTTTTGTGAGAGCCTCGAAAGCCCTCTTTTCTTTTCCCGTCAACTCCATTTCCCCTCCTTCCGGCCTGGTGGCCGCACTCACCCCAACGGGTGAGCTTGGGAAAAAAGTTCATGTACCCATCCCGCTACCGGGATGGGTACGAATTCCGGCCCCCGGCGGCGCCAAAAGGGGACTCGATGCTCCCCTTTCAGCCAGCCGGCGAAACCGGTTTGGCGCCCCCACGTCAGGTAAACCCGACGCGGGGAAACGCCGTAGATCCCGGCCACGTACAGAGTGGCCAGGGACGCTATTTTCTTTCGAGATTTTCTCATCTTCCCCTCCTTAAATTTAAAAAAGGTGCGGCTCTGGGTCGTACGTTTCTACAATCGCAGTCTCTGGGGCATCAAAACGATGACCCAGGCCGCACTTATAAAAATGTCCCCCGGCGTTGGGATAAGGCTCCCCGGTGCCGAGGTCAAACGTGCGGAAGCACGCAGTGCTCCCGCAAACAGGGCAGGCCAGGACTTCTGTCGGCCCGCCCGTGATTCCAAAAGACTTATCAATTTTTTTCATCATCTTCTCCTTTCTTTTTCCTTTATTATCCTTATTAGTATAAACACATTATAGTCCATAAAGTTTCTCTATGTCAAGTATTTTTTTCAATCTTTTTTAGTTTTTTCTATGCTTTTTATTGGGGGTCGAAGTTGGAAACAGTCTATATGTTGTATCTTCGGGGGATTCTGCAGGACAGATATAAATTGCTAACTATATAATATCATTAATTTTTCTGAGGCTCTGAGAGGCTCTGTAACCGATTTTCAAAAAGGGACATGTATAATCAAGGCCGATTTCTGAAAAGGCTTTAAAACGCATTTTCGGTTGGTGTAAATTATTGTTATCATTAGA
>Ga0180437_10007278_pt1 | contig 14458 bp, 14 predicted proteins | sample SS_ome_4_FD_132410 | JGI IMG/M metagenome (GOLD analysis project Ga0180437, IMG submission 132410) | Hypersaline lake sediment archaeal communities from the Salton Sea, California, USA - SS_3_D_1 metaG | ecosystem: Environmental > Aquatic > Non-marine Saline and Alkaline > Hypersaline >...
AGTCGATCCGAAGCTATTCGAACAGCTCTAAGGGAGTTTATCATTCAAGAAGATAAAAACCTAGCATTATTAGAGTTTTCTGAAAAAGAAGAATAAAATTTTGTGAATATCTTTACCGTCTCTTTCTTATCTTGCGAGCCTCTCTCTCAACTTCACGCAAGACGACGATATCATTTTCTCTTATTGGACCTTTTACATTTCTAGTGAGTATTCTATTTTTGTCTGGGCCTTCTAGGATTCTTACTTTAATCTGACTGATTTCACCTGTTAATCCAGTTCTCCCAACAATTTGAATAACTTCTGCAGGAATGGAATAATCATCCATTTGTGAACTTTTTGATTTGTCAAGCTTTACCACAGAAACACACCATTTTATTTCTTTAGTTCATTCAATTTTCTAATAATATCCTCTAAACCTTTCTCATTATTAGTTCCTACTTTCTCGATAGCTATTGCCGCTGACCCTACATTTATTCTTACTAAATTACCTAGTTCTTTCTTAGTGGAGATGTATGCATATGGAATTGCTTTCTCTTCACATAATAATGGAATATGAAATACAATCTCAGGTGGACTCACATCCTCTGCCATTACTACTAATTTTGCTAAACTCCTTTCAATTGATTTGGTAACTTCATTAAATCCCTTTCTTATTTTTGAATCACGCGTTTCTGCTATCTTTGAAATAATATCCTTTAAATTCTTTTTCACTGGATCAGGAACTTTAAATTTTACATAACTCATAATTTTCTCCTTCAAATATATTTAATTAATATATTGTCATAATTCATCGATTTTTAATGAACTAAATAATATAGTATTAAAAATAAAATTTTGCTTTCTAAACCCACTAAGGAAAAATCGGAATAAATACAAAATTTTTTTTTCTATGAAATATTTTATTGATTAAGTTCTAATATTAGACTTAATTAAAAATATATATTTACGATTTAAGAGTAAACGAAACATGATTATACCAATTAGATGCTTTTCATGTGGAAAGCTTATAGCCCATGTATATGAACCATATCTTGAACTCATAGAGAAAGGAGAATCTGCTAAATCAGCATTCAAAAAATTAGGTATTGAAAGATTTTGCTGCCAGAGAATGATAGTTAGTCACGTAGATTTGATTGATGATTTACTAAAATTCTCTCGTTTGCAATAAAAATTATCTTTTTAATTCTGCAAACAATACAATTAGTTTTTGCTTCAAATTAGTATATTTTTCGATAACTTTGAAGGCTTTATAATTAGATCAGCTATTCAGATTATTGTTTCCCGTAGAATGCTGTCCAGCGTGTTTTTCTTGGATTTTTCTTCGCTACTAACATTGCCTTTCTACACTTGGGAGTGCAAAAATTCAAAATAGTACCATCTTTCTTAATAAACATATGTCCTTTTCCAATTGGTATTGGAAATCCGCAGAAACTGCAATTTTTTTGCTTTACCAAAACATTCGCCTCATATTTACTCTTCCTTTGCTTTAAATAGTGCCGCTTCTCCATATTTTGTGATTTTAAGATTAATCAACGTCATATCGGAGGTAATTTCATTTCCTCTTACTGTTTTCCGTCTTTTTTGTCCTTTTCTACGGGGCTTATATCCAATAGCTCTTTTTGAAACGAGTATCCTCTTTTTCACTGGTCCATGTACATCTTTTCTCATAGGAAATCCACTTGCATCTGAACCGCCAGTAATTTGGAATTCATAATTAGGAAAACCTATAATGCCGCCTTTAATCGTATCCCCAATCTTCATTCCCTCAAAACGGAATTTTTTTTCATCGATCTCAATTAATTTAGATAAGCCCTTACCGGGACCAGAATCTCCACCAGATATATTCAACTTGAAAAGTCTTTTCTCTGAACTCATGTTCATCAATCTGAAAAAACCAGAATTACTATGAAGAATGTCCTAAAATATAAAAATTTTATTGATTTAAGCATTCTTAGAATAATTCAATAATAGGAATATATCAGAAAAAAGATAAACTTTATTTTAAAGAAAATTACCTATTAAAAATATATCATAAGTTTGGGATGTAGTTAAATGCAGATTTTTGAAGTCATTGAGGTAAGAGAATTTCCCTACTTTTTAACTGTAGACGCCTCAGATGGGGAATTTGTAAAAGAAAAAATTAATAGTCTGAACAGCAATAAAGTATTTCTACTTGTAGATCATGATACAAAACGTATATGGACTTATAATGGACCTAATAGTCCACTCAAACTTCAGATCTATGGTGGAATTTTAGCAAATATGCTGAGAAAACAATTAAGGTTATTTTATCGGATTTACCCCCTAAATGTCTATTCTGAAGAAGACAAAGAATATCAAGAAATATTAAATAAATCTATAGCTCCTGGAAGAGCTCAAACGATTGATAAGGAAGATTTTGAAAAAGTTCCTGACCAAAATATAGTCGGAAATATTATGATCCGAAATCCACGTTTAAATACCGTTCTAGATAATATTAAAGAATATCCTATCCCTGAAAATCTTAATAGAGTTTTTCTTATTTTAGGAGGAAATATTTATTCTGAAGAAGAATCATTAGAATCATTTTTAACAGAAGAGAAAATAAAGATAGAACCCGTAAAAATGGGAAGGCTGAATAATGGATTTACATTCTTCAATGATCGAAATTATTCAATTCGTCTTGTAGTTAAAGATAAGACCGTTCAAGGTATTGAGTTATTTGTGAAAAACTATGAAAAAGTACAAACATTAAAACTCAAAGTGCCCGTTATTCCAGAAGAAAGATTCAGCAAATCTGGGGATATCGATTCACTAGTTAAAGCATTCCAAATACCTGAATCTTTACCCGTTAAAGATGGAGATAATTCTGATCTCAATATGGCTGAATAAATAGATTGAAATGATATTATTAATTAACCCAAAAACCACCAAACCCTCTGAATTTCAATCAGATTATTTTAGAGAGCCTAATCTGGGCCTTTTATATTTAACTTCAATTTTAGATCAAAATCATTTTGATGTTGATCTATTAGATTTAGAGCAATACTACAATTATACAAGTGAGCAGATCGAACTAATCCTCAAGACGGTATCCTCAAAATATTTTATCTTTGGAATTACATGCCTTACTAATACTTATGGCTATTCATTAAAAATCGCACAATCCATTAAAAAAGCTAATAGAAATGCGATCATAATCTTTGGAGGTCCACATGTTTCTTTTTTTTATAATAATATTTTAATGTCTGAAGATATAATAGATTTCATATGTATAGGAGAATCTGAAGATTCATTCCTCTCACTGGTTCAGTTATTAATTACAGTAGGAAATAAAAACAGATTAATTAATAATTTCGCTAGTCAACTGAATAAAATTAAAGGAATCGCTTATAAAAATTCCCAAGGAAAGATCTTTAATACTGGATACCCTGATGCTGTAATATTAGACGATTTACCATTACCAGCTCGTTATAAATTATCTAATATCAACTATTATTACAAAGTTGCAAACGTCATTATAAATCGAGGGTGTCCAAATGAATGCTCCTTCTGCTCAAGGCAGAGATTTTTCAAGAAAGTCAGGATTCGAAGTATAGATTCCGTGTTTTCTGAGATTAGAGATATTCTTACACTTCAGAATTATGATTACATCAACTTTTACGATAATATTAACATTAATAGAACTTTTTTTCTGAAATTTTGCAATATGTTTATCAGAAATAAGATTAAGATCCCTTGGGGATGTGAATTGCGAGTAGATTCGATCGAACAAGATGATGCTAAATTATTGAAAGAAGCTGGTTGCCAATTAATTGCTACGGGAATTGAATCTGCAAGTAAAAAAGTCTTAAAGAAAAATTTTAAGTATCAAGATCCCGCTCGAGTTCTTGAAGGTTTAAAGGCACTTAAATTGTACGACATCCCTATTCAATGTTATTTTGTTTTGGGATTACCTGGAGAGACTGAAAGTACTTTTCAAAAAACTGTTAAGTATATCAAAGATTTACCACTAACTCAAGAAGATAAACTTGAATTTTTTGCTGCAACCCCATATCCTGGCTCTCTTTTATGGGAAAAGCAAGATGAATATCAAATAAAGATTATCGAAAAGAATTTTGATAATTATGATTGCCAACATATTATCTTTGAGACTCAAGACCTAAATATCAAACAACTTCAGAAAATGTTCAAAATTGCAAAGAAATTAGAAAGCTTTGTCTTTGAGAAGTGAAATTTATTAGTATATATAGATTTATTCGAAATTTCCTTTATTTTGTTTAAAATCTTTCCTTTTATCGACTCCTATGTGGTAAACAAGATGGAAAGGATCTTATGAAATTCCGGAAAGCAATTTTTTCATTTCCTTGATCAATTAAGGTTTTGATCTGTTTCAAATTTGTTTTTTGAGTTTTTATTACAGTTGGATCTAACCCCTTATTTTCATAGGTAGTAATTAATTTACTTAAGTATTCGAATATCCACTTACCTTCTTGTTCTTTGAGATTTCTAAAATCTCGAAAGCAATTTGTGGTAATATTTCCCTCTTGAGGTCTTCTGGGATACTTTCCTTTAGAAGTTACTCCAATAATGAGTTTCACACCTCTATTAATTTTTATTGACTATTAAATAGAAATACACCTATATATAGTTTAGTAAAGTATGGTTCCGCGAATTTTCGAGATATATCTGACGTAATTAATGGATTATTTCATTTAGATAATTTTATTAAGAGAGAATTAACTCTAATTTAATGTATTACTGAATTTTATAATAATATCTAAAAAATATAGCAATATAAATAATTAAAGAGTATTGTGTAAATTATGGCTAAAGTAGAGTACTATGTGGGAGAAGCTTTAATTGGAGAAGCACCCAATCTTGCTCATCTTGATGTAGTATTAGGTTCAAAAGATGGACCTATTGGAGTTTCATTCGCGAATGCAATTAGTTCACCAAGTATGGGTCATGGAGGATTATTAGCATGCATAAGACCAAATTTATTACCTAAACCATATACCCTTATTATTCCAAAGGTAACAGTCGAGAAAATGGAAGATGCTAATAAAATTTTTGGTCCGGCACAAGCAGCAGTTGCAAAGGGAGTTGCAGATGCTGTTGAAGAAGGAATTATCCCAATGAATAAGCTTGATGATTGGCTTATAATTATTAGTGTATTTATCCATCCTGAAGCTACTGACTATAGAAAAATATATCAATACAATTATGGTGCAACAAAATTGGCGATTCAGAGAGCATTGAAGTCATATCCCCCAATTGAAAAGATATTTTATGATAAAGATCGAGCAAAACATCCTGTTGCTTCTATGCGCGTACCTAGACTTTTCCGTCCACCATATGTTCAACTTGCTTTAGATGCCCCAAACTTAGAAAAGCAATTAAAAGTAGTTAAAAACCTTCCTAAAAGCGATAGAATCATCCTCGAAGCAGGGACTCCATTTCTTAAAAAGTATGGAGTAGAGGCAATTAAAAAAATACGGGAATTTGCTCCTGAAAAGTTTATTGTCGCTGATTTAAAAACATTAGATGTAGGGAAATTAGAGGTGGATTTCTCATTTGATGCTACGGCTGATGCGGTAGTATGTTCAGGATTAGCCTCTTCTTCCTCAATTGACAAGTTTTTGCTTGAGGCTCGTCGGCTTGGAATCTATGGTTTCGTAGATACCATGGAGGTCGCCGATCCCATCGCAAAAATGAAATCTTTAAAACATGTACCAGATGTTGTTATTCTACATAGAGCAATCGATGTAGAACAAGATGCAGCCGCTCAATCACCCGATGCCGCTCAAAGAGCTAGATGGGCTTTGGTTCCAAAAATAAAAGAGGCTTTTGCCGATCAAAAATTAGCATCTGGAAGAGATCGCGTCTTAGTTGCTGTGGCTGGAGGCATCGAACCAGAAAGTGCAAAATATGCCTTAGACATGGGAGCAGACATATTAATAGTAGGCAGGTTCATTGCTTCAGCTAAAGACGTAGAAAATGCCATGCGAAGATTACTTAATATCATCCCAGGATACTCCGATATCAATTTGAAAAGAGTTCATGAAGAAGATGATGATGAAAGCATAAAGAAGTCTACTTGGGATTAGAACGTTAATCTCTTTATTCTATTCTCTTTCTTTTTATTGTAGTTTGTTCAAAATATACATAGATTAAAAAAAATTAAGAAAAAAGATTAATCTTTAAATAACAATCGCTTTATTCTTTCCGGTAATAGAAATCCAATATAAAATTCAACAGAGCTGGATAATAAAATCAGTCGTGCGATAATATAAGTCAATGGGTTCGGTATCGCAAAATCTATAACTGTTCCAATCGTGAACGAAATAAAAGCTGCCATTAAGAGTTTCCCTTTGAATCTTATTTCTCGACTTTCTGACTGAAGAGATTTTCGAGAAAAGAGAACTCCAGTCACTAAAAATAGCACTAAATTAATAATGAAGTATATCTGGCTAAATATACTCCATTCAATGGTTAATGGATCTTTTAATGATGCGATAATATTCACGTTCGTAAACAGAAAATAGAAGATTAAGCTCTCGAAGATAAGATTGAAAATTAAAACAGATAATAGAATCAATCTTCTCCGCTTCTTCTTCACTCCTAATAAATTAATAAATGCAGTTAATCCACATAAAACGGTGATTGGGAGTATCATTATCCCAATAAGGATATATCCTTCAACTGGAAGCCCAGACCCTCCAAAAAGAATCATAATAAAGGTTATAACTGTTGGAAGCCATGGAAATGTTAATCCCGTCCAGAAAATCCCGATGAGGAGGATATTGCGTTGTTTGAATTTGAAGTATTTAGAAATAATAATCAGTCCAATGAGGATGGAAATTGCGATAGCAACTAAACTAAAACTGCTGTGTAATATCTCAATCGGTGTTAGAGCCATAAAATCACATTGATTTGTAATTAATAGTAAATAATTAAGATATTATTTAAATTTTGATAAGTTTTTATGGGAAGAACATTCTTCTCGTTGTTTGCAATCTTTTACAATCTTGTAAAATAAAAAACCTACTAAAGAATCTGCCTGGAATATGGGTCCAATTTTTCTTGGTTTGTTCTCAATTGAAATGGATTTTTAAAAAGATAAAAAATAAGAATGAAAAATATTTAATTTATAATGCTTTTTTTATTAACTTGCTGGAGGTTTGCCAATTTGCTGATCATGCAGAGTTCCTACTTGATCGGGCGGCTATTCGCCTGAAAAATAGGACCTATAAACTGACTGTATAGCTTCGCATAAGCCTCCTGATTGGAAATCACACTGATCATTTCCTTCTCATTTGTCGTGTGAGGTCCAATAATGACTTCTTCAGCGTCTCTTGTGAGTGCGAAAAACTCTCCTTTCGTGGACAATTGTCGGAATTGGATATTTCCTAATTGCATCATTTTTTGGATAATTGGGCCATATTGACTCATTTCCCATGATGCTGTTAGAAGGAATCGGACTGCTTTCTTTTGATAAGCATATTCACTTATAACTTGCAAGACTTCAGGAATAACAACGGGCATAACAATAATAATGGATGATTTCACTCGATAAATCGCATCTTTAATAGCCGCAACCAGTGCATCTCTTCCAATAATTTGCCAAGTGGTAATTTCAGTAATTTCCGGGATACTTGATGCTGCCTTATGAATATCTTTTAATTTATCTTCATTTTTCTCCGCTAATTCTGTAGCATCATCTATGGAGTTCATGAATTGAAGGGTAAAATCGGCAATAGCATCTTTTATATTTTGGGTTGTATCTCTCGTTGTATTGGACAAGCTATTCTGAAGTGTTTTTGCATTTTCTTCATATTTTGACTTATGATCGGTGAGCATCTCAGTTAAATTCCGATCCAAGTCGGCGGTTTCATCGCCAAAAAGACTAATTTCAGAGGTTATTTTTTCTGTAGTATCACGTTTTCCTTCCATGAATTTGTTATCTACTTCACGAGTCCAATTTTCATTAAACCGTTTAACATCAGTATCAAATTCGGTATAATGCTTAAGACTACTTTCTTTATGAGCCTTGATTGCATCATCATACTGTCTATGATGATCTTTTAAGGAAGTCTCTAAGGAATCCTTTAACTTAATAGTAGTATCAGAACAATCTTTGACACCACTCTGTAAAGTTGTGTCTATTTCTCCTGCCATGTCAGTTGCGAGAGTTTCTAGTTGAACATTAATCGTCTCCTGCGCTTTGTCATCTAATTCATTGGTTTCTGAAACCACGTTTTCATTCTCTTTCGTCATGATATCAGTAACCTCAGATTTTAAAGTATCAGAGGTGTTTCTTGTATCACTGATATAATTCTCTGTTACTTTAATAAAATCGTCTTTCATTGGCTCAGTATATTTCAAAATATTTTGAATAGTAGTTTCATGTCGGGCTTTATACTTTTTCTTCTTTCCCAACCAAAAGAAACCCTTTTTGGCCATATCTGCTGAGAAATCAGTAAATCGATTAGCATGTTCTAAGAGATTATCAATCAAAGTTAGGGTCATTGTTTTGAATTCATTAGATTGATCGTTAAGTAATCTGTGTCGATCATCAACAACTGACTTGAGATTCGTTTGCAGTGTATCCGTTGTATGTTTGAGATGGGTTAGATGTTCCTTCAAAAGGTTTGAGATTCTTTCTTTTAAATCGGTAATAATTTTATCCATTCGTTCTAAATATTTTTCTAGAATTTGTTCCATTCGCGGTTTTAAATCATTTGAAATGTTTTGGTGTCTTTCCACATGCTCATCAAGTTCACTTTTTAGCTCTTTTTCTAAATCTTCAACTCGTTTAGAGAAATCCTCTAAAAGCTCAGAAACTAAGTTAGTTAGATCCTCTTTTGTCTTTAATATTTTTGCTTCATTTTCCTTTATCTTCGTATCATTGTATTGCTTTAAATCAGAATTTAAGGCATCCGAGATCTTATGAAGATTTTCTTCTAAAGTCTTTGCAGTATCAGTAAATCGATTCCTTGCATTGCTAATTCTATCTCTTTTATCATTACTTTTTGAATCGGAATCTTCAAAAAAGGATTTTAATTGACTATCGACGGCTACTGAAACCTCGTCAATACTTTTATCCTGTATTGATTCTAACTTTTCAAATCGCTTTGATTGATCAGCTAAAATACTATCTTTAATCTTCCCAATTTCAGTTCGAAAATTTTCAGACTCACTTGTATATAGCTCGAAAAAAGGTTCTAACGGAATGTATCTATCGACAATACCAGTTATTTTCTTAAGAAAACCTTTTTCTACTAACCATTCAGTAATCTCAAGTACTATCTCATAGGTTAATTCTTCATGCTCTTCCATTAAATGAAGATATACTTCAGAAGCAGTTGCTCTCGGAACTCTTAGATATACTAAATATACTAAAATTTGCTCTTCAGTAAAACCATATCTCGTAAAAATTTCTTTAGTGTATTCTTTTAAACTCATAAGCTCTTCTCCACTTTTCTCTTTATCTTTTAAGAAAATTCATTTTAAAATAATTCACAATGAATTTCTTTTTAATATTTTTATTATATTTTAAAGTGTATAATAATTTTATCTTAGTTATATGGATTAATATAATACTCTTTATTTTTAATCTTAAGGTTTCTTTAATTATGTTTTATATCAATATTATTCAAATTTGATTTACAAATTATTCCATCAGATTAACTCAAACTTTTTTATTTTATTATAGCTAAAAAGAAAAAGCAAAAATAAGATAGAAGTCCATAAAATCCATGATAACGCCTGATAGCGATCTAAATTTAATATATAATTACTAAAATCCATTACAATATAAAAACCAAAATCTCTTAAAAATTCGGGAAAGACAATTATTTTGGGGGATAATCTAATAATTACTACTTCATGTGTATTCATTTTTAGATTTTTGAATACATTTTCAGTTGTTAAATTTGTTGGATCTAATAACTTTATTCTCATAAATGAGTTTAAGTCTCGATTAGTATGAATATCTGATGCCCCCATACAAATCAAACTATTATTTAAACAGAATTCACGAATTTCCTCATAACCATGGACAACTTCTCCCATATTGGTAATTTCAAAACCATCTACTCCCCAATCTCTTAATTGTTGTAATGTATAAGGAACTCCATATCCCCCTTTCGGGTTGTTTTTATAATTATAATGATTAACTATCACATAACCACTATTATTCTTAACATATTTTATAAGATCAGAGGCATTCATAGCTTTTGGTCCATTTGGTCTATATGCCTGAAGAGGAACAATCTCTTCTTCGATTCCATAATAGTTCATATGTATATTATTCCAATAATCAGTCCATTCTTCAGCGATAATGAGCAAGAAGTCTAAATCCTCTCTTTCTATAAACCTCTTGGCAATTAAAGCACCTTGGATATTATTGTGGTCTGATATAGCTGCTCCAGATATCCCTTGCTCTATATACCATAAAATTCGGTCCTCAGGAGTTAGCCACCCATCAGACATAATCGTATGCGAATGAAAATCGAATAGAAACTCATCATCCTCTAAATTCTCTTTAGGAATTATTTTATGTGGTGTAAAGGGGATAGATATCAATATTGTATTCATACCAAAAAGAATGAATATTATTCCAGCTAAGTAAATAACCTCTCTTTTAATAATCATAGTGAATTTCCTAAATTTTTGTTCAAAGATTTTTGTTTTCTTTCGGATCTTCTTTAGGATTTTATTTTTCAAATTTGACTTTCGTAATTTAATATAAAAATATACAATTAGTATTAAAAAAAGAGATGTAGCGACGAATGTGCCAATCTTGAGAGGAATAAATCCCATACGATTTACAAAATTAAAACCAAGAATCATATATCCAATTATCGTGAATAATCCAATTGCTAAAAATCCAATTGCTAATATTTCAAATGCGACTTTCAAAATTCCTCGCAAGATTTCTTTCATATACTTATGCTTATTGGAATTATATTTGCCTTGTTTTTTCAATATTAAATATAAAATCCTTAGAAAAGGGTAAATAATAAGGATAAGAAAAATCCAGGTAAATTGATTTTTTAATATAAAAGTTACAGAAATTACCGGCTCTAAAAGATACCTAAGGAAAGGATAACTACTTGAGTATCCACCAGAAACATCTTTTTGACCAAGAGCATCATAGAATATGACTTCTCTTTGATCTAATATTGCTAACACAGTTAAGAAAATAATCCATAGAGTATAAAAACAAGAAATTAAAAGAATAAATCTATAAGGTTTTAAAAATCTTTTAAAATTCATTATTAAACCTCACTTATTGATATTCCTCATAATATCTATGAGATTGTTCGCTATATATAGGTTATTACTTCGGAAAAAAATAATCTAGATGCTTTAATTCAACAGTAGACATTTTTATCAATGAATATGGGAAAGATTATTCCTTAATCCTTTTTATATGGCATGATTTTTTTTTAATTAAAGCAATTAAGGTGCTTAAAATATAATGAAAAAAATTAGCAAATATTTAATTGGTTCTTTTGCTTTTCTGTTGATTTTTTCTTCATTTCTAACTATTAATGTCGCTGCAATTCAACCAACAGATAGAGAAGAACAAGATATGACTGATCATTGGGAAAATGAAGTACACGCCAACGAAATGACTATGTTTGTATTTCAATTTAATTTACGTCTTCGATTCATGGCAAATGTGAATTTAGTGATAGAAGGAGACTGTGAAACAAGAAAATTAGCGGACAAAGATTTTATCCTTGAAGTAGAAGGAGATAATGATTTACGTATGAATATGACTTGTACTCAGGAACAAAAAGAACTAGGCTTAATGATGGGAAATACATACCAGATACGGAATAGAAATCGAGTTCAATATCAAGAAGGTTTTGTTTGCAATATGGAATGTAATGGTACGTTTCTAAAAGCAATGATCAGAATTCGGGCTACTAATGAGAATAGAATAGGTTCATGGGCATATTACGATGAAGCAACTGATGAGTGGGTCACAGTTCCAACAACAATAGAAGATGATTATTTAACAGCTGAAATAACACATTTTTCATACTGGACGGTTCTACTTCCTGATTATACTCTAGTTATCGTTTCAGGAATAGTTATTGGCGTGGTTGCGGTTGCCATAATAGGATCAGTGTTTTATATACGAAAAAGAAAAAGAACAATAAAATAAATTTATAAATATTTTTTTTTTAAATTTCTTTACTCTATTAAATATTAAGAAAAAAAGCTAGTTAAAATGAGATACATGAGGACAAAAAGGTTTAGGAAATGGTTTAGCTTGTTTTTTCTCTTAGTTATCTTTTTTGAATTTAGTTTTTTAATACCCCATGTATTATCAGTAAGAACTGAAAATATTAGTGGATTATCAACTGATGATCATATAAATCCTAATGAAACTGTGAGATATCTCTTTTCCAATGAGATTATTTTTGATATTTCTACGAACATTTCTATTGATCTCTCTATAAAATATGACAACGGAATAGGTAATCGACAAACTTTCTTTCATATAAATAATTCTATTCCATTAACTCTCAATATCACCTCTAAATCAAATCTTAATAATTTTGGGATACCAAGAGCTCCACAAGGACCGAGAGAAGGAGGCTATCAATTTCAATATAGATATAATTGTATATTTCAAATAAAAGCCAATTCATCAATTAAAATTTTAACCATTGAAGGTATTAAATTAGCTAAATACGGTTTTAATCCCGATACTGATTACTCATTAGCTATATATGATGGTAGTGCCGATTCATGGGAACTATTAGATACACACATTATGTATAATGAATCTAGTTCAGAACAATTCTTACAGGGTATACTATATGATTTAGAATCAGATAAAGATTATTATATCACCTATTTCGAAATAAATCCAATATCTTTTGATTGGATCTGGATATTATTAATCGTCTTAGGGGCTATAGGGATAATTTCCTTAACAATCTTAATGTCTAAAAAAGACTACTTTCAATATCTTAAACAAAGGACTATTCCAATTGAAAAGGGAGCTCATCGATTATCTTTAGAAGAAGTATTGGAAAATGAAAATAGAAATAAAATTATCGATATAATTTTAAAGGAACCTGGAGTACACTTCAATGAACTATTAAGAAGAACAGGCTTGGCAGCTGGCAATTTAGTATGGCATTTAGATATTCTTGAAACTTATAAAGTTATAGGAAGGAAAAGAATTGGGAAATTTATAGCTTATTTTCCTTATTATCAGAAAAACCCCATATCAAATATAGATCTGCAATTAAGCAAAAGCAAGTTGACATTGGAAATTCTAGAAATGATAGAAGAGGATCCGGGGATATGGAATAATTTGATAAAGAAAAAGATGAAAGTAGATCATAAAACCATCCATTACCATGTAAACAAGCTCAAGGAACTTGGGTTAATAACATTTAGAAAAGAAGGTAGGAAAAATAAAATTTATCCTAATTTTGATGCTGATTTTTATAATAATCGAAATTCCGATTAAAAACTACTAAGCCACATATTTATTTGTGGAGCAAAGATTATCAGTAGAATAAATCCTAATACAAACAAAATGCAGGATATAATTTTGGGTGTAATACTCCGTCCTTGTGCAATATTTTGAGCTCTCTGGCCAAATTCCTTTTCTTTTGCTTTATAAAATACTTTTAATCCCTTTTGGGTGAGGTATAACGTTTCATCTCTTTTTTCGATAAAATCTCCCTTTAATAGACGATTTAAATGTTTTTTTGCGACTTTTATACCTAAATCACTATAAAAAAAATCTGCAAATCCTTCATAATATAAACGCCCTGCTGCTAATCCTTTCTCGAAATTTGATAATAGCTTTTCTATGGTTAAATCTTCTCTGCGAATACTTCCTATTATATACGCAGTCAATCTTGTATTATATAAATTATCCGCATATACTTTAATGGAAGAGAGATCAAAATCTCCTTGTTTGGCAAACAGTTCTCTTAATATCGTAATTCCGTCAATAAAAACCAAAATTGCAACTACTATACCAATTAAAGCATCAACAAAATAAATATTAAAGATAGCAAAGGTTAAACCAATTAATACCCCCACAGAAATTCGAATATTCAAAGAAGCATCTTTTGAATCACTTAGTAGTGAAAGATTACCTGAAATCCTACCTACCATACTCTTAAGAAATAACAAACCGAAGTTCAGAACGATTGAGACAATGCCGATGATATAAGCCTGAATTGTTGGGATGATTGGATTAGGATCTAGTAATGATTCTATCCCTGACCAAATTAAACTAACTCCCGTGAATAACATCATTCCAATGATTATCACACTTGCAAGCCTATCCTTTTTAAGCTTAAAACTAAAAAGGACAATAATTCCAATCTTAATTAAGTCAGTAAGATTTTCGAAACCCTCTGTTAACATTGCTTGAGAACCAAGCTGCAAACCCGTAATTATTTTCATAATTGACAATATGATTAGA
>Ga0180437_10007279_pt1 | contig 14457 bp, 11 predicted proteins | sample SS_ome_4_FD_132410 | JGI IMG/M metagenome (GOLD analysis project Ga0180437, IMG submission 132410) | Hypersaline lake sediment archaeal communities from the Salton Sea, California, USA - SS_3_D_1 metaG | ecosystem: Environmental > Aquatic > Non-marine Saline and Alkaline > Hypersaline >...
GAAATTAGCCAGAGAACTGGGTGATTGGTATGCTGCAGCTGCCTGCCTGAACAACCTGGGGGTAAATGCGATGTACCGGGGCGATCTGAGTCAGGCAATGCGTTTTCTTGAAGAAGGGATAGAAATTGCGAAACAAAACAACCTTCGCCACGTATTACCCATTCTTTTCGGCAATTACGGGAGAAGCGTATGGCCTTGTGGAGATTACCAGGGATCTCGTATTTATCTGGAGGAAGGTTTATCCATCGCGGAGCAAACAGGTGATCTGTGGGTGAAGACAGAACTGCTAACAGATCTGGGAGATCTATCCCGTGTCTGGGGACATTACAATGCGGCAAAGACATTCCTGGAGCAGGCGATCCATGAGGCTCAAGAATGTGGAGAGAAGTCCTTTGAAGCATACCCCCTGCATTTTTATGGTCATTTCCTGATTGCGACAGGTGATTATGCAAACGCTCAATTTGCATTTGAGAAAGCTCATTCGTTCTACAAGAATATAAATCGCATTTTTGAGATAGGTGAATGTCTGTATGGTTTAGGTCTGACAGCAATTTGGTCAGGGCAATATGAACAGGCACTGGGAAAATTTAACTCTGCCCTGGAGATTACAAATGAAGCCCATAAAATTCTGAATACCCGTGTCGTTCGAGGGATAGGCGAGGTCCATCACAAGCAGGGGGAGAATAAAATTGCTCGCAAATATTACCAAAAAAGTCTTTCAATGGCTGCTGAGAATGAATATCGTATCGAAATGGTGTACTGCCATGCAAGCCTGGGTCAAATTTATGTCGAATCGGGTGATTTCAAGATTGCTCGTAACCAATTCAGCCAGGCGCTTAAGATCAGTACAGAGATTGAGTTAATACCTGCAACAGTTGAAACACTGGTGGGTGTGGCATCCATGCTGAATCAACTGAACCAAGCCAGGGGTGCAGCGATGGTATCAGCCTGGGCAGTAGGACAAGAGCAGTGCACTCACGCTTCACGGGAAGAGGTGGGCAGGCTGCTTGAAGAGCTCAAATTGAGGATGGAAGCGCAAAAATTCGAAAAGGCTGTGGCACTGGGAAGAAATATGGATCTGGAGCAAATCCTGGAAGAAGTCAAATTGTGATGGATTTCAGGCATTATTCCAACGCATCTCATGTGAAGGTCAATAAAATTTAGATGAAGTAATAATAAAGGAATAAGATCACCTGGCATTAGCGGATCAGGTCAAGTTGGGGCGGATATTAATTAAAACGCGTGTTTAAAACTCAATAATCAGGCAGCACCAACATTACTCGACACGCCCATCGGCTTATCCTTGAGACCATTTCTGGGTTATCTCAACTTCGCAGTTATCCAGGGATGCACAACTGGGGGGTATAGGACAGGTAACCCTGTTCAGGTATCGTTTCCCGTTAACGGATCGCAGTTTTCAGCTTCATAACCCGCTATTGTCTGACCGCCAAGCAATAACTCCACTGCCATGGATCCACCACCTGCGTCATAATTCACACGGAGCTGTGAGCCAGAGGAGGATAAGCTCCCGGTTAATATGGAGCCGGTTCTGGATCCAGAACTTATCCCCCACTTCAACTGGTTGGGAGGCAGTGTAAATCATCCCGCCGTCCCGCGAACCGGTTGGTCCCACGTCCAATACCGGCGGTCGATCGCCTTCCGCTCTGATCCAGTTAACACCATCGTGACTGGAGGCGAGTTGAATATTTGTTTGACTAATAAGGTCTGAAACATTAGAATTGCTAAAACGGCTTAGTAAACACAACCTTTAAAAGGAATAACAGCATGAGTTCAGTAAGAGTTCTGGTTGGAACACGTAAAGGCGCATTCATCCTCACCGCGGACGGGGTGCGCCAAAATTGGCGGGTAGACGGTCCATACTTCCCAGGCTGGGAGATCTACCATATCAAAGGCTCTCCGGCTGACCCTGACCGCCTGTACGCTTCGCAATCAACCGAATGGTTCGGGCAGGTTATGCACCGGTCCGGTGACGGCGGCAAAACCTGGGAAACTGTCGGAAATGAATTTGTTTATGAAGGCGTCCCTGGTACCCACCAGTATTACGACGGCACCCAGCACCCCTGGGAGTTCACCCGGGTCTGGTACCTGGAACCTTCAGCGACGGACCCAGACACTGTTTACGCAGGTGTCGAAGATGCCGCCCTCTTCCGGACTGAAGACGGCGGCGGGACCTGGCGGGAACTGCCCGGCTTGCGAGAAGCGAAAGGCGAGTTGTGGCAGCCGGGGGCGGGCGGCATGTGTCTGCACTGCATTCTGGTGGATCCGGAAAACCCGCGCCGGATTTACACTGCTATCTCTGCAGCCGGCGCGTTCCGCACAGACGACGGCGGAGAGAACTGGAAGCCCATTAACAACGGTTTGAAGTCCGATTTCGAACTTCCCGATCCACAGGCTGAAGTCGGTCACTGCGTCCACAATATAACCATGCACCCTTCCCGCCCCGAGGTGCTGTTCATGCAGAAACACTGGGATGTGATGCGTAGTGATGACAGCGGAGATTCCTGGCGCGAAATCAGCGGGAACCTGCCGTCAGACTTCGGATTTCCAATCGCGGTCCACGCCCACGAACCCGACACAGTCTATGTTGTCCCGATAAAGAGCGATTCCGAGCATTACCCGCCGGATGGAAAACTGCGGGTCTACCGCAGCCGCGCCGGAGGGGATGAATGGGAAGCATTGACCAGGGGGCTGCCGCAGAAGGACTGCTATGTAAACATATTGCGCAGCGCCTTTGCGGTCGATTCGCTTGACGCGTGCGGGTTGTACTTCGGCACAACCGGCGGGCAGGTGTATGCCTCAAAGGACTCCGGCGACAGCTGGGCGCCCATCGTGCGCGATCTCCCGCCGGTATATTCGGTTGAGGTGCAGACGCTGCCATGATCCGCATAATCCTCCCCACCCACCTCTGGAGATTGGCAGAAGTGGGGCGTGAGGTCGAAATTAACCCTGGGGATGAAGTGACAATTGGCTCAGTACTGGACGCGCTGGAAGACCAGTATCCTGTACTGTGCGGGACGATACGCGACCATACCACCAAAGAACGGCGTCCTTTTGTACGCTTTTTTGCAGATGGTGAAGACCTGTCCCACGACCCGCTGGATGAACCGCTGCCCGCTGCGGTAGCCTCAGGCGAGGAGCCGCTGAGAATTGTAGGCGCAATGGCTGGCGGTTAGATCAGGCTAAAAAATCAACAGGCAAAGGCATTTTGAGGCTGAGTGGGATGGCGCGAAATAATGCATGTTATTCGGCGCATTCCAGAGTCAATTAATAACTATACTCTCAAGCGGAATAGCCGTGAGAAGAGATTACCGCTCTCGGCCTGAGTATTCAGCGTAAATGCGCTTCAGATCCCCCCTAATTTGATTCTTTTGAGCAGGGTGGCTGTTCGGGCTACTCCATTTTTCCGTATACGAGTCCAACAAGGACTCCAGCCACGGCCACTTCCAGAGTTGTGACGATCGCCATTATCAGAATAGCGCTCACGCTTATGGGAAACATAGTACCAAAGAAGAATGTAAACGGTATCCCGTAGAACATTCCCATAAGAATACCGAATTTGAGTCCCTCAACTGCAGGCAGCCCGCCTTCATATCCCTTAGGATAAATTTTTGCCATAATCAGAGACATAGCAGTAATAGCAAACATAACCAGTGCGAGCGACTGTCCCGTTATTGCGTCTGGAGGCAATGCCCCTGAAGGCTGAGTGACAGCGCTGTCTATGTAGTCGCCGAGAAGGACGCCTTCAATAACAGCATAAGTGATATTAAGGCTGAGGAAGGCAGCAAGTGATGCGAGAAGGAATTTCTTTATGTTTATAAAATAGCTCCTTTCGTTCAAATTAGAAAAAGTGGTCTGTGATCGTTTTCAGTTCATTTGGCTCGGGAAATATCACCTCCTTACTCTACTCGGCAACTGCCAGAAGAACAGCCATGCTGGCAGAAACCAGTGGAACGAAAAATATTTATGTGCGCCTCATTGCTGAGGCGTTGTTAGAGCCGGTTGCTGGTGGCGGGGAGAATAGAGAGTCAGGGATGAACCAACCAGATTGTCTTTAACTGGCAGATCAAAGCCATTTGCCTTGAAATCGCCGGGGCGATTTATTGAATTTTATTTAAAAGAGCAATTACGACATTACAGGCATATTTTACCTTGTTTATACAATTTATCATATATTAATGTTGATGTCAACAGCATGATTCAACAACAATGTAAATTAACCGGATTCTGGAGTCACTGGCACCTGAATATGCGGACTTGTTTGATTTTTTCCCCTTAGCTTAGTATGGGATTTAAGGACAGGTTTCGGGAGGCAAGGGCCCGGGTATGAACACGGGCTACAACTGCCGGCAGGATGCCCCGGGTGTATCCGGGGTTATGAACTGCGGTAAACAACCCTGCCGTCGAAGACCGTCATTGTAACCCGGGTGTCGGCTATCTGGTCAGGGGGGATGGTGAAAATATCGCGGTCCAGGACGACCAGGTCGGCCAGTTTCCCGGGTGTCAGGCTGCCCTGGCGCTTTTCCTGTCCGCTGGCAACGGCGCATCCCATTGTATAGCCCCAGACTGCCTCGGCGAGCGACAGGCGCTGGTCAGGGTGCCAGCCGCCGGGGGGAGTCGCGTTGCGGCGCTGGCGGGTCACCGCGGCGTGCATACCCCAGAATGGGTTGGGGGAGACGACCGGGCAGTCCGACCCGAAGGCGAGCACCGTGCCTGCCTTCAGCAAACTGCGCAGGGCGTACGCCCACTTTGAGCGCAGTCCGCAGGCTTGCTCGATCATTGTGATATCTGCGGTTATGTGGAGTGGTTGCACTGAGGCGACCAATCCCAGAGGCGCCAATCGTTTTAAATCGTCGGGGCAGCTGTGCTGCACATGCTCGATACGGTGAGGGGCTGTTGGGCGCGTCTCCCCTTCATGTGCCGCCAGAACCTCTGTATAAACATCCAGCAGCTCACGCACGGCGCGGTCCCCAATGGCGTGGATGGCTGTGGAGATGCCTGCCCGGTTTGCCTTATCAATCCCCCTGGCTAATTCTTCCATTGGCGTGAGAGGCATCCCCTGGCCAGCATCCTCGAAGGGTTCAAGCATCCAGGAAGTGCGCGAACCCGTAGTGCCGTCCGCAAAGAATTTAGCCCCGCCAATTCGCAGGAAATCATCGCCGAACCCGGTTAATAATCCCAGGGCAGCAGCCTCATCCAGCAGTTCCCCTGGCAGCATCACCCAGGCCCGCAGATCCAATTTGTTTTCAGCCCGCAGCCGCTGCCAGGCCCGCAGCGCCGGGGGTCCATCCTGGCCGCCCATTATGCGGTAATCATGCACCCCGATTAAACCAAGCCGGTGTATTTTTCCTATCGCATGGAGCATAGCCGCTCCGGTTTCATTATCGCCGGGAGTTGGCATAACCCTGCGGACCAGGTTGATGGCTAATTCACGAAGTATTCCGGTTGGCTTTCCAGTCTCATCCCGTTCGATAACTCCCATGTCCGGGTCGGGTATGCCCGGGACAATTTCAGCTGCTTCAAGCGCTTTTGAATTCACCCATGCAAGGTGCAGGTCGGTCCGCCAGAGAATGACAGGATTTTCCGGAGCGACACGGTCGAGTTCATAACGGTCCGGCAGGTGCGGTTCTGTCCAATGGTTCTGGTTCCATCCCTGTCCCACGATCCAGGTCCCGGGGACAGCCTGCCGGGCAGCATTTTGAACCCGGTTCTGGATCTCTTTAATCGAACTTGTGTCTTCGAGAGCCAGGCCGCGCAGCAGCAAAGCCCATTCATAGAAGTGAAAATGGGCATCGGTGAGGCCCGGCAGGACCCTGCGCTTTTCCAGGTTTATCTGCTGTGTGTGAGCAGATGCCAGGCTGCGAATATCTTCGTCATTCCCTACAGCCAATATCCGTCCGGAGCGCAGGGCCAGGGCGCTGGCGCGGGGGAATTGGGAGTCCTGGGTGTGTAATCTGCCGTTATAAAGGATAAGATCGGGCAAGGGGTGCTCCTGAAAGTATTTGATTGGCCTGTACCCGGGTAAAAGAATAAAATCCGATGCCAGTCATTAAAATCGAAAACTGATCCGCTTCAGATCGCTTAATGCAGCATTTCTTTTCCCACGCCAACCCCATTATCTACCACCATACCATCGACAAGTTCGATCACCCTGCGTGCATAAGAAATGACGCGTGGATCGTGGGTAGCAAAAATAAATGCGGTTCCCGTTTCCCGGTTGAGATTCTGCATGATTTCCATTGCCCTGGCGCCGTTATCAGTATCCAGGTTGGCGGTAGGCTCATCTGCCAGCACAATCAGGGGTTGAGACGCCAGGGCGCGCGCAATCGCAACCCGCTGCTGCTCGCCCCCGCTCAATTGGTCGGGCCGGTGACGGGTGCGGTCTGTCATTCCAACCGCCTCCAGCAGTTCCATCACGCGCCGTTTACGCTCTTTGCTTTTGACATTGTTCAGCAGCAGCGGCAGTTCTACATTCTCGTATGCGGATAAAACCGGAACGAGGGCGAAAAATTGGAAGATAAAACCGATCTTCCCACGCCGTAAATCAGCGCGCGAATTTGCATTGATGCGGGTCACGTCCCGCCCTGCCAGCCTGACTTCACCGCTGTCAGGTTTGTCCAGGCAGCCCATCAGCTGCAGCAGGGTTGTTTTACCGGAGCCAGAAGGGCCGACCAGCGCGGTAAATTCCCCATCTTCTACAATCAGCTCAATACGGTTCAAAGCCCGGGTTTCAATTTCACCCGTTTTATATGTTTTGGATACTTCCTTCAGTTCTATGATCGGCATTTCTGCGCTCCTTTGACGGTTAAAAAACCGGAAAAAATCACGGCTGTGGAATTAACTTCGAATCGTTATACCGCATGCAGTGCTTTAACCGGCTCCAGCCGGGAAGCAAATGAGGCGGGATATAAAGATACCAGCAAGATGATCAGGAAAGTCCATGCTGAAAGGTAAAGAATATTGCCGGGCACAAATTTTGTATAAAGCGTTGTGCCGAGCGCTAAATCGCCTGCAGAAGCGCCAATGTCGCCTACTGGGATGCCCACTGCAGCCAGATATAAAACTACGGCAGAGCCAAGCATGATGCCGATGGAGATCCCTATAAAAGCCAGAATAGAAGCCTCAAGCTCAAAAAGGAGTAAAACTTGCCGATTTTTCATCCCCAGGGCGGCAAAAATTCCCATTTCACGGATGCGTTCAAAAACTGCCATCAGGAGAGTGTTGGCGATTATCACTGCCACTACAAGGATCACAATACCGTACATCAAATAATAGAAACCCAAACCCGAAGCGACAGATTCAAGCAGGACTGAATTTAGATCCTTCCACGTCAGCGTGGATATACCAGGCTGCTTCAGGGCGGCAGCCACTGAACCGGCTTCGTCCTGGTCTTCAAGCATAATCACAATTGCCGAGGCGCGCTCTCCAGTATCGCTGACCGCCTGCGCTTGAGTAAGAGACATGAGAACTGTGTTGTCGTCGTAACTGGGGATGCCGGTGGCAAACATGCCTCGAATGGTGAAAATCCCTTCCTTTGGTCGTTCTCCGGAACTTGCGACCACCAGGCTTACCTTCTGTCCAACTCCGATACCAAGGCTTTCTGCCAGGCGAGCGCCAATCAGTATTCCTCCGCGGTCATCACCGGTCAGGAATTCACCGGCAACCATCCCATTGCGGAAAGGGTTGTGGATTGAAGAGTTAGGATCAATCCCTGTTACCCTGATCCCGGTGGTTTCAAGTATTGTGCTCAGAACCCCGCTTGACCAGAGCACCGGTGATGCATCTTCTACCCGGGTCATGCCGTTTATTTTCGATGCCAGAGGCCCGGGATTGTCAAGCAGGTCCCTGCTTAAAAGGCTCAGTTTTTCTTCTTCATATGAATTCGAGCGAACCTGCAGGTGTCCGGTTTGGAACTCGATGCTGTTTCGCAGAACGCCATCCACTACACCTGAGACGTAGCCGTTCATAACAATCACAAGTGCCAATCCCAGGCTGACCGCCACCAGAGTGAGTATGGTTCGACGCCGGTTGCGCCACAGATCGCGAAAGGCAAGAACAAAGAATTTATAAATTGCCATCAGGTCTTTCTCCTTGAGCGAACCATCAACTAAACGTAATGCAGTGCTTCTGCCGGTTCTTTACGGGAGGCCTGCAGGGCAGGATACAGGGATGCCAGGGCTGCAATCACCAGTACAGCCAGACCGTAGCCCAGGATATCAGCGATGCTGATGCTGGGATAAATCCGGTCACCTAACAAAGCCCCTATCTCACCTACATTCGATGCAAACGAGAAATTTATCCCCACCTGGCCCACTGCCAGGACAGCCATCCATCCAAGAAAACAGCCGATAACAGCGCCTACAAAGCCGATGAAAATCCCTTCCAGCAGGAACAAAACCATGATCTGGCGTCCTTTCAAACCCAGGGCGGCAAGGACGCCCATTTCACGGGTGCGTTCAAAGACCGCCATCAGCATCAGGTTGAGTATGCCGATGCTGGCAATCAGCAGCACAACGAGACCAAAGATAGAACTGAAGGCTGCCTTGATATCCATCATGCGTCGAATCTCGGGTCTGAGGGTTTCCCAGGAATCGATTTCGTATTGCGGCAGACTGGCCTGCAGAGCAGATTTTGTGCTGTCTTCCAGTCCAATACTCTGCAGTGTGATGGACACTTCGGTCTCCTGTCTGCGCAGGTTGTAAAGAGTCTGTGCATCTGGCAGGTTTATAAAGACCATCCCCTTTTCCGCTTCAGCCAACCCGAGATCGAAGATACCCACAATCGTCATGCTGTGCTGGCGCATGGCTTCGTTCACACGCCGTCCGACAAGAGTGACTCTATCACCAACGGAGACTTTGAGTAAATCAGCCAGTCCTTTCCCGATGATGATTGCATTCTTATCGTCATCCTGAAGAAAGCGACCCCGGGTTATGTTTTCGGCAACCAAACTTATCGGTGACTCGACAGCGGGCTGGATGCCGGTGATGGTCACCGGAAATGTCCCCTCCAGATCACTGACCATCCCGAGCGTATTGATGCGCCGGGACGCTGAAACAACCTGGGGCTGGGCAAGTGCTGCTTGCATAATCTCTTCGGTATTTTTCAACGGGATCATTGGGAATCGGCTTGCTCTTATGCGGAAGCCTGGCGCATGAACCTGTACATTTCCCCCGTACAATCGAACAGCGTTTCCAAACATGGCCTGATCGGATCCTTTGATCATCGCATCCATAAAAATAAGCAGGATTAAACCAAGCACAATCGCGGCAGCCGCGATCATAGTGCGCCGCCAGTTGCGCCATATATTGCGCCATGCCATCTTGATGTATTTTTGCAACCCCGTTTCTCCTTATTGCCAGAAGGGATAATTTTTTCTGCCCGGCGACTGTCCCGGTTAAGGTATGTTAATCTCACTTTCAAATCGAGTCAATCTGAAGCAAATTGATTTGTTTTGTGTGTCCTGTAGATGTCAGATTGAAATCAGTTCAAAGGACCCCGGCTCCCCTTTGGGATGATTTAACCCATATTTTAAGGTGGGCTGTGACCGGCAATTTTGAAGGGGAGCAAAAGGCGACCGGGATTTCTAAAATGATTATGGTTGTGCGGGGATTTTGGGTTAAGTATCTGATGCGGGATGCATTACAGTAATAACCGCACGACCAGGGGTACATGGCGGGAACAAAGCTGGAAGTTTGCCGGAAAAGTGGGGGCGCCCTGGGCTCGGCTGATTGTGACGACCTTATCTTCGATCGGTTGAAGCATGACTTCCAGAACGCGGACACCGAATTCGGGAATTTCCTCGATGAAAAGCATGCCGTGGTGCGCGAAACAGTCGGTGTTTAATCAGAGGTATAGCGAGTGCCGCGTATCTGCTACGAAACAGATGCCGATCGCCTCACCATTAGCCACCGTCCTGCTAGTTGTTTGAGCTAATTGGATAGGTAGTGATTCTATCCAGGCTGAATAATCTGGAGAATACTTAATAGCACAGCAGATCTCGTTCTGGATTTGTCATTCCAGGTTCGTTGGATGATCTAGTTTGATACAACTATGCTACCAGATTTATGTGAACTGCTATGGTGTAACCCGTTTCTCAGTAATAATCAAACTTAGTATTTTTCTTGTTATTTGCCATGAGTAAAATTTTCATATTTAGTAAAAGCATATCCCATATGAATCCGATTGCCTACAATCCCTTCACATTGAACAATCAAGCTGTGAACAGATCAAGGAAGCATCACAGCGGCTGAGCCCGCGAGGAGTATGCATAGAATAATCGTCATTTATAGATTAATGGAAAGATCAAGGTGAACTGGTCTGCTGAAACCAGCCACAGGATGGCGTTGTGCACCAATGCATCAATGTCCCCGGTAGTCTCACGGTACAGACCTACATAGGCATTGATCGACACCACCGACCGGTCCTCTTTGGCTGCCACGAACAGCTCGTCGTTGTCCCAACGAGCTACTTCGTTGGAGCCTTCTGTGAGCTCCAAACCATTATAAATATAGAATGAATCGCAAATGCCGGTGATGCCCTCCATGATCGGGTGGCTGTCGTCATAGGTGCCCAGGCACGCGCTAGTTATATGATCTTCGCTACCCCACATGGGGACATAATTCTCGTCAATAAATCGGCCTGCAAGGGCCCAACCCGCGACAGAGTCCATAGAAAAGATCAGGTTGATCACTTTACCGCCCGAGTCCACATAGTCAGCCAGCGTGTTGCCCAGGGCAGTGGGATCGTTGTAAGTATAATTTGACCATGTGAGCACCACATCGTATGCCTGGAGTTCAGAAATCGTTGGTGTACCGGTCCAAGCATTAAAGCGGTCGACCGCACCCAGATCGCCGTAATCCACCAGTGCCCGCTCCAGGAATCCGCCTGCCCATGGAGCGCCCTCCTGGCTCCATCCCGTAGGTAGTACAGCATCTTCTTCAAAGCCCTCCTCCAGGATGGCAGTGGCGCCATCCATAACGGCGATAGTGTCCAGGAAAATATTATTGCCATACCAGCTGTCGCCGAGGAAGCCCAGGTAGACTCCGCTGACCCTAAAGCTGTCAGGCAGGGTGACGGTATGCTGCTGCCAGCAGGCGGTTGAACATGAGGGATCGACCCGCATGATCGGCTCCCCCACATCCGTCCAATTTGTCCCATCCGTCGAGATCTGGATCTGGATATTGTCAGGGAAGGTTTGTAAACCGTAGTCGTGAGACATCCAGAAGGAGACCTGCGGTGCGCTGGTGCTGCTCAGGTCAATATTAGGAGTCAGCAGGCGCGCTGCACCATATGTATCATAAGAATTGAACTTGGCCATTCCTGATCCATTGTGGGGGCTGATTGTGGGGTTGCCGCCGGAAGTCACCCGGCTCCAGACAGGACTGCTCCACGTCCTGGTATCATCATCAGACGCTACCAGGAGCACATCCACGGCGTCAGTGGGTTCGGCAAGGAGCTCGCTTTCGACCAGCGGCTCGCGAATGGGCTGTGATGTTTCCACACCGGTCTTTTCCGGCTTTACCGGTTTGCCCGGTCCTGGCGGCGCGGCGATTACCGCTGCTGGAAGCATTATCACCAACAGCGCAATGGCTATTGAGAAATACAGTGACCGTTTCATCTTTCTTCTCCCTATTCTTTAACTCTGCGGGCGAGTTTCCAGCAACACCGCTCAGCGCTGAGAATCAAACAATCTCATTAGCCTGCGGTCAAATGTGTTCTGGATGCTCTCCTTTCTTAAATCTGTTGCTCCCTATCTTAGTCAACAAGCGGGCACAAAACATTACCATTTCAGCGCTCGCTGTTCAGACCGAGTTACCGACTCTACGATTTCTTTAACCCGCTCAAGGGTGAGCGAGCTGGTTTCCTGCCCGGCGATCAGTACAGCCCGGTTGGTTTCCACATCCAGCCCGATCAACAGGATGTGCGGGTTTTTATACAGCACAGGAAGAATGGCGCTTTCGGATGAGCTGTCCAGGTCATAAATCAGCACATCCGAGTTACACTCGGCAGCACGGGCTGCGGCCTCGCTCCAGGATGTCTCGTGGATGACGTGCAGGTTCAAGCTTTGTTCTAGGCTTTTTGCCACCAGTGAGAGCAGCATCGATTGACCGAACAATAAAATCGTCCGAATTCCCATAAAACCATCTTACATCCTGCTCTGATGCTTGACTACTCTACCCAGGTATAAAAAAAGGATAGTCTTTGCACATGGCGAGACTATCCCTAGGTATAGGATTATATATTTATTGTTTTCGCAAGGTCGGTGGCATCAATACGGTTTGACCCGTGGAGAGTAAACAGAGAATAATCGTCATTTTTGGATTAAAGGAAAGAACACGATGTAGGTGTTGGCCGTCCACTGGGCGTACAGGGTGACATCCGCCGCACCTATCACGAACGTGTCGTCTGGGCTGTAGCTGGTGCCCAAGCCGTCGGCTTGGGTGTTCCAGCCGGTGAAGTAGTAGCCGCCCGTCTTCACCAACGAGCCGGAGTTGCCAAGCACCGTCACGGTCGCTCCATAGTTGTAGGGGCTCGATGGGTCAGTCGGGACTGTGCCTCCAGAGTTGCCATTGCCATCGTACGTGACACCATACTGGTTGATCGTCCACTGGGCGTATAGCGTGATGTCCGCCGAGAAGTCGTAGGTCGCACCGTCGGCATAGGCAGTGCCTGTACCGCCAGCCTCCGTGTTCCAGCCGCTGAAGGTGTAGCCGGTCCGTGTGAAGCTGTTGGGCGTCAGGGCAGTCGGGACATTCGCGTTCTGAGGCGCCATCGTGCCGGTGCCACCATTGGCATTAAAGGTCACCATGTGGTCAGGCAGAGCCGTCCACTGGGCGTAGAGCGTATGGTCTGAGGTGGTAGCCACGATATCTGCAGCCGTAACCTGGGTGCCGCCGCTGGCTGCCGTAAACCAGCCGTTGAACGTGTAGCCCGTGCGGCTGGTGGTCGCCAGGGATCCATAGGCTGAGTCATATGTGACAACCTTCGAGGTCAGGGTAGGCGTGCTCCCACCGTTCTTATCAAACGTCACCGTGTAGGTGTTGGCCGTCCACTGGGCGTACAGGGTGACATCCGCCGCTCCGATAAAGAACGTGTCGTCTGGGCTGTAGTTGGCGCCCAAGCCGTCGGCTTGGGTGTTCCAGCCGCTAAAGGTGTAGCCCGTCTTCACCAACGAGCCGGAGTTGCCAAGCACCGTCACGGTTATTCCATAGTTGTAGGGGCTCGATGGGTCAGTCGGGACTGTGCCTCCAGAGTTGCCATTGCCATCGTACGTGACACTGTATTGGTTGATCGTCCACTGGGCGTAGAGCGTATGGTCTGAGGCGGTAGCCACGATATCTGCAGCCGTAACCTGGGTGCCGCCGCTGGCTGCTGTGAACCAGCCGTTGAACGTGTAGCCCGTGCGGCTGGTGGTCGCCAGGGATCCATAGGCTGAGTTATACGTGACAACCTTCGAGGTCGGGGTAGGCGTGCTCCCACCGTTCTTATCAAACGTCACCGTGTAGGTGTTGGCTGTCCACTGGGCGTAGAGCGTGATGTCCGCCGAGAAGTCGTAGGTCGCACCGTCGGCATAGGCAGTGCCTGTGCCGTCCGATGCCGTGTTCCATTCGCTGAAGGAGTAGCCGGTCCGCGTGAAGCCGTTGGACGTCAGCGCAGTCGGGACGTTCGCGTTCTGAGGCGCCATCGTGCCTGTGCCGCCATTAGCATAGAATGTCACCGTGTGGTCGGGCAGAGCCATCCACTGGGCGTAGAGATCCATATCCGCCGAGAAGTCGTAGGTCGCACCGTTGGCATAGCTATCGCCTGTGCCGTCCGATGCCGTGTTCCATTCGCTGAAGGAGTAGCCGGTCCGCGTGAAGCCGTTGGACGTCAGCGCAGTCGCGACGTTCGCCGTCTGCGGCGCCATCGTGCCGGACCCGCCATTGGCATAGAAGGTCACCATGTGGCTGGGTAAAGCCGCAGTTGTGAAATTCCAGTAACTGCCATCGTTGGAATAAGTGTTCCCAGCATCATTGAAGGCCTGAACATGCCAGTAGTAATACTGGTTGTTGAACAGCCCGCTGATGGCAGCTGATGTACTGGTTGTTGTTTGATTCGGGGTGCAGCTTGTACCCGCAGCATAGCAGTATTTATAATAATCAGCACCGCTGCTGGCCTCCCAGGTCAGGGTCGGATTGGTTGGTACGCCGGTGGCATTGTGCGACGGGCTGATTTTACTGAAGCCACCTGGGAACGACAACCATTCAGCGTACAGAGTAACGTTGGCTGCTCCCATTGTGAACGTGTCGCTAGGGCTGTAGCTGGTGCCCAAGCCGTCGGCCTGGGTGTTCCAGCCCATGAAGTTGTAGCCCGTCTTCACCAGAAAACCCGGATTGGCAAGCACCGTCACGGTCGCTCCATAGTTGTAGGGGCTCGATGGGTCAGTCGGGACTGTGCCTC
>Ga0180437_10007280_pt1 | contig 14457 bp, 8 predicted proteins | sample SS_ome_4_FD_132410 | JGI IMG/M metagenome (GOLD analysis project Ga0180437, IMG submission 132410) | Hypersaline lake sediment archaeal communities from the Salton Sea, California, USA - SS_3_D_1 metaG | ecosystem: Environmental > Aquatic > Non-marine Saline and Alkaline > Hypersaline > Sediment...
GCAGTGCTCGATCAACGGCCGGCGGACCGCGTCGGGCAGCTACGGGCGGCGGGGGTGGGTCGCCCATCACAACGTGACGATCTGGCGGAACACGGACCCGATCGACAACATCGCCCAGACGTCGATGTGGCCGATGGCGGGCGGCTGGCTCAGTCGGCACGTCTGGGACCACTACCTGTTTACCGGCGACCGCCAATACCTCGCCGATCGCGCCTACCCGATCATGAAAGGCGCCGCCGAGTTCCTGCTCGACTGGCTGATCGACGGCGGCGACGGCTGCCTGCGAACGCCCGTGTCCACCTCGCCGGAGAACACCTTCACCACGCTGGAAGGCGTCACGGCGGCCGTCAGCTCCGGCTGCACCATGGACATGGCCGTCGTCCGCGAACTCTTCACGCACTGCATCGAGGCCGCCGGCGTGTTGGGAACCGACGACGAGTTTCGCGCCGAGCTGGCGGACAAGCTGCCGCGCCTGCTGCCGTACCGCGTCGGCCGATACGGCCAGCTCCAGGAGTGGGCCGAGGACTGGGACGACCCGGCCGACGAGCACCGCCACGTCTCGCACCTGTACGGGCTGTATCCGGGCCACCAGATCACTCCCGCCACGCCGAAGCTGCTGGCGGCGGCGAGGCAGTCGCTGCGGTACCGCGGCGACGGCGGGACGGGCTGGTCGATGGGCTGGAAGATCAACCTCTGGGCCCGCCTGGAGGACGGCGAGCACGCGATGAAGATGCTCACCCGCCAGCTCTCGCCCGAACGGACGTACCCGAACCTCTTCGACGCCCACCCTCCGTTCCAGATCGACGGCAACTTCGGCGCGGCCGCCGGGGTCGCCGAGATGCTCCTCCAGAGCCGCGCCGCCGCCACCGCCGACGGCATGGCCGCCGAGCTGCACCTGCTGCCCGCGCTGCCGTCGGCCTGGCCGGCCGGGTCCGTCCGCGGGCTCCGCGCACGCGGGGGGTTCGAGGTGGACCTCGAGTGGCAGGGCGGCCTGCTCGCCGTCGCCGAGATCCGCTCACTGCTCGGCAGCGACTGCACCGTGCGCCGCGGGCAGAGCGTTGCGGAGAGGAAGACGGCGCCCGGTCAGGTCGTCCGCCTCGAGGGTCCGGGCCCCTGGTGAGCCGCTCGCGCTGCGCGCCCGCGACCGACTGCCCCCGCCAAGCCGCAGGCGACTTCCCCGCGCAGGCTTCTCGATGCGGAAACACGTAACTTCCGGGCCGGCGGAGCGTATTCGAAGTAGACGCATTGAGACGGTCACGAATGCCTCGAGAGCGGATACAATCAGAGCAAGGAGCACGACCGTGAGAAAGATCGTGACGAGCCTGTTGGCGGTGGCGGTGTTGGCCCCGGCGGGATTGGCGGGGCCGTTGAAGATCGAGCGGATCGCCGCCGCCGCGAAGTGGGCGGCCCACCTCGACGCCGAGGCGCTGCTCCAGAGCGGCATCGGCAGGTTTCTCCTGTCCGAGGCGGAGAAGAAGGCGGACTTCCTCGACGGGATCGCGACGATCCGCGAGGTGTTCGGATTCGACCCGCTGAGGGACGTGCGGGGCATCACGCTGTACGGCAAGGTCTACGCCGATCAGCAGGTCGTGGTGATCGCCGACGCGACGGTCGACCAGGACAAGCTGGCCGGCCTGCTGACGGGCAATCCGGGCTACCGCGGGCACGAGTACGGCGACCGCACGCTGCACCAGTGGACCGACAAGGCCAAGGGCGACAAGCCCGCCAGGACGCAGTTCGGCTGCTTCTACGACAAGAGCACCGTCATGATCGCCAGCACGCTCGACCTGCTGAAGGGCGCCGTCGACGTGCTGGACGGGGAGAGCAAGAGCCTGGCGCAGTCCGACGCGCTGCCGTTTCTCCAGAAGCCCCCGGCCGGGGCGATTCTGGTCGCGGCGGGCGAGCAGATCAAGCTGCCCGCCGAAGGCGACGAGCCCCGGGTGGCGGTCATTCGCGACCTGACGGACCTGGCCCTTCAGGTCGGCGAGGCTGACGGCGTGATGTTCCTGAACGTCACGGCCGGGACGAAGACGGCCCGGCGGGCCCTCCAACTCCGCCAGATCGTGCAGGGGTTCGTGGCGATGGGGCAGATGATGCTCCAGGAGCGCGAGGACATCCCGCCGCTGAACGAGAAGATCGAGATTACCGGTGAGGGCACGGTGGCGAAGCTGTCGGCCACCGTGCCGACCGAGTCGCTGATCCGGATGATCAAGTTCCTGGCCGCGGAGGCGGCGAAGAAGAAGGCCGCCGGGGGCGGGGACTTCTGACGCGGCGTAGAGAGTGGTCCGTGGACGTATCGGCCGAGCCACAACTGACGATGGAGGCGCGCACCTGCGAGCAGCTCGCCGCGCAGGCGGCGGCGGGTTCATCGGCGTGCTTCGCGGTGCTGGTCGACCGGCTCGGCCCGCGGCTGCTGCGATACCTCCGGCGGCGCGTCGGCGACCTGCACACGGCGGAGGACCTGCTCCAGGAGACGTTCCTGAAGGCCTACCGCAACCTCGGGCGATACGACCCGTCGCGGAGCTTCACGACGTGGTTGTTCACGATCGCGACGCGGCTGGCGATCAGCCACTTCCGGTCGCGCCGCGCATGCGTGCCGATCGAGGACGTGGACCCGCCGGACGCCGCCGCGCCATGCCCGGGCGACGCGATCGCCCGCCGGGAGCAGCAGGCCGGCCTCTGGTCGCTGGCCTCGCGCGTGCTGCCCGGGCCGCAGTTGACGGCGTTGTGGCTGCGGTACGTCGAGGAGATGTCCATCCGCGACGCGGCCGAGGCGATGGGCAGGACGGTCACCAGCGTGAAGGTCCTGCTGCACCGGGCAAGGCGCCGGCTGATGCGCGGCCGGACCGCCACGACAGGGATTGCAGCGGCGAAGGACAAGATCGGCCGGGCCGGACAGTGCGTGGCCGAGACATGACGAGGTGCATCATGCGTTGTCGATTCCACCGATGGAGACTGTCGAGGTCGCTGGGCGCGGCCGGAGGCGAGCTTCCGGGCGGGCTGCGAAGGCATCTCGAGCGGTGCGGGCCCTGCCGCCTGTACCGGGACCGCCTGACGGCCCTGGAGGCCGACCTGCGCGACGACGCCCCCGACGCGCCCCCCCTGCGCGCCGAGCTGAGAAGCCGCATCCTCGCCGCCGTCGCCGCCGAGTCGCCCCCGGCCCCCGCCCCCGCGCGTCGGCCCGGGCCAAGGCGGCTCGTGATCCGCATCGCCGTCGGCTCGGTCGCGGCGGCGGCCTGCCTGACCGCGGCGATCGTGCTCCACCAGGTCCTCAGCGCCGTCCCGCCCGAACATCCCGACCCCGAGATCGTCAAGTCCGACGCCAACGGCCCCCCCTCGCTGCCGCTTCTCGCCGTGGCCGACGAGCTGCCACGCATGCTGATCGGTGACGTGGACCAGCTCGTCGCCCCGGTGACCGACGAGATGCGCCGCATGGCCGACCAGACCCGCCGGCTCGGCAGCAGCCTGCTGGCCCAACTGCCCCTCGGCCTGATCGACGACGCCCTGCCCGAGCGCCCCGCCCGCGACAGGCCCGCCACCACCAGCCCCGCCGGCCCGAGCAGCGGGTAGGGCCTCGAGACGCCCACGTCCTGAGGCGCGGCGCGAGGCTGTGGCAGGGGCAGGCGGAGGGCGTATAATCGGGGGCGGCATGAGACGAGGGTGGACGGTCATCCTGGCGGGGTGCCTGCTGGTCGGCGGGTGCTCGTGGCTGCGGTCGCTGACCGGGCGGGGCTCGGGCGGCGCCGAGCCTGATCCGCTGCGGGTCGATCCGGTGTCGGTGCAGCAGGTGGCGAGGTATCCGGAGACGGTCACGGGGCGGTTCGCTTCGCTGGCGGATTTCGAGGACACGCCCGGCGGCGAGAGAGGCCACGCGCAGGTGGGGCAGTTCAGCGTCGATCCGGATCGGCCCGACGCGCGGGTCCGGTTCGTCGTCAACGTCACGAGGACCGGCGCGGGGGCGCTGGAGGCGACACTGCCGCCGGGAGCGCAACTGGTCTTCCACAACCCGATGGTCCGCGACTTCACGGGCTACCGGCTGCTGTCGATGGCGCTGTACAGCCGCGCGCTGCGCGACGACCTCCAGGTGACGATCGTCACCGACGGGGCGTCCTGGACGTCGCACAGGACACTGATCCGCCCGGGCTGGAACAACGTGCTGATCGACATTCGCCGCCTGGTGGACGTGCCGCGGTTCGACATCCGGGAAGTCCGGGCGGTGCGGATCGCGTTTGCAGACGCGGCCGGGCCGGTGTGGTTCAACGTCGACGACATCATGGTCATCGACAACGCGCGGGCCATCAAGCCGACCCCGCCGGGGATGTCTCTCCGGAAGGACGGTCTGAACTACCGCCTGACGCTGCCCGGCCGGTCCGCCCCGGTCGAGTTGAGCCAGAGCGACGACGGCCTGTGGCGGCTGGAGGGTCTGGGCGCGGCCGTGCGTCTGGCCGGGCCGGGCGGGCAGTTGGCCGCTTCGGGGGAGGATCTGTCGCTGATGGGCGGCCGCCGCGTGGGGCAGGTGGAGGTGCTGGAGCACAACGCCCTGCGGATTCGGCTGGCGAACACGTGGTATTTTCCGACACGGGCGGGGGAGTGGGCGTCTCTGGCGGTGCGGCGGCTCCGCTGGGAGCACACGCTCTGGGCCGATGGGCGGCACGTGACGCAGGTGATGCTGAACAACGCCGGCGGCACGCCGATCGGGTCGGTAGGGATCATCACGCCGGCTCCTGCGGCTTGGTCGGGCGGCTCGATCGGTAACCGTATGATTCAGCGGGACTTCCGAGACGGAGTGGGTCGGTGGCAGTTCCTGTCATCGCCTCGGGACGGCACGGACGGTAAGTTGTTCTTGGATAATTACTTGCGCCCGGGGAAGGTGGAGGCGGCCATTGCGGTGGCGGGCTCGTGGGCCGCAGGCGACGCCGGCCGCGACGGGTTTGACGAGACGCAGGGCTGCTGCTTCCTCGCCGCACGGGCCGGGCAGTGCCGCTTCACCGTTCATCCTCCGCCCGGGGGCCTGCTCCGGCCGGCGTTCCTGATTGCCGGGCCCTGGTCGGGTCCGGTGCACGTCAACAGCGAGGGGATGACGATCGGCCCGGTGGTGCGGCTGGCGGACGGGTCGGCCTTGTTCGTGTTGCCCGGCCGGGTCGACCGGCCCACGGCGGTGGAGGTCACGGGCACTCGTAGCTAGTGCCCGTTTGCGGGTCCGGGCAGGCAGCGGCGAATATTTGGCGGCGGGCGCGACCTTTGGCGCCTTGTGGGACGTAAGATGACAAGCGGCGGGGGCGGGCTGATCGGGCCGCCGGATCGCCACGGAGGGCGGTGCTTTTAAGCCCTTTGATTGAATCAAGATGGAGGATCGATTGGCCGATAACTCTACCAGCCTTTGCGCCGCCGGGTCGTGTGCGATCCGGCCGGCGTGTTGCGCTTGACCCGGGCAGTGCAGCCATTTACACTACGATGCATAATTGGATAGGTCTGGCTGTGGCTTCCGGGGATCAGTCGCTCACACCGCGTCGTGTTATGCGCTCGCGCAAGGGCAATGTGCGACAGCGCCAATGGAGTGACGGAGCCGCCGGGCGACCGTGGCCGAACGGAATGGCATGCTTGCGGAAAGGTTCGCCGTGAAGACATCGAAAGCACTGACGCAGCGGCTGTTGGTGGTGGCGGTATGCGTGCTGCCCGTCTTGGGCGGCTGTGCGAAGCTGGGGGACTGGACGAAGACGAGCATGTACCGGTTCCTCGGTCCGGAGAAGGTGATCGAGCCGCCGGAAGGCTCTCCGATCAACCCGATTCTGGGCAGCACGGGCCCGGCGGACCGGTCGCAGGAGATCATCCCGAACTCCGAGCCGCCCCGTGAGGGCGACTGGGAGTACAGCGACGAGGAGTACGTCATCGGCCCGACGGACATCGTGGACATCTCGATCCTGGACCTGTTCGCCGAGGGGCTCGAGACGGTCCTGCGCCGCCAGGTGACCAACGCCGGCTACATCGACATGCCCCTGCTGACCGAGCGGCTCCGCGTCGAGGGGCTGACGAAGGAGCAGTTGCGGGACGTGGTCAAGGCCGCCTACTTCCCCGACGTGCTGCGGGAGCCGACCGTCTCCGTGACGATCGCGGCGCGGCGTCAGAACACGTTCTCGATCCTCGGTTCGGTGGCCCGTCCGGGGACGTACAACATCCTGCGCCGTGACATGCGGCTGTTGGAGGCGGTCGCGTTGGCGGGGGGCATTTCCCAGACGAACATCCGGTACGTGTACGTGATTCGCCCGAAGCCGGCGGCCCGGCGGATGACGGAGGGCCGGCCGCCGCAGCCGACGACCATGCCGGGCAAGGGCGTGATCCTGCCGCCGCTGCCGCCGGAGGTCCCGGGCCCCGACGGCGCGAAGCCGACGCCGACTCCGGCCACGGCGCCGGCGACGCAGCCGATCGACCCGAATGCGGCGCTGCGGGAGCTGGGCAAGGCCCTGCCGGGCGCGATGACGGCGCCGCCGACGCCGTCGACGAAGCCGACGACCGTGCCGGCCCCGACGCCGGTCCCGCCGCCGTCGGTGCTGGCGTTGAGCGAGATGGGCGGCCCGGCCGGCGCGGCCGCGCCGGCCACCAAGCCGGCCGAAGACCCCGCCCTGAAAGACGCCGCGCCGCGCGAGCGGTGGATCTACAGAGCAGGCAAATGGGTCCGCGCGGGCGCGGTGCCGACGGAGACTCAGCCGACGACACGGGACGTGCCGAAGAGGCCCGACGGGCGTGATCCGTCCGACCCGTTCGGCTGGAAGAAGGTCGACCGCTCCGACATGGCGCGGGTGATCGCGATCAACCTGAAGCAGCTTCGGGCGGGCGACCCGCGGATGAACATCGTGATCCGCGACAACGACATCGTGCAGGTTCCGACGCTGGAGGTCGGCGAATTCTACGTGATGGGCGAGGTGCTCCGCCCGGGCGTCTACTCGCTGACGGGCCGGCAGATCACGGTGAAGATGGCCGTCGCGGCGGCGGGCAACATGACGCAACTGGCCTGGCCGGAGAACTCGATCCTGATCCGCCGGATCGGCAACTTCCAGGAGCAGGTGATCCCGCTGGACCTGGAGGCGATCTTCCAGAGCCGCGACCCCGACGTGTACCTGAAACCCAACGACGTGATCGCCGTAGGCACCGACGTCCGCTCGACGTTCATGGCGGTGATGCGGAACGCCTTCCGGATGACGTACGGCTTCGGCTTCATCTACGACCGGAACTTCGACGACATCCGCCCGATCACGCCGACGAGCCGGCGCTTCACGCGGTGGTGAGAAGCGCCGTCTTGCCTGAGGTGATATGAGCAGCGAGAAGTCCCGTCATGACGCCGGCGGCCCGCCGCCGAAGGGGAGCCTCGCGGCGATGGTCGTCGAGCCCTCGGGGCCTTCGTTCGCCCAGAGCTTCCCCCGCGACGTCTGCGTGAAGATCCTCGTCCTGGCCGGGCTGTTCGCCTGGCTGAACTTCTGGCAGTTCGACATCCTCGTGCGGGGATGGATCGAGAACCCCAACTGGTCGCACGGGTTCCTGATCCCCCTGTTCAGCCTGTACTTCCTCTACAGCCGGCGGGAGGAGCTGTTTGCCGCCCCGCGGCGGGTTTGCCTCTGGGGCCTGCCGATCATGGTCCTCGGCATCCTCCAGGTGCTCGTGGGCGTCTGGCCGATCCAGAACCAGTGGATCAGCCACCTCGGCATGGTGCCGATCCTGCTGGGCCTGGTGCTCTACCTGGCCGGCCCGGCCGTGCTGCGAGTGACCTGGCTGCCCATCGCCTACCTGCTGTTCCTGATGCCGATGCCCGGGCGGCTGTACAGCCGGATCGCCCTTCCGCTTCAGAACCTGGCCGCGTCGGCCTCGCAGATCATCCTGAAGCTCTGCGGCGTCGAGATCGTGGTGAAGGAGAGTTCGCTGACGCTGGTGAGCATGACGGGGATCGAGCGTCAGTTGACGGTGGCGGAGGCGTGCAGCGGGATGCGGCTGCTGGTGGCGTTTCTGGCCATCGGGGTGGCGATGGCGTACCTGGACGAGAAGCCGATCTGGCAGCGGGTGACGCTGGCGGTGATGGGCATCCCCATCGCGGTGATCTGCAACGTGATCCGGGTGGTGATCACCAGCACGATGTACGTCTGGGACAAGCCGGAGCTGGGGCAGGACTTCATGCACACGTTCACGGGCATGCTGATGCTGGCGCCTGCGCTGCTGATGCTGTGGGGGCTCAGTTGGCTCCTGCGCGGGCTGTTCGTCGAGTCGGACGAAGAGGAAGACGAGTCCGACGGCGGGGCGGCGATGGCGGAGGGGGCGGTCCGATGAACGGTCAGGCCAACGGATCGGCCGGCGGGGGCGTCGGCGCGGCGCTGTCGTGGTGCGGGGCGAACCGTCACTTCGTGGCGGCGGCGGTGTTGTTGGGCGCCACGGCGGCCGGCTGGAGCGTCGCCGTCCGCGTGCTGAAAATCGCCACGCGGAAGTACGCCGTCCCGTGGGCCGAGGGCGTGGAGGTCGACGGGTCGTTCCGCATGACCACGCTGCCGGACCGCATGGGGCCCTACGAGCTGGTCGCCGAGGACGGGGAGATCTACCGCCGCGACGGTCAGCCGGTGACCGACGGCGAGCCGGACGGGCTGCCCTCGATGCCGGACGACGTGATGGAGCTGCTGAAGATCGGCACGGCCACCGACGAGGGCAACCTGTCGGAGCGGAAGAGCAACTGGCTCTGCGTGCGGATCTACCGGGACAGCCGGCTGCCGCGGCGGCATCCGCTGCGGTACTGGCGGCTGGAGACGTACTACTACACCGGCGGGGTGGACCTGGTCCCGCACGTGCCGGAGATCTGCGCGGTGGCGGGGGGGGCGACGCACCTTCGAACCGACACGATGGCGATCCGCGCGCCGGGCCTGCCGGGCGCGTGGGCCGGCGGGTCGGTCGAGTTCCGGCGGGCGCTGTTCCAGAAGACGAACCTGTCGGGCACGCGGGGGACGCAGTTCGTGCAGTACTACACGTTCAGCCTGAACGGCGAGCCGGAGAGCCGGCGCGAGATGGTCCGGCTGAGGCTGACGAATCCGTTCGTCCGTCACGCCTACTTCGCGAAGATCCAGTTCGCCCCGGTGCCCGTCTACGCGGTGACGTCCGCGGCGGCGGCGGACGCGGGCGCCGAGCAGTTCGCGCAGCAGTTCCTGCCTCACGTGTTGAAGGCCCTGCCGACCGTGGCGGACATCGAGGCCCTCGACGCGGGCGGGTCGGACGGATGAACCCGAACGAGAGGAAACGGAAGGCATAAATGGCCAAGCGAAAGAAGCTCAACAAGCGCGTGGCGATCCTGCTGGGGGTGATGGGCGGGGTGCTGATCGCCCTGGTGCTGACCGTGGGGATCCGGTCCAACCTGTGGGACCGCTTCTTCCCGAAGGACCCGGAGCTGTTCCTGAAGCGGGCGGAGGCGGCGCTGAAGGAGAAGCGCCACGTCGAGTCCGACCGGGCCTTCAAGGACGCCATCGGCGCCGGCATCCACAGCGACTCGCCTCGCCTCAAGGAATACTACCTTGCGTATGCGAAGATGTGCCACAAGTGGTTCCAGTCCGGCACGGGGCTGACGAGGACGCAGCGGAACGAGCGGTTCGGCATGGCGATCGGGCAGTGCCGCAAGGCGCTGCGCCGCGACCCGGCCTACGTGGAGGCGAGGCAGTACCTCTGCGAGCTGTACTGGGAGATCGCGCAGGTCAACAGCATGGGAGACAACGAGACGGCGATCGCCCAGAGCTGGACGGACTACATCAACGAGGTCGACAAGCTGCTGAAGCTGACGCCGAAGGACCACCGGGCCCACTACCGCCGCGGGGTGGCGAAGGGGGCCCTCTCGCAGAACATCGAGGGGCAGATTGCCGAAGCGGCCCTGGCCGACATGAACGAGGCCATCCAGCTGAAAGAGGACGAGCCGAGCTACTGGCTGGGGATGATCCGCTTCCTCCGGAGACTCAAGACGCGCGAGGCGCAGGTCGACGAGACGTACCAGCGGGCCATCGAGGCCAATCCCGACGACGCGACGGCCCTGATCTCCTACGCCAACTACCTCCGCCAGAACAGCGATCTCGAGGGGGCCCGACAGCGGTTGGCGGAGGCGGTCCGGGTCGACCCGGTGCAGGGCAACCTGGCGATGTCGGAGCTGCTCATTCGCCAGGCCTCGAAGCACGAGCCCGGGGCGAGCAAGGCGGAAAGGGACAAGCACCGGCAGGAGAAGCTGGGCGACGCCCTCGCCGCGGCGGGCCGGGCCCGGCAGGCCGACCCCGAGGACGCCAGATCGTATGTGCTCGAGTCGAATATCCACAGCCTCCTGAACAACAGCAGTCAAGCCGTCGCGATCCTCAAGGAGGGCGTCAAGGCCATCGAGGCGGTGGCGGCGACCCAGCCGGCCGGGACGGTCAGCCGGAGGCTGGCGATCAGCCGCGTGGAGCTTTACTACCGGCTGACCAACGTCCTGCTGGACCTCGCCGAGGCGACCAAGGCGGCCGATCGCCAACCGGTGATGGACGAGGTCCGCCAGTATATGGCCAAGATGCTGGCGTTGGACCTGTCCGGGCCGCACCGCGCGAAGATCGACGGCCGAATCGCCCTGCTCGACGGGCGGGTCGACGAGGGGATGACCCATCTGGAGGAATCGTACGCCACCTCGCGCGGGCTCGATCTGAAGGTGGCCAACCTGCTGATCGGCATCTACCTCTCCCGGCGCCTGCCGGGCAAGGCCGAAGAGATCCTCGACCGCGTGCTTCGGATGCCGGGGCAGAGGGGCAACGTCTCGGCGCTGCTGGCGAAGGCGAGGCTTCGGATGGGATACCGGGACTACGCCCGGGCCGAACCGTACATCCGCCGGACCCTCCAGTCCGATCCGAACAACGCCGAAGCGCTGAACATGAAGCTGCTGGTCGAGGCGATCGGGTCGGACACGCTCCCGCCGCTTCCGCCCGGGTGGCAGCCGAACGCAAACACCGTTCAGCTGATGCTGCAGCGCGCGATGGTGCTGTGGATGGACGGCCAGCGCGACGAGGCGATCGCGTACGTCGAGGAGCTTCACGACCGGATCCCGGACAGCAAGGCGGTGGTGGCGAGGCTGTCGTATCTCTACCGCGCGGCGGAGCGGATCGACGACGCGGAGAAGCTCCTGAAGGACGCCATCCGGCGAGACCCGGACGACAAGGCGATGCAGGGCAGGCTGGCCCTGCTCCGGGAGACGGACCAAGGCAAGCAGCGCGAGATCCTCATGAAGATCGCCGACGAGCTGCCCCCGCTTCGGCGGGAGCTGGAGAAGGCGACGATCTGGGCGACCTACGGTGACGAGGCGAAGTACCTTCAGCACGTTCGGGCCGCGGCGAAGATCGACCCCGACGCGTCGGCCGTCGTCGAGCGCCTCTTCCGCCACGCGCTGAGGACGAAGGACTGGGACCTGGCCTCCGACCAGGCCGAGCGGGCGCGGAAGGGCAACCTGGACGGCTGCGAGGGCCAGTTGTTCGACGCCCGGATGACGCTGGCCCGCGGGCAGCTCGACGTGGGCATCGCGAAGCTGCTGGACGTGCTGAAGCGCCGCCCCAACCGAAAGGACATCCATGGCCTGCTGGGTGAGGCCTACCTGACGAAGAAGCTGTACGACCCGGCGTACGAGTCGTACAAGGCGGCGGCGGAGATCGACCCGGCCTACTCGAGGGCGATCGTGGGGCTTGCGGTGGTATCGGCCGCCCAGGGCAAGATGGAGGAGCACCGCCGATACATCCTGCGGGCCTATCAGCTCGTTCCGCACAACGCGTACGTTCGGGAGCGGGCGATGGCGATGCAGGACGAGGTGGCCAACCCGCAGGACCTCATCAAGCGGCGCGAGCGGACGCGCCAACAGCGCCCCGACGACATGGCGAACGTCCTGGGTCTGGGCATCCTGTACGAGCGGACCGGGCAGCCCGACAAGGCCGAGGAGATGTACGTCCTCTTCAATGACAAGGAGGCCGACAAGCTCCGCGGCGCGCGGGTGCTGGGGGGCTTCTACCTCCGCCGCGGGAAGCTGAAGGACATGGAGCGGGTCGTCAAGCCGCTGATGGACACGCACGAGGACATGGTCGGGGCGCGGATCCTCTACGGGCAGATGCTGATCGCCGTCGACCCGGCGAAGGCCAGATTGCAGTTCGAGCAGGCCGTCGCGACCAAGGTCGACGATCCCCGCGGTCACTTGGCCCTGGCGAGGCTGGCGGCGCTTCTGAAGGAGTGGCCCAAGGCGGTGGATTCGATGACGAAGTACGTCAGCCTCCGCCCGGACAACCGCGGCCGGCTCAAGGAGCTGGTCCGCTACGGCATCGAGGCCGGCGAGTACCCGCTGGCGATGGAGCGGCTGAACAAGATCCTGGAAGGAGACCCTTCCGACGCGACGGCCACGACGCTGAAGGGCGTCGTGTTCCTCCGGCAGAGCAAGCTCCAGGAGGCCCTCGCCCTGTTCACTCAGGCCATTCAGGCCCGGCCGAACTACGCCGAGCCGCGGGTTTACCGGGCCCAGCTCTACCTGACCCAGGGCGATGCGACGAAGGCGAAGGCGGACCTCCAGGTGGCCAAGCGGCTGTCGGATCGGGTCGACGTGTCGATGCAGTTGGCGATGATCTACGAGGGTCTGCGAGACTACGACAGCGCGGAGATGGCGTATCGGGAGATCCGCGCGGAGCGCAAGGTCTACCAGCCGGCGATCGATCGGTTGATCATGATCTACCGGCGGAGGCACAAATGGCGCGAGTTGGAGGAGCTGTTGAGCGAGGTCAAGCAGATCTTCCCGAACAGCAGCAAGTACCTGCTGGCCGAGGAGGCCATGTGGGAGGCGCGGGGCGACGAGCCGAAGCGGCTGGCGGCGCTGGACAAGGCCCTGAAGGCCGACCCGAGGTCCATCCTCACGCTGCGGACGTATCTGCTGGCCCTTCAGGAGGCCGGGCGGTTCAGCGAGCTGATCAGCGTATCGGACCCCTACATCGACAACCCCACCGTCTCGGCGTGGGTGTCGGCCATTCGGGGGGCGGCCCTGGCGAAGCTCGAGCAGGACGACCTGGCAGACAAGTTCTTCCTGCGCTGCTTCCAGAGCATCGGGGCCGATTACTCCCTGCTGGCCGTCGCCCAGACGCAGAAGGCCTACGGGAAGGAGGGGGCGAAGGTGAAGGCCGCCCAGTGGCTGAAGGCCCGGCCCCAGAACTGGAGGCTGCACCTGCTGCTGGGTGTGCTGCACAGCGAGACGGACTCGCTTCCGGAGGCCTTGTCGGCCCTGAACGACGCGCTGGCCCGGGCGGGCGAGCCGCTGGCGAAGTTCCTCGCGAACCGACACATCGGCTCGGTCCACTACCGGATGAAGAACTACCGGGAGACCGAGAAGGCCTACCTGGAATGCCTGCTGGTCCGGCCGACCGACGTCCAGGTGCTGAACAACCTGGCTTACCTGTATACCAACGACATGGGCCAGCCGAAGAAGGCCCTGCCTTACGCGAAGAAGGCCGTCACGTTGAGTCCGGGCAACGCGAAGATCCTGGACACGTACGGCTGGACCCTGGCGAAGATGAACAAGCTCTCCGACGCCGAGGGAATCCTCGTGAAGACCACCGGCGTCGACGAGCCCCTGGCGGCCAGCCGATACCATCTCGGCTGGGTCTACGAGAAGCAGGGGCGTCTGCCGGAAGCCTTCAAGCAGTACCGACAGGGCTTCGAGATGCTGCGAACCCAGACCAACGAGCCGCTCCATGACGTTCTGAAGGAGGCTCTGGCGCGGGTCGACGGGAAGCTCAAACCCGGGAGTACCAAGCCATGACCGTCATTCCCACACGAGAACAGACCCCTCAGATCATCCGCGCCACGGCGGGTCCGGCCCGGCGCGGCCCGGCGAGTCCGGCCCGGCCCGAGGCGGGCCTGACCGGCCGCGATGTCTTCCGGATCCTCCGGAAACGGAAGTGGCTGATCCTCATCATGCTGATCCTGTGCGTCGGCGCGTCGGTCGGCGCGACGCTGCTGTGGCTTCAGTTCGCCCCGCTGTACACGGCCGTGGCGGTGTTGGAGGCTCGGCCGGAGTTCGCCACCGCCCTGCGCGTGGAGCGCGGCGTGGTGCCCACCGACTGGATGAACTCCCTTGCCGCGAAGGTGGTGAAGCTCGCGCAGAGCGACTCGGTCCTCGCGGCCGCCATCAGCGACGACCGCGTCCGCAAGACCCAATGGTACCGGATGTCGACCCCGGAGGACGCGATGGACAGGCTGATGGAAGACTTGGTGGTCCGTCCCCTGCCCGGCGGCAGCGGACAGGTTGCCGTCAGCCTGACGGGCACGAGCGCGAAGGAGCTTCCGGAGATCGTCAACGCGGTGGTGGAGGCGGCGGCCGAGTCCAGCAGGGAGTTCGCGACCAGCGAGACCCGGGCCCGGATCGCCAGGCTGGTGGACATGCAGGAGACGCTCGCGAAGCAGCGCGAC
>Ga0180437_10007282_pt1 | contig 14444 bp, 8 predicted proteins | sample SS_ome_4_FD_132410 | JGI IMG/M metagenome (GOLD analysis project Ga0180437, IMG submission 132410) | Hypersaline lake sediment archaeal communities from the Salton Sea, California, USA - SS_3_D_1 metaG | ecosystem: Environmental > Aquatic > Non-marine Saline and Alkaline > Hypersaline > Sediment...
ATACGGCCATTGCTGAATCGAAGGACTACCAGATTGGCTATGAATGGGCAAAGAAACAGAGCAGAGACTATGTATTGCGACACTTTGAGCTTTATTTTGATGAATGGAATAAAAAGGGACTGAAAAAAATGTCAAAAGAACAATTTGAGATGATTCATGCTCGAGCGGAAACTATAATTCGTGATGAGGCAGGTACAATTCCACAAAAAGATTACAAAGAGCACAAAAGGGCTCCCGCAGAAGGGGGCCTTCCACGCGTTGAAGCCATAATTGCAGGAATTATGACAGCGGTAAAGGAGATAAAATTCCACGATGTATATGGAGAAATACGTTGCGATGTGCGCCCCCCTCTTAGCTCATAGTGAATAGCTGATAGTATATAGCTCATAGGAAATTCGAGGTGCGAGTTACGGGTTGCGAGCTTGCCCACCGTTTTTCTTGTCCGCCGTCTTTGTGGCGGAATGGCGGGTCAGTGTGGCGGGTTACGAGATGAGAGTAATGCCTGCCATGCACAGAGGTTATTGAAGCCGCCCACGCAATCCCCACGCGAACGATACGAGTGCCACTCCACAAATTACTCCTGATACAAGACCGGTTGCCAGTATCCCACCTGCCAGCCAGATATGGCTTCCCAGTAATGAGCCGATGACGCGTCCTAAACCAGCTGCTGCAAAGAAACCAGACATCATTGTCGCTCGCGATGCGGGTAACAATTCTGTAGACAGAGATAGCGACGAGACAATGGTAAATTCAAAGATTAAAAAAAGAACAAACAGGCTACTAAAGGCACGGGGTAAGGTTTGAGATGAGAAGGGTAAAATCACGTAGCACATCATAGAGAGAATAATGCCAATAATGATGGAGCGCTTTAATCCCAGCCGGTCGCCGAAAGAAGCGGTCAGGCTTTCCCCTAATAATTCGGCCGCTCCAATTATGCTTGTTCCCACTCCCAGGACCACGATACTCAGGCTAAATGATTCCTCAAGCCACGCCCCATACACGACAAAAAGATTGTCATTGGCAATGCTAAATAAAAGTGCAAAGCCGAGGGTGCCTAATGGTGCCCGTTGTTGGACAAGTTGTTGTATGGCATTCATCACACTCGGAGAGTTGCGATGGGTATCTGTTTTTCTTCTATCTTTGGGTATAAGGATTACGAGCGTGAGTATACCGAAAATCCCCAATCCGCCTAAGACGAAAAAGGGGGCACGCCATCCCAGTCGATCGATGAGAAGTGCAATTCCAGGAATTCCTACAAGGGTACTTCCTGCCCAGCTAAACTCGAGAAGGCCGATAACTAGTCCTCGTTTTTGAAACGGTACCCGTTCGCCTACATACGCCTGCAGGGCAGGATCAAACACAGTTTTCGCCAGCCCCGCTAAAAAAAAGGCCAGCAGGATAACACTATAGAAGGGTAAAAAACCTCCTGCAAACATACCCACGACGAGCATTTCCAAACCAGCTATCATCATAAGCCGATAGCCAAACCGATCCGCCAGAGGCCCAAAAAAGATGCCGATGATACTCGTCGCCTGATTGATTGCGATTAAGGATGTGACTGCAGTTAAGTGAACTCCCAGCCCCCGGCTCAACGCAGGGGCAAAGGGATAGGCAAAACGTCGAGCCGTATTGAGGACGAGACGGCATAACGTGGCTGCTCCTGCTTTCCAGGCTAATCTGGAAAATGAGTTTTCTTGCTGTTGTTTTCGTGATGTATCAGTCAACACACACTCTTTGAGCAATTGTATCTCATGCGCGACATGTTTTTTATACTCCGTGAGTTCCTTATTGCTGTACTGCCTCTACCATTTTCTTGACGACAATGCTCTCTTTTTTTGCCATGCCATCTGCGAAAATGCATGGTACGAAGAGTATAACTGATAGCTCCCCGGTGAAATGCGCTTCGCTATTACAGGGGTAAATTTCACCCCGATGGAATAAACAGAAAAATAAAATTCCATTGGGCAGGCGAGGTAAACACAGCGCAGAGCGATCAAGGAAAGGGAGGGGAGGGGGTTTTACATTGCTTCAGCAAATGCTGGCAGGTATCGAGCAAAACCTGCACTCTCATGCATCACAGGTTCGTCAAGGAGCAATATCATAAAGGCGGTATCAGGTACGTCCCACTCGCATCGAATTCCGTAATGAGAGGCAGGGTCAAAGCCAAATCTCGGGTAGTAGGAAGCATGGCCGAGCACGATGATGAATGGAAAACCTTTCTGCTTCACTCGTTCAATGCCGTCTCGAACCAGTTCAGTGCCAACTCCCTGTCTCTGAAAGGCGGGCAGCACTGCCATTGGGGCGAGCCCCATTCCCCGAATTATTTTTTTTGCCTTACTCTCGATTGTTACAGGGCTGAAAAAAATATGGCCAACGATTGTATTCTGGGCAACGGCTACCAGGGAAATCAGGTCATTGCACCTTCGACGAATTGTATCCACGAGGTCGGCCTCCTGATTTTGACCGAAGGCCTGTATGTTTACCTCACGAATTGCATGTATATCCTGGTGCTGCTCTTCACGAATTGTTATCATCGTTTTTACAACCAGTATTTTACTAACAAAGATATGCTTTTATTTAAAAAAGCCCATTCTTGTTTGTGGCGCGATAAAAAAACTGCCCTGCTGAATCCTCCCACATAGTCATTCCGTCTAAAGCTTGAGCAGTGCATCCAAAATACTCATTCCTTCTCCCTTTTTCTTTACGGCAAGCAGAGGAGATGTTGTCGTATGGATCAGGTGCTCTGCCACGCTTCCAAGCAGTACACCGGCGGCAGCCCTTCTTCCCCGTGCCCCGATAACCACCAGGCATCGTTCACGCGGGGTAATAACATCTTCAATGCCCTTGGATGCCTTTTTCTCAAGGTGGAAAAGGGGAACTGCAGTGAGGCCCTTTAAATCTATTTTATTAATAAATTCAGCATAGCTCTTCTCAGCATGCCCTTTCATGATCTCGGCAAACTGATCATAGTTCTTACCCGTCTTGTAGTATCCCATGGGAACGCTATATACATTAAGGCAGGTTATTTGCTCTATCCCTTCAGAAACTTTGGCGAGCGCCACTGCCGCTTCCATTGCGTCCACTGAGTTTTCCGAAAAATCCACGGGGACAAGGATGTTGGTAAACCATGTTGTGGTTCCCTCTGGGACAAAGAGCACAGAGCAGGGTGCCTTTCGGGCAAGTTTTTCAAAAAGCGTCCCGCTCGCAGAGGGTATTTTTCGCTTGCGCATGATGATCAAATCGACTTCTCTCTCTTTCGCCCGGCGCAAAAACTCTATCAATGGTGAACCTTCTACGACCTCATAGTCGATCTGGGTTTCCGGGTGACCATCAAAGTATTTATTGACAAGGGCTTCCATTTCGTGCCGTGCATACTCATCAACTGGCTGAAAAAGATCCGGATACTCAGTACGGAGTTCATCCGGAATATCTGCTGTGCTCACAACGTGGAGAAACGTGATCTTTTCGGATTTTGCCAGTCTGCTGATGAGGCCTGCATAGCGGAGAGAGGCTCCATCCTGGTTGATAAATGAAACCCCAACCAAAAGGCGATTGTATCGATACATAATGACTCCTTTTTTCTGTGTTAGTGTTAAAAACTTTACATACCTTCTATTTCCTTAAAGAGGGTGGGCTAAAGTTCGCCCTTGCTATTAAGATGCTAAAAATTACCACATTTTGCAGAGATAGAGCCCTGGATTGTGCCAGGAATATATCAGAGAAGGTAGAGTGGTGCGCCTCGGGTGAGAGGAGTATAGGATAATTTCCAAAAGTGGTCAATTGAAAAGGGAGTGTATCCAAAAAGATGAGGGACTCGATTTGTAATTCAACGTTTCATACCTCATGGTTGACAGTCTATGGCTTCACTGGTGAGGTGTAGCCTCAGTAGAATAACAAAGTGGATAGCCATAGCTGACAAACGAAAACAAAGAAGCAAAAGTGATACGAGTGAAGAGACAATAGGGTGGCCTCGATGGTAGATTCGATAGCAGGTGAGCCGGTTCCCTTAGCGCGTTTATCGGTGGAGAATAACCGTATGAACATCACGCGCCATGGTACGAACCATACAAGAGAGGCCGAGTACGGCGGACAGATAAAGAGTCGAGCATCGCCATAGCAAATGATAGTAAGGAGCAAATCCAATGGGTACAACGGTAGCCATGATCGATAGAGATACTCCTTCGGCGAGTCCTGATCCTCCAGGGGTGGGCGCAAAATATATAAGAAAGATAAGGGCCATCTGGAGCTCAAGGACATACCCGAGGGTGGAGGCATGGATTCCCAGAAACCGCATACAGAAGAAGGCCATAAGAGAGCGAGAAAACAGAAAGGTAAGGCTCAGGATGCACACCAACAAAAAAATGGTCTTACCGCGACGGACGAACAGGCGTATGTCATCTTGATAGGTATACACGAGATCAATGAGCTTGACCGCCAGAGGGCCCATGAGTTCAGGTGGGTGCCCTGTTCGTGGTTTGTGAGGTGGCCACCAGCCCTGCAATGGGTGTTTTCTGCTCCACACCTTGAAGAAGGCCCTTGAGGTTCGCGCGACGGTAACTCGAAAGAAACCGGGACAGACAACTCCGAAAATCATGAGTACAATAGTGAGGGTAAGGGTCAAGACCGCTCCATAGAAGAAAGGACCTATGAGGTCAATGCTGGAAAAGATAAGAGAGTAAAGGCCGATGCAAAGCAGTCCTACCATTGTACCTAAAAAGGAGAGCAGACTGATTGAAAGGGCTGTCCCAACGCTTGCCCCGCCACGGTTCAGGATATAGATCTGGCCAAATCCACCACCAGACTGAGAGGGGGTGATCATGGAGATTCCCACGTTTGCCCACTCGGCCTTGAGGCACGTCCACAGGCAAATACCGGGCTGAAGCACACGCCCTATCAACCAAATCCGCACCCCTGCGGCAACTGTATCAAATGGAAGACAGAGGAGCATCAAAAGCAAATATTCCCATTGAAGCTGGCTCCATCGAGGTGGCTCGTAGCCAGCCTGAATTCGGGAAAATTGGTACCAGAAGATTCCGACTGTCAGTACTATGAAGGCCAAGCCCCCAGTAAGGAGCTTAATGAGACTCATGCCTTGCAGTCCTCTGGCCCGTCTACCATCGTGCTCGGCATTCCTAAAACCAATACATGTTTGATTGGTGAGGTATGACATACACTATTCTCTTTTTTGAGGCTTATCGATCTGCTTTGAGTGGTGATTGTTTTCTCAAGCAGTAATGTCGAAGAACTCCATCATCGAGATCATCGCATAGAAAGGAGCGAATATTCATAATTTTACATCTCAGTGGTTTTCCTCTCTTCCGTGTCTTCTGTAATGCTGATGCGCCTGGTACATAAACGTCCTGATTGCAGCCTCTCTTCCAGGTTGAATACTTGAATCGTAGGGTGTATCCAGATAGGGAACACCAAGTTCGTTTACAAGAGGCTTTACCACGGCCGAGGTGGTAGTGCCGGGCATACAGGTAAAGGGATATACATTCACGATGCCGTTGAATCCTCCCGGGGCGCATTCCATGATTGCTGCGATACTTAAACAGGCCTCGGTACCTATATCGAAGCTAAAGAGATCATCCTCCTTGAGAACATTTTCCAAGTGCGATATTTTATGATCTTTGACTACATTAATATGCGATTCAACCCTTCTGTAGATCTGTTTCTGTCTGAGTTCCTTATAGAGAAGGTCAGCTCCGAACTCGAGTATATTCTTTAGATGGAATTTTATTGCACCCAAGCGCATCTGTTTGAGTGCGAGCCGGAATTCAATTTTCGCACGCCTCAATCCCTCGTAGCTGACATAGTTTACCCATTCGGCAATGGATGCATTGACCACCTCGGCTCCATGCCTTTCCAGAACCCTGATCAAATCCTGATTTGCACCGACATGCATTCTCAGGAAAATCTCCCCCACAACCCCGATCAGCGGTTTGGGGGGAATACCGGGGTCGATGATGGTTTTTCCCTTCTCGATGATCTCCTCCAGTTTTTTGAGAACCTTTCTAAATTCCTTTTTGGGCCCATATGTTTCAAAAGTATCTTCCATTATATGCATTGATTGTTCGATAAAATCATCTGCCATCCCGGCTTCCTTTTCGTAGGGCCTAATCTTCCACATAAGCCTGTCCAGGATGTCGGCTATGACCAATGAGAAATACCCTGTTTTTTGGAAATCCAAGACCTTGTCTTTTTCAAGCATCCCTGCAAGGGAGTAGCCGTCTCGTGTGGTGAGAGAAGTGATCTTTAATCTGCTCAATTCGGGAAATGAATCCAGCACAATCCGTTGATATTTGTTATAGAGGCCGAAACGACAGGGCCCATCGGATTCTGGCAGAAAGTATATATATGATTCAGGATTAAAGGCGTTACCTAACCTCTCCTTTTCTCTTTGAATAAAGGAAAGGATGTCTCCCAGAGTGATCTGGCACGGATAGCATTCTTTTCCAGACGTGTATTTTTTCCCAAGGTCAAGCCCCTTGTAAGTTTCGAGAACCTTTGCGTGAACACCAAACCCCCTGAAAGTTGCAGCAAAAAGGTGGGCCGCTATTCGATTCATCGCTGGTATCAGTACGGTCGTTTCCCCGAAATGAAACTTGCCTACATTTCTTGTAAGCGAATCAAAATTGATTTCTTTGTCTGATTCCATAGTTTGCAATTTACCTCCGCTTGGCTTCGCGATACAGATGCTCGTTTTGATAGAAATATCAGCAATTTAAATAACTTACCGTGCCATGCTCGAGACCGATTTCGGACTTGAATCCAATTTCTGGATCGCATTCTCTATGACATTTTTGAATGCCTCAAGTCTTGTCATGACACCGGCTACGGCACTATGTTCATCTAACTCCAAGATCAGATAGGCCTTTGCTCCCATGATAAATTTATAAAAGTGCTCAATAAAAGAATCAGCTCCACATTCAAAGTTGGTTAAATGAAGACCAAAACAGTGCGGGGTTTTCTTTGTGAACTTGGCAGTCCTCAAGATTTGGGTACCAAATCCCCAGTACATGTTTGGAAACTCTGAAAGGTTTACAGAAGATATGCCAATAAAATCCATGGGCAGCGAGGCTAACCCGATCTTGGACAAATTCTGGCCGAGCCTTAGATTCAGCCTTTCATCATACAGGTTATATGGTCTACCTGTGACCACTACAATTGGTTCATTCGCAGAGTGATTTTCGAGAATCTCTTGCCCTTTCTGGTGAAGGTCCTTGAGGAATTGATCGTTTTTTTCCAAGGCAAAGGAGAGTGCACTTTTTACCTCAGTTTTTGTGACGTCGAGTTTGTTTTGTATTTGTTCGGAAATCTCTTGGCACAGTGTATCGGGATCATGCTTTAGGTGAATAGTCGGGCACACGATGGATGATCGATCTATCTTGAGTGCGGCGCGAACCATATATGAATTACTCTGAACCATTGGGCAATAGTAACCCATCTCGGAGTGGTTCTGTGTGGGCATATCAATCAAGGAAGGCAAGAAAAGATATCGTGTCTTCCCGATTAACTCCTTGACATGCCCGTGGGAGACCTTGACAGGAAAGCATGTCTCGGCCTGCATCGCCTCGATACCACTCTTAGAAATGTGCTGATTTGTAGGGGCGGTGAGCACCAACCGGAATCCGAGCCGGTCGAAAAAATGGGCCCATAAAATAGCCGTATTGGCACCATAAAGCGCTCTTTGCATACCGATTGTTGCTCGTCCGTCTACCTCAAACAGGGCTGAGTCTTGTACTTCTTCGTAAACGTCTTGCATATAGGTCTGCCATATCTTTTGTCTGAGTTCGAAAAAGTTTTCTTTCTTTTCTCCCTTGTATCTTGCCAGTTCGTAGCGGCCACACTCGCCTCCCCACACGCTTCGACGCCCGTCAAAATGATAGATTTTCAACTTGCATTGGTTGTGGCACTGAGTGTCTGCATGGCATATTTTTTCCGTATAGTTCATTGTATCCTCAATGGCACTTTTCATACCCCTGAAGGTGCTTTTCCCACTGTTGCGTGCCAGCATTTTTTCCTGTAAACTAATGGCAGCGCCGTATGCGCCGAGCACCTCTCGATGGGGCGGAACCAAAAGCTTCTGGCCAAGGACATTTTCAAAGGCAGCCACAACACCCTTGTTTAAGGAAGGCCCTCCTAAAAACATAATCCTTTGCCCTATCTTTCTTTTCCCAACCACGCGGTTTAAATAGTTGTAGACAATAGCGTAGCATAAACCGGCTATCAGGTCCTTCCTGGCGACTCCTTTCTGATGATAGGACACGAGGTCTGATTCCATAAATACCGTACATCTTTTAGCCAACTTAACGGGCCTATTTGAAGAGAGGGCGATCTCTTGAAACTCGTCTACGATATTGATTCCGTATTTATTGGCCAGTTCATGTAAAAAACTGCCTGTCCCTGCTGCGCATACTTTGTTCATGTCGAAATCGAGAGGATAGGTGTTGGAAATAGAGATGTATTTTGAATCTTGTCCACCGATTTCAAATATGGTGTCTACCAATGGGTCTAATTCTACCGCACCTCTTGCATGTGCTGTTATCTCATCAATGATCAGATCGGCATTGAGAAAATCTCCAACTACATTCCTGCCGGAGCCTGTAGTGGCAGTCCCTATGATTTCGATCCAATTTCCCACAGTATCGAGGATGAATTTTAGGAGTTTTTGTGTCACCTCAATGGGCTTAGCCTGCGTGGGCACATAGCTCTTGTGAACGATCTCGCGGTTTTCATTCACGAGAGCATATTTGGTGGTTGTGGATCCGATATCGATTCCAAGGTAAACCCCGGTCTTTTTGCGCACGGATTCTATATGGATTTCTTTGTCACTTATAAAGAGAGTCTTTTTGAGAATCAGTTTAGGTGCCACTGGCACCGAAAGCTCCCGGTCAAGGCTGGTAGTTTTGAAACGATCCAGATTCAAAGGGGTATTACTTTTCGATTCAAGTGCTTTTAAAGCCACACCAAGGGCACTTGTTGAAGTGTTGTAAGGAGGAACAATCAGTCCTGGAAAATAACCCTTAAAGGCCTTTACCTGAAGAGCATTCATGGAGAGGCCACCTACAAAAACGATAGGTTCCTCAAGCACTCGATTGGAAACAATGGTACCTATGTAGCTTCTGGCATTTCCTACATGAAGACCGTAAATGATGTCCTCGAGTCTCTCTCCCTTGTTCTGAAGATGAACCATGTCGGACTTGGTAAAGACAGTGCAACGACACGCTACATTGGCAGGATTGTTGCTTTTGAACCCCAGTCTGATAAAGTCGGCCAATATTGTGTCAATCTGATCCTGTGAGATATTTTTTTTACTTTCGTACAGTGAGGTGGCTAATCTTTCCGCCTGCTGGTCGATAAATGATCCGGTACCGGACGCACAAGGGCCATTCATATTAAAGTATTCAAGTTCCCATTCGCCATTGTAATGCTTGATCTGAAAAAGGGCAGTGTCTTGCCCCCCCATACTGATAATAGTTTTAGCATTCGGTGTTACGAAAAGGACACCAAGCACCTGGGTGATGGTCTCAAACTCATAGAAGGTTCCCAGCTTTTCACTGAGCTTCTTGCCGTGGTTACCTGTGAAAGAGATGTAATGAAGTGTATCGTTTCCACATTTTTTACTGAGTTCTTTCAAGATGACCAGAACTTCCTCTTCCACCCTTCCAAAATGACGTTTATACGGAAATTCGAAAACAATTTCTTTGTTATGGTTGATGACAATACAATTCAGGCTAACCGAACCGGCATCGATCCCCACATAGTATGTTTCTGAATGTAACTTTCTGCTGACTGACATCTTTTTACCCTCACAGTCGCACCTGACAGCTGCCTATGGGCAGAAACAAAGCAACAAGCACCTCTGCGTAAAGGTTTTCTTCCCAATTTCCGGAAGGTTGTTTTTATCGATCATCAACCTTTTGATACAATGAAGAGCAAGGATCATTCCAAAAATGATTTCAGTCCAAAAGTCCCGGCATCACACCTTGGATGACAAACAAAAAAAAGGACGGTTAGTTAAAATAAACTGCTGTAATTTCAATGAGATATATTCTGTATGAGGACATTACGTATAGAATCATTACATTTTCATGTCTCCGATACGGATGCTCATGTAAAAAGAGAGGGAATCATCAGATGGGTGCAACGAATGTTGACACGATTCTCGTAGTTTTGGAATAACTACATTAAATCAATGAGTTAGAGCATAGCAAGAGATGTTTACAATGCAAAAAAGGTTGCACTGTTTTGATGAGAAGGTGACTTTATTTAGTGGTGGTTTTGAGTCGTTTATTCAGTGCCTGACGGGATATTCCCAAGCTTAGGGCAGCGATTGACTGGTTGTTATTTGACCGTCTTAGGGTTTCGGAAATCAGGAGCTGCTCAGCTTGTTTGAGTGTAGGTAATTGCTCTGTGAAGGAAATCAACGTGCTCTTTTTTGATACCAATTGTTTTGTATCTACTTCAAATGTGGGGTGCTTTTGATAGATATGGGATTTGAAGACCTCCATTGAAAGTTTGCCTGATCTATGACTGCTCACCGCATCAAAAATCATGGATTCCAGCTCTCTGATATTTCCAGGAAAATCATAGGTTGAAAGGAGTGTTAGCAGCTCTTCTGGAGGGGTTGGTTTCTTTTTGGCGAGTGTTTTCGATGCTTTCTCAAAAAAGTGCTCCATAAGAAACGGAAGATCCTCCCGATGGTCACGAAGCGGTGGGATGTGTATGTGATGGGAACAGAGCCTGTAATAAAGGTCCTTACGAAACGTGCCAGACTCCTGCAATGCGTGAAGATCCTGATTTGTGGCAACAACCATTCGAGCATCAGATCGTTTTGAAACGTCTGACCCAAGAGGGAAAAATTCCCCGTCCTGTAAAAGCCTTAAGAGTTTTACCTGGGATGCGGTGTTGAGGTCCCCTATCTCATCCAAAAAAAGTGTACCCCCGGATGCTTGCTCCACCAAACCGCTGCGCGCCTGTTCAGCACCGGTGAACGCACCTTTCCAGTGTCCAAAAAGAGTATCTGCAAAAACGGTATCATCCAAACCAGCAATATTTACGGGAATGAAGTCTCCTTTACGATTACTGAGAGAGTGGACTGCTTTGGCAAACAACTCCTTACCAACGCCGGTTTCACCTGTTATCAGTAATGGTTGCGGACTAATGGAAATAGCCTCAACGTATTGAAAGATGGATCGCATACTTGCACTGCTTGTCACAATTTCTGAAAAGGCCTCAGGGTGTTCCAGTTTCTCGGAGAGGACCTGAGCCCTCAGCAATTGGTTTTCCCGCTGCAATTCACGAAGTTCAATAACCTTTCTTACCCCCGTAACAAGGCGATTCTTTTCGACTGGCTTCACCATATAGTCAGATGCGCCAAGTTTCATGCATTTTACAGCAGTCTCTACATCGTTTGCTCCTGTAATAATAATAACAGGGATTTCCGGAAAGTCGCTGCTTATTATGGGGAGCAGCTCCTCACCTGACAGATACGGCATCCTCAGGTCAAGCAATATGACCTCAATCTCTTGCTGGGAAAGGAGTGGGATCACATCGCGGCTCTCTTGGCAGCTAATAAAATTATTCATACTTGCTGAGCGAAGTACCATTTCAAAGCTATTTAATGCCTGTACTTCGTCATCCACCAACATTATGGGAAAGTGAGGATATACGGACTCACTCATTTTGCTATCTCCTCTAAGGTATTGTTAATTTGCGCAACCGGGAGGGCGATCTCGGCTATTGTACCTTTTCCAGGTTCCGAAGTAAAAGTCATTGTGCCACCATGCTCCTGAACAATTCTTGAAGAAATTGACAAACCTAATCCAACACCCCCAAATTCTTGCCTGGTGGTAAAAAGCGGATCTGTAATATGCGGAAGAGTTTCGGAGGGAATCCCCTTGCCTTCATCTTCGATTCTGACTCGAATAGTATGGCTCTGCTTTGCAAATGAGGTAGACACAGAAATACCTTTTGTTTTATCCAAAAGTGCTTGGCAAGCATTTTGGATCAAATTTATCATTACTTGCTCGAGCCGCTGGAAGTTTCCTCGTAATGCGGGTAACTTTTTCCCATATTTGATTGAAAAATGATCTGTGGATTTATTAATCATATTGCTGACGAGTGAAATGGCAGACTTCAAAACAGCATTTATATCTACTGATTGAGCTAGATCTGAGGTATCCTGCCTCACATAATTTTTTAGGTCATCAACAATCTGTTTGATACGTGCAGACCCATCTGATATTCCAGAAAACAATTTCGGGATATTTTGGCGCATTTCTGTGTATTTCATGCCGCCGAGAATAAAATCACCATTCTCCTCATAATATTTTTCAAGTATTGGCAGAGCATTTTTCCATGCTTCCAATAATAGTGGTGCATTTAACATGATAAAATTATTAGGATTATTAATCTCATGAGCTACACCTGAAACCAGTGTTCCCAAAGCAACCATCTTACTTGCTTGCATAAGCTGATCTTGGTGTAACTTGGCCTGTTCTTCAGCGCGCTTACGCTCGGTAATGTCTCGGCCTATGCCTCGAAATCCGATGGGTTGCCCTTCTGAGTCACGTATCAGCGATACAGATGTCTCAAGGTATCTCCTTGTGCCGTCTTTCCTGATGGTTCCCCAATCGAACGCCTTTGCGGCTTTTCCTGTTCGGTAAACTGTATTAAAGGTTTGATAGACTTTCTTGGAGGTCATTTCGTCCATAAACTTCCTGTTATTCATGCCCATAAGCTCATCTTTGGAATACCCGAGAATATTGCACAAGGCATCATTAAAGAAGGTAAGGTTTCCGGCAAGATCGACCTCGTAATACCCATCATCAATGCTCTGAAGGATGGTTCTGTATTTTTTTTCGCTTTCACTCAGAGCCTTCTCTGTCTGTACACCATCTATGATCTCCTTTTTGTAGGCCTGAAGAGTGTCTCTCAATTCCAGACGCTGCATTTCAACTGTTGCAAAGGCCTTTGAGGAGCGAAGGGAAAGCAGAAATGCCTGGGAAAGGATAAAGACAAAAAGCCCAAAAGGAGTAAAATATCCGGTTTGTATTATCTGTTCAACATGTAGTATGTCGTTTATTACTGCAAGAGATAAAAAGATAAACCCAAGCAGAAAAATAACCGCCCCATCAGTTTTCCGGATGGAACACACGATAAGGACATAAAGTCCATACAGAAAAACTACAAGAGTAATGATTTCATATACTTGGATAGTATGCGAGAAGATTCGTGCCGGTGTAAAGAACACAATACATGAAAGAACCAAACCCAGTACCACGATAGCGTAAACAAATCGCTTTGAAAATTTACTAAAGAGGGATTGCATAAACAGGGTAAAAGTAGGAACTGAAAGATAAAAAGAAAGATATTCAAGCTTGATAAATAACTCCCAGCCCATATTTGGAAAAAGATGCATGAGATACCTCTCACCAGTAGTAAGAAGTCTTAGGGCAATCAGAAAACAGAAAATACTAAAATAGAGGGGTGATCGGTCCTTTTTTCTGAGAGCAAAAAGACCAAGGTGGTACAGTGCTATAATAAAAATACTACCAAATAGAAATAGATCAATACTCAGCCGCTGCTCTCTTATTTTCCGCATGTCTTTATTTGTACCCAACTGGATAGGTTCCCACGCTCCGCCTCGTCTGTGGTGGAAGTTCGACACCTGTAATATGAATTCCATTTGGTTTGTTTTAGCCGCAAACCCGATGACTTGGGGGAAATATCGAGGAACTGTTGTTTCACGATTTTTTCCAGCTGCCCCTACCGAGCATATCCTTTTCCCATTTAAATAGATGGTATATGCAGTACCCATGTCTAAAAGTTTGAGAGCAAGAGGTTCACGTTGATCATTAAGAAGAATATTCAAGCGGTATGTGGCATACCCATATCCTGAAAGCTTTTTTCCTTCTATTTCATAGCTGTTCCAATACGTAGGCACACTGGTGAAACCGGTTTTATGCGGCGGAGTTTTGTTCAAAAACTCAATCGGCTCCACGTGTTGGTTCCAGTAAAACTCATATTCACCTATGAGATTAACGGGACCATCTCTTTTGAAATCCCAATCGGTGAGATCCAGTATTCCCTTGACTGCTTTAGGAGGAATTCTTTCTGAGAAATGATGATGACAGGCAGAAAGAGGCGAGATAGATATAACAATGAAGATTATAATATAAACGGGTGCACGAGATCTCATAGAACCATTTTACACATAAAATGAAAACTATTTTTCAATATTTCATTGCAATGATTCAGAATTCAATATGTGTACACTCGATTTGCGTTCCGGTGTATTAAGGTGGAGGTTGAAGTTTTTAAGTTTGAATTCCCCGCTGCTTGCAGCGTGGGATGGATTCAAGGCAAAGTTATAATCCGCTTTATCAGCGAAGCAAAGCGGAGCTGACGTGATACCCTGCAGCTTGCTGCAGGGAGAG
>Ga0180437_10007283_pt1 | contig 14443 bp, 9 predicted proteins | sample SS_ome_4_FD_132410 | JGI IMG/M metagenome (GOLD analysis project Ga0180437, IMG submission 132410) | Hypersaline lake sediment archaeal communities from the Salton Sea, California, USA - SS_3_D_1 metaG | ecosystem: Environmental > Aquatic > Non-marine Saline and Alkaline > Hypersaline > Sediment...
CCCCGGCTGGCCGCCAGAATACCGTCGGAGCCGGATACCTGGGCCCACCAGTAGTCACCGATCCAGGCGAAGAACCAGGGGAAGGCTTCATCCACGACGATCGGATCCACTCCAAGGGCTTTGATCTTCCTCATGGCAGCATCGGAAGCGGCAAAGTCCCGCGGCGGATTGGAGTCCCAGTTCATCCCCGCTTTTTTGACGATGCTCTTGTTGTACAGCAGGAAGCAGATCTGGTTCTGGCTGGCCGGGTAGCCCATAATGGCTCCATCAGCCCTGAAGTCCAGCTGCACGCTGTCCCAACCCCAGATGTTCTTCCGGTCAGCCGCCGAGACGTAGTCGTCCAGGGGCAGAATGACGTCCTTCAGGTTGAAGGTAGCCTGGCCGGTCCAGAGATTGGCGATGTCCGGAGCGGTTCCGGCCAGACCGGCCGCCTTGAAGGACTGGTGGGCGCCTTCCTGATCCGGGGGAACCGTCAGTTCGATGGTGACATCGGGATTCGCGGCCTCAAAACGGGCGAAGGCTTGTGATATGTACCATTGATCCTGAGGCAGTTTCTGTTCCTCCGGACCGATGTAGCTGTCGCTGCCGTTGATCCAGACCGTCAGCTTGACCGCTTCCTTCTTCGGCGTCTGGGCCCCCCCGGCGAATACCAAGGTCGTCGCCGCCAGCAGGAGAGTCAGAGTCAAGAAGCAGATGAACAGTGTTTTTGCTTTCATAACACCTCCTTAGTGTATGATTTTCCTCTAGTGTAGGGTGCCTCCAGTGCCGCCTTCAAGAAAGAGAATTGACTTTCTATACGACAGAATTATCCAGAGGGTCCGTTATTTTCTCTCAGGCTAGCACTATTTTATCCTCAGGGAGGACCGCTGTAACCGGGAAGTCCTCTATGTGTCAGCCACCACCTTGATATCAAGCAACGAGCAGAGATCCAGTAACGGTTGAACGTAGTCCCCGTATACAGCCGCAAAGTGCTGGGACTGTACGTGGTCCAGAATGCTGCGGACACCGGCGTCGGGATAGAACTTCACGCTCGGCCAGGGTGGCAGGGGTACGCCCATCTCGACCCACTGGGGCGGTTCTTTGCCTTCCCCGGAAACGATGTGCATCCGGTAGCCCTGGTTGTCTTCGGACAGACAGGCCAGCGTCAGTCTGCCTGTCTTCATTCGCGAGCATTGCACGATCCCGCCGAGAAGCACGGTTTCCACGGGCTTGATCTGGGGCTTGCCCTCAATGAAATCGCCGGGGCAGTAACCGTCTTCTCCCAGCAGGATCCACTCGGGATGATGCTCGTAGTGCTCGAGAAACATCACCTGCTTGCCGCTGATCCATTTCAACATCAACTCGGCGGTTAGGTTGCCGATATCGTTTTCATCCACGTAGGGATAGCCGGCTGAGGCAACCAGGGATGCGGGCAGGGCGTGCACCACATCCAAAGCAAGGTCGACGCCGTCGACGCATTTGTAGGAGAAGGCGTCGAAGCCTTTTTCCCGGCACAACTCCACCGTAGCCAGGTACATGCGGACGGCTCGCTCCACCACTTCCGGTTTGGGCCGTTCCAGGGGGTATTCCCAATCTGAAGTGATCCGCTTGGTCTCCTTGCCGACCAACGCTGCCTCAAGCGCCTCCATCTTGCGCTGCAGCTGCAGCATGTCCAGGCTCTCCACTTCGGGCCCGATCTGATCTCTGAGCTTGACCACGGAAAAATCTGTAGAGTACAACCCCATGTCGTTGAACCCGATCATTCCCAAACGAGCCTTGCGCAGCCGGCGGGCAACCTGTGCAGCCCGGCCGAAGGAGAGGATTCCCTGAATGTCCATGGGTGAGTCGGGCGCATTGAACAGGTATTTGAAACGCATCCCCCATCGTTCCATTGGATAGCGCAGGGCCGTAGTGCCGGCGCCGGCGGCCGGTGATATCAGGGTATCCCCTTCGGTGAAACCGCCCAGACTGTAGAGGATCATGGGCTTGTCCCGGAACTCGAGGAGGACCCGGGTCACACCGCGCACGTCGATCCAGTTGATTACGTTTGCGAACAGGAAATCCCAATCGCCGGCCTTCAGCTCGGCAATGGCCCGTTGCGGTTCTTTGTCCTCTCCGAATACGGGATCGGTCTTTACCAGCTCGATGCCGGCATCCTGGAGCTGCTTCTCGGCGCGGGCACTGATTTTTTTCAGATTCTCGGGTTTGTAGAACATCGTTCCAAAGGGTACGTACCCCGCTTTCAAGGCTTCCATGATTCGCTTCCTCCATTATCTGTCGATTGTGTTCGGCGACTCGAGTATAGCATTATGGAATGACAGAGCAAGGATGGATGTTATCTTTCTATGGCAGTATTTTGACCAATCCGCCATTCCCCCACTAGCGGCCGTGGAGGAACTCGCTCGTGGTCATTCCCGTGTACTTTTTGAATACTTTGATGAAGTAGCTTTCGCTGCTGAAACAGAGCTTGTCCGCCACCTCGGTTGCCCGCCGGTTGCGAAGCAGCAGTGCTTTAGCCGCTTCCACTTTCATCCGCTGCCCGTAGGCGATCAAGGTTTCGCCTGTCTCTCGCTTGAACAGACGGCAGACGTAGTTGGGGGAAAGAGCTACGTAACGGGACACATCCTCCAACGAAATTTTTTCGTAAAGGTGATCGGCCACATACTTTTTTATCATCTCGACGGCGTGACCGTGTCTATCGGCTTCCCGCTCCCGGATGTAGCGCTCTACGCGCCTCAAGAGCTCTTCGATTATTGCGTGGGTTCTTTCCAAGTTCTCGGCAACCGAAAGAGCTTCGGCAAGTGTCCTGTTTTCGGTCCATACTTTCTCTACAGGGATCTTTTCAGTGCGCAGCAGCTCGATGATGTGATATAGGATGTCGAGGTACAGTCCTCTCACGGTTTTTATCGGTACGGCAGTCCCTGTTTTGCATACACTCCGTGTAATCGCTTTCACAAGCTTCCCCAGACCTGCACTGTCACCTAACGTCCGGATATCGAAAAGCGCCTCTCTCAGCTTTTCAGTTTCTTGCTGCGCTTCCAGTTCCAACCGCTTCTGTGTTCCATACAGGTAGATCCCGGGAGTGATGTCGAAAAAACTCTGTTCGAGAGCCTGGTTCGCCTCTTTGAAGGAGGCAGCCATCCTTGCAGGGTTGGTGTTCCTGGCACTGACACCGAAAGCCACGTCGATATCGAAAAGCTGCTGGAGCGTCAGTTGCATCCTGCGGCAAACCTCCATGACCATGGCCTCGGGCTGCTGATCCACCGCCGGGCAGTAGACGGCGGCCAGACGACTCTCGTTGCTCTTAAACACAACTCCCGAGCCGGATTCACGGACGATTTCCTCGCACAAGCTGGCTATGGATGAATCGGAATCAAATGTACCGGTCTCGTCGATATCCGGCACCACGGCGTTCCCGGTGATGATGGTGAAATAGGGCTTTGTTCCCAGCTTCAAACCGAACGATTCCAAGATCAAAGCGATCTGGTCGTTCTCTTCTCCCTCTGCCCGGACAGCTCTGTCGAGCAACTCGGCTACCGAGGAGCGGCTCTGCTCGTTTGCCGCACCAGTTCGAAAACCATCGATCAATCGTTCTTTCAATCGTTCTTTTTCGATCTGCTGCCGCACCTTCTCCACCGCGGCCTCGAGCTCCTCCGCCTCAAGAGTGCCTTTTTGGATATATTCGGATACTCCCATACTGATCGCCTGCCGGTAGAACTCGACGGTACTGCGACAGCTGATTACAATAAACTTACAGCCCGAGTTGATTTTCTGGATTTCACGGATCAGCTCGAAACCGTTTTTCTCCGGCATGACGATGTCCACAAGGGCAAGATCGGGGGGCGTTCTGCGGGCCAGTTCTAAAGCGTCGTTCACATTGGCAGCTTCTCCGAGGATTTCAAAACCCTTTTCGTGCCAGGGGATAATTGTACGCATGCCGACTCTTGCCAGCGGCTCGTCATCGACGATGAGCAGGTTCATCTTGCGCCAGCCTTTTGCGCAGCCGGTTCTGCGACATGGGGGAGACAGAGGGTAACCCGTGTTCCCGCACCGTGGTCACTTTCAACGGAAATGCCGAACTCAGCTCCAAAGTAATAACGGATTCTGCGCTGAACATTTACCAGCCCCAGGCCGTGTCCGTCGATCGGAGGGGGCAGAGCTTCCAGTTTGCTTTGGATGTCCGAAAGCCTTGCCTCCCCCATTCCCACACCGTCATCCTCTATTTGAAACACGAGCCGCCCTCTATCGGAAACGCCGCTGATTGTGATGTTCCCCTGCTTCTTCTTCGGAGCGATCCCGTGGAGAATGCTGTTTTCCACGACGGGTTGGAAGATCAGGCGGGGGATGCGTTGATCCAGAATCCCCGGATCAATGTTCAGAGAGATATTCAGTTTGTTCTGGTAACGTATTTTCTGCAGGTAGAGATATTGCTCGATGTAATCGACTTCCTCACGTACGCGAGCGAGATCTCTCGATGAAACCAGCAGGTAGTTGAGCATCTTTGTGAAGGAGGTGATGGCACCCGCGATGCTTCGGGCTCCGCGAATCTGAGCCATCCAGCGTATCGTGTTGAGGGTGTTTCGAATGAAATGGGGATTCATTCGCGACTGGAGAAACCTAATCTCGAGATCTCGTTTCGTGGCCTCCGCTTCCCTGATCTCCCTTACGTGTCTGTTCAGATTCTTCACCATCGTATCGAAGCTGCGGCCGAGCTCCCCGATCTCGTCCCCCCGGGGGACATCCGGGGGTGCCTGCCAGTTCCCCGCCTGGATTTCCCGAACCTTTTCATTGAGTCGTACCACGGGAAATACGATTTGGCGCTCGATGATGAGGATTAGCACAGCCATGGAAGCGACGGTGACCAACAGTTTTATCAGGTAGAAATAGCGTACGATGATCAGACTGCGCAACAGAGAGAGGCAAGGGGTAACCGCCAGGATGCGGAAAGAGCGACCCACCGCGGGAAAAGAGAGGCTCCGAGAGAACAGATAGTAGTCGCGCTTGCCCACCGGTATGGTGAGGACGCTGTTCACACCCGGCGTTCCTGCAGCAGGCAGACCCCCTGCTCCCCTGAACGCGCTGTAGCTCCAATAGTTTGACTCCCCCTCGGCAAGGGCTCCTTCCCGTTCATCCAGCAGAAACACGCTCGTGTAATCGTCGATATGCAGAGAGTCGAGCAGCCGGGAGATGCTGGAGGCGCTGATGCCGATGGCGATGACGCCGTAGTTCTCCCAGTCTTTGACGATGTTGCGCACAAAGTAGATCTTTTCTCCTCCTTGGGGATAGAGGTAGTGAGCGTTGAAGTCCACGGTAAAATCCGGAGATCTTGAAGTTAGGAAAGTATCGATCCAAGGCCGGGAGAGCAGATTCGAAGTGTCAAACTGGGCCGAAGCAGGGGTAATATAGGTCAGGTTGGAGAAAACGGTCCCGTCTCTGGTGAGAACGAAGTAGTGAAAGGGATAGTTGATGTTGAGGATCCGTTCGCTCTTTACGATTTCGTTGCGGATTTTGAAAAAAGCGAGCTCACGGTCCTCTTCCGATTCAAATTCCCGGGAGAGCAGTGAGATTATCTGGTGGTTGTAGGCGGTGTTGGCCGTGAAGTTGATAAAACTCTGCAGCAGCTGGGAAGCCCCGTTGATCAAGTGGTCCAGTGACTGGTTGACCGTCACTTCGACCTGCCTGTCGACGAAATGCTTCAGGAAATTATCTTCGATGATCGAAATCAGCCCTTGGGGCAACAGGCCGACAAGCAGAAGCAGAATCAACGCCCTGTACTTCAGATTGAGCTTCCCAAAAGACACCATCAGTATTAATTGTAGCGTATCTTTCGCTGCAAGGGAAAGTGAACTTCTATCCTCAGCGTCACGTCTGCTGGATTTTAGCCGATCACCACGGTTTCCCAGCCCATCATCTTGGAGAAGGCCACCACGGTTTTCACCTCCAAGCCGTAGCTGATGGCCAGGTGATGGGTGCCCCCGGCCCGGCTGTACTCGGCCAAGAACTCCTCGACGGGCATCTGCGGTTTGAACCAGCCGTGGATGCTTCTGCCGAAGTTGTCCCTGCCGGGGACGTTCAACATCCTGGCCGGAGCGACGATCAGGCGGTAGCCGCCCTCCCTCAGAGGTTCCAGAGGCAGTAGATCGACCAGGACGAAATCCCCGGCTTTGAAGCGTCCGGCCACGTACGCCGGATTGGCCGCCTCGCTCCACTGCCAGTTCATCTCCAGCAGGCGGGGTTTTTCAGCGGCGAGCTTCCAGTTCATCTCGCCCATGTGGCTCAAAAACACCGAACCGTTCTTCCAGTCCGGGCAGAACATCTCGCTGAAGCTGGTGTCCGGATTGACCGCGGCCAGAGCAGAGACCAGGGAGGCGGTGAGCAGGTCTCCCTCGCCGCCGAAGCCCACGCCCCGAGCCATGAGCTTGGAGGCCTGCAGGAACGGGGCGGTCTCCAGTCCCGTTGCCTTGCCGATCTGCAGGAAATTGAAGGAAAAGGCCCCGATTCTCTCTTTGGCGATCCACTTCTGCAGAGCCAGCCCGTTGCGCAGGGAGCGGTGATAGGTCCCCTCGTCTATCCCTTCTATCTTGAATCGCTTCTCATCGAGCTCCCGTTCATCCCGGATCTCCTGCTCCGTTACCTCGGAGAGCAGGGCCTTGAATGTCCTGGGATTCAGAACCCGGGTCTCCACCCCGATGGTGGTCTTCAGGTCCGATGTGGAAACGTAGAAATCCCCCATGCCTTCAAAAGGCTCACCCACCAGGCCGGCCTTCAGGGTGCGCAGGTGATGCGCCATACGGGTCGATGCCAGGAGCTGCACGATGCGATCCAGGACGTCGGATTTCTGCCAGTGGCCGACCTCTATGTGAAACGTTTTGCCCCGGCGTACCAGCAGGTTGCACATGTCCTGCACCCCGTGAATGCCGTGGTTGTACATGATTTCGGCGGGGTCCTGGTCCGGAGCAAAAGAGTATGTCGGCGTCGTGTCGCACACGATGATCGGAAGGTTGGTTCGTGCCAGTGCATCGACCGATTCCAGGGACGGTGAATAGGCCAGGTGAAGTGTCACGATTGCTTCCGCTCCGTTTTCCTCGAACGAGCGAATCGCCGCTTCAAACTCGGGACTGGTGCGGCAGATCTTTGAGGTCAGCACCTCGAGTTTCCGTTTCTCAAACTCCGAGGCGATCTGTCTGTAGAAGGCTTCGACCCGGGAACGCTTGTCCTGCTCCCGGTCGTCGTACAACTTCAAGTACAGGGGCAGGAGCCCTATTTTCGGTTTTTGGCTGCTCATGCTTCTCTCTCCTGTTCGCGCTCTTATTCTGTATGGGTCATGGTCCCGCCAGTTCAGACCAGGACCGCTTCAACGCAGCTGTTTTTCTCTGAGATCAGGGCTGCTGTCTGCAGGGCATGGGACAGCCTGGATTCCTCCGGAGTGAAGCAGCCGAAGGCCACGTCCATTCCTGCCAGCTCGTGAAGGTATGCCGCCCACATCTGCAGGATCCCGTCTGAGAAGCCGAACTCGAAGATCCCCCCGGTGATTGAAGGGATCATTGTTTTGTGTCCCACCACCACGCGAGCCCAGGCCTGCTCCTTGCCCTTGGATTCCAGATAGGTGAAGGCATTGGGATCGTCGGTTGTGAACCTGGCGGAGGCCTCCAGGCCGTAGACCTCGATGAACCAGCGGTTGGTGGCTCCCGGATCGAGACGCTTGGTTTCCAGGGTCATGGGAAAGCTGTAGCCGTCGGCGTGATCCACCCGGCAGATCAGGGAGGCGTTGTCCCAGGTCAGACAGGGAGCCCGGCCGCCCTTTCCGTCGGGGCGCTCCGGCACGATATTCGACAAGACGGCATACACGTTTTTGGGAATCCAGCCCATGCGAAAGGGGATGTGCTGGGTATGGATGCCCAGATCGCCGAGACAGCCGTATTCGCCGTTGAACTCGATCATGCGTTTCCAGTTGATCGGTTTGCTCGGATCCATGTCGCTGGAATGATTGAAACCTCCATGCACCTCCATGATGCGCCCGAAGCGGCCCTCCCGGATCCAACTGATCAGCCTCTGGCAGGCCGGGAAGAAGGGGAACTCCGAGGAGCAGCGTACTACAAGCTCCGGATGCCCGGACAGTTCCTGCAGAATCGCCGTGTTGGCCTTCAGATCGATGCCGAAGGGCTTCTCCCCCATCAGGTGCTTTCCGGCCTTGAGGATGTCTACGTACAGCCGTTCGTGCAGGTGATGGGGTACGGCGCAGTACACCGCCTCTATCTCCTTCGAGGCCAGGAGCTCATGATAGTCGGAGGTGGCGATCTTTACGGTAGCGAAATTGTCGGTAAACCAGTCTCTGGCCGCCCGGTTGGTGTCGCATACTCCCACGATCTCCGGCACGGGACCGTCGGTCAGCAGATGGCACCAGCGGGCGGCCGCGCTTCCGAACTCCCGGCCCATCAGGCCCAAACCGATCACCCCGAACTTCACTTTTCTACGCGCCATTTGAACAATCTCCTCGTCGATCGCAGCTTCGAGTCTTGAAGATTCCCGTAGTACGTCTCACAAGCGGGAAAGAGCCCGATCCATCTGTTTGATCAGGAAGTCTACCATTTTCGCAGTGGAGGTCAAGGGCAGTTTCGTCAGAGCCGAAGGAGGACATTTGGGCTTGTAGGTGTGGGCGCTGATGTCGATGCAGGCACCGTTCATGTGTTTGATAAACTCCACGGCCTTTTCCTCGCTTCTGAAGAAGATCGAGGACAGGTGACGCCGGCCTTCGATCCTGTCGATCCACTGAGAGTGCCGTTTCGCCAGATCTTTCAGCTCGCGTTCGTAGTAAGTGCCCAGATCCTCGGTATGGGCCGTATTGGTCCGGGCAAACTCCATGGTGATCAGATAGGCCAGAGAGGCCAGCTCTTCCTGGCCGTTCGTGACCAGTGCTCCGAACTGGTTGAGGGTGTCCATCTCCGCGGTGGTCAGGATCTTGGAGGCCGGATACTGGCCGCCGGGAAAGCCCTTGCCCACGGACACGAAATCCGGCTCCAGGCCGTACTCCCGGAACTGGAACAGCTGCGGGCTCCAGATGCAGCTCTGGATCTCGTCCACGCAGGTCGGCACGTCGTGATCGCGACAGAGTTTGTAGGCTTTCTGCAGGAAAGCCTCCTCCAAACGGATCGCGCCGTAGTTCATGAGGATCAACTCGTGAAAGAAACCGGCCACCTTGTATTTTCCCCTGTCATAGCGACCGAGCAGCTCTTCGAAGTGGCTGCCGTCATTGATCCGCACCGGCTGTACTACGAAAAGCCCGTACTCCTGGAGTTTCTCGTACATCCCCGGCCATAGGCCCCGCATCGCTTGGGTTAGGATGGTTGTGCCGTGATAGTTGGCGCTCTTGCCTCCCTCGTTGTCGGCGATGACCAGAAAAACCGGTGTTCGCCCCGCGTAGGGAGGATCGGCAAAGGTCTTGTCCAGCTTGAAGAAGCGGCCCAGCATCATCTTCAGGGCCGCTTCCACGGCCAGGCTCCCGGTTTCCAGGTTGATAACCCGATTGAGAACATGGGGCTGCTTGGAAGACAGTACCGATTCCAGCTTCCTGCGATCTCCCCGGGCGATCCCATTGGCTGCCCGGATCAGCTCCTGCTCCAGCAGGCGGGTGATGTGCCCGCGGGTGTTGTTGTGGGTGATGTTGGCAATGCCCAGTTTCTTGGCGTTTTCAATCAGCCGATACCCGGGAAATCCATGACCCAGGGAAGCATGGTAGTGTTCGCTCTTTGAAATCAGATAGGCCCGCCCGTTCTCCCCGATGCGGATGAAGCCGTATCCGCTTAGAGGAGCCATGGCGAAGTTGCTGGCTTTAAGGAAAGCATCAGTGGTTGCGCCGCAGGCGGAGGTCTTGAAATCCGGACAGACCTTCTTACCGACGGATTCGATCAGCTCGTCCACCCGTTTTTCGAAGGTCTTCGGGTAAAAATCCACCTTTTCTTCGGCGATAGACAGGAGCGATTCCACATTCTCTGTAGAGGTGAAAGCCCTTGCCGCACTCACCGCCTTGGTGTACGCTCTGCCCAACAGGTCACTTAGAGACAGAAGCGGACTCTGGATTGACGTTTTCATGCTGATTCTCCTGAAATACAAATTATGCGCACCGGTGCACGCTGGCCGCCGGAAAAGGACTGACTGTTTGAAACAAGTATAGTACACTATGTTTCTAAGTCAAGCACAAATTGACTATTTTGAGCAAAACGGTTGGTGTGGGTGAATGAGAGGAAACAGACGGTTTAGAGGCGTCTTTTTCGATTGGGACGGTTGCTTGGCCGATACCCTGGGAATATGGATGGAGCTCTACAAGCTGTCTCTTTCAAGGAGAAAGATCGAAGCGCAGGAGCGGGCGATCGTACGGGAACTGTTCAATGACTGGTCCGGACCGGCTCGCTTCGGGGTGCGGGATACGGAGGCGTTCGTTGGCGAGATCATCCGTGGTCTGGAGCAGCGGATCTCCGCGGTGGTGCTCAATCCGAATGTACGATCCGTGCTGGAGGGCTTGAGGCAACGAGGAAAACAAACGGCCATTCTAACCGGATCCAAACGTAGTTTTGTCGAGCCGGTGTTGGCTCGGGAGGGAATCGACTTCCTGGTGGACCTGCTCGTTTGCCTCGATGACGTGCGGCAACACAAGCCACATCCCGAGGCGGTGTTCAAGGCTTTGGATTCCATGGGTATCCCGAAGGAGCAGGCGGTCATGGTGGGAGACAGCATCAAGGATATCGAGATGGGGAAGAGCGCCGGCATCGCCACGGTTCTGTACTTCCCGGAGAAAAACCGCGTATTCTACGATCCGGTATGGCTGATGAGCAGTCATCCGGATTTTACGATCCATGATTTCAGCGACCTCGACGGGCTGATCGAGTAGAGGGCAGGACCCTCGGGCATGTACAGTCCACTGACAGTGGCGAAGCGACCGGCGCTCTACCTTTTTGAGATCGAGGCTTCCAGCCCGGTTGCGATCGTCTGTCCGGGGCCGATGTGGATCCCCCGGTTTTCTTCGGCAAGCCGCACCAGATTAGGAGGCACCGCAGACCAGGGTTCCAGAGCCAGGTTGTAGTTGCGGCCGTACCAGGGGTAGCCCATGGCGCCGCCGTAGGGAGCCCACACCCAGAGAATGGGAAAGATCTTGCGGTTCCAGCGAAGGCTGAAGCGCATTCCGAGTTTGCTGTTGAACAGCCCGTAGCGGCCTTCCGGCAGGTCGTGGAGGTAGAACATCTGGTAGATCTTGGAATCCGGGGGCGGCACCCGGCTGAGGTCCCATTTCCTTCCATCCGTGCCTTCAATATACGGCCACTCGAATTCCGTGTCTCCGGGCAGAACGCCGTATCTACCGAGGTCATGGTTCGTCGTTCGGGCGGAGCAACCGGCAGGCACCTCAATCTGACAGCTTTCATCGAGGAATAGGGGGCCAAATGCAGGATGATGCCCCCACATGAACTGCAGCTCTTCGGTTCCTTTATTGGTCACCGTCTCCTCGATGTAGAGGGTCGGATCTTGGCTCTTCAGGATCAGATTTTTTACCAGGAGAAATGGGGTGCGGGGTGTGCGAATGTGAAAGCGAATCCTGATCTCCTCCGGCTCGTCCACTTCGATGCAGTATTCCCACGGCAGCAGGCAGACCTCGCCGTGCGCGCCGAGGGGCGCCCCGAGATACTCGCATTCCTCCTGGATGCTGGGAAACAGCTCCTGCCAGCCCCCCTCGTAGAAATCTAGAAATGCGGTCGCCGGAGCCACGCGGCCGCTGACGAAATTACGAGGTGAGCGTATCCCGTTGAAGGAGTGCCAGAGCACATCCACATCGAGGGGCTTGTAGAGAAACTCGAAGATGTCCGTTCCCTTGTCCGCCAGTATGGAGATGCGCAGGAGCTCGTTTTCCATGACTACGGTCTTCAGATCTCTATGGAGGTACTCCCGGAACCGGCATCCAAAGTTTCTCTGGCGAACGACGTATTCGTTGAATTTCGATGACATTTTTGTTCATGGTATCACCAAATCAGCGTGCCCGAAAGCCTGTTTGATTGAAGTATTCATTTTTTTCTTGACATAATCATGAAGGTGAACTAGTCTAGATCAATCAAGCAAATATCGACACGCGTGTGAAAGAGAGCGTATATGAAACCGGAGCTATCCCATCATTTTCAATTACGTAGACCCTCGGTAATCCGAACAGCACAGATCGAGTTCCGCAAGCGCCGGGATGAAGCGGAGGCGATCAACGTGGCGATCGGAAATGTCTCCCTGCCTATGCATCCGGCCATGGTTCGGCGTCTTTCAAATTTGAGGGCCAAGGGCAGTCCCTTCGAACACGGGGCTGTGCGCTATACGCCTACTGTCGGTATGGATGAGACCCGGGAAGCGTTTCGTCACATCATCGCCTCCAGCGGCTTTGCCGCGGACCGATTGCACGTGCAGGTCACCGACGGGGGCTCCCAGGCCATGGCGCTGGTCATCCTCGGCGTGTGCGGCGAGGTCGGGACGGGAGAGAAGCCTCTTCTGATCATCGATCCGACCTACACGAACTACACGGCCATGGCTTCTAGGCTCGGCCGCAGCGTTACATCCCTTCAGCGAACTCTGCAGGCTGACGGCCGCTTCACTTTGCCCGATATTTCCCGGATCGACGAAATCATCCGTGAATCCCGGCCCGCAGCCCTTCTGGTCATCCCCTACGACAACCCTACCGGGCAGCTTTACAGCCGGGATCAGATGCGGGAACTGGCCGAATTGTGCGTTCGGCACAACCTGTGGATGATCAGCGACGAGGCCTACCGGGAGCTGCTGTACACCGGGGCGGACACTGTGAGCATCTGGGGAATCACCGATCGGGAGGTGCCGGGTATCGAGGGACGGCGGATCAGCGTTGAGTCCTCCTCCAAGGTGTGGAATGCCTGCGGCCTGCGCGTCGGTGCGCTGGTGACGGACAACGAGGAGTTTCACACGCGAGCCGTGGCGGAGAATACAGCCAATCTCTGTCCCAATGCGATCGGCCAGCACATCTTTGCCGCGCTCGCGGACGAGCCCCCCGAGGAGCTCCGTCGCTGGTACGAGCAGCAGCGGAAGTACTACAGATCCATGCTCGTGGAGCTGGTCTCCCGGATGGAGCAGCTGCTGCCTCATATAATCGTTTCTTCTCCCGATGCCTCGATCTATTCTGTGGTGGATGTACGAAGGATCGTACCGAAGACTTTCGATGCCATGGATTTCGTGCTGTACTGTGCCCGGGATGGGGCGGTCGAGATTGACGGGAAACGCATTACCCTGCTGGTGGCTCCTATGTCCGGTTTCTACGATCAGCCGCCGGAGACCAATCCCGGCAGGACCCAGATGCGGATCGCCTACGTCGAGCCCCCGGAGAAGATGCGGGTGGTTCCGGAGTTGTTCAAAGCGCTGCTTCAGGGATTCTTAAAACAGCTGGATCGCAGAACTCCGGCTGCCGCACTCCACAGGTAATTTTCCCCACAACAGAGGTTTCATTGATGGATTTGTTCATCGGTTTGGATGTCGGTACCAGCGCGGTCAAGGGTGTGCTGATTTCTTCAACGGGGGAGCAGCTGGCCCTTGGGAAACGGGATACGAAGTTCCTGTACCCCCAACCCGGTTTCATCGAAGTGGAACCGGAGGAACATTACCGCTCGGTCTGCGATCTGATTCGGGAGCTGGCCTCTCACGCCCCGGAGGGTTCACGGGTCAGGGCAATCAGCATGGCCTTTGCCAGCGGCAACTCCATGCTGCTGGACGACAACGATCGGCCAATGACCAACATCATCAACTGGATGGATGAACGGGCTGCAGGCAAAACTGAAGAGATCTTTCCGGACTTGAATATTGATGAACTACATTCCACGGTAGGCTGGCCCTGGTCCAAAGGTGCTTTCCCTTTGGCGCATTTCGGCTGGCTGAAGAAATTCGAACCCCACACCTACAGGCAGGCCGCCCGCTACTGCATGAACAGCGACTGGCTGATGTATCGCCTTACCGGGCGCTGGGGCATGGATTATTCCACCGCCAGTACTTTCTTCCTTCTCGATCAAGTCAACCGCTGTTGGCACAAGCCGTACCTCGACATGCTGGAGATCCCGGAGGATGCGATTTCCGAGCTCGGCCCTTCCGGATCGGTGCTCGGTCCCCTGACCAGGCAGGGAGCGGAGGACACGGGCTTGAATGAGGAGACCCTGGTGGTCCTGGGTGCCTTCGATCATCCCAGTGCGGCCAGAGGAACAGGATTTATGAACGTGGGAGACCTCATGCTCTCCTGCGGAACTTCCTGGGTCGGATTCTATCCGATCGAAGAGCGGGATTTGGCGATTTCCCAGCGGCTCCTTGTGGATTCTTTTCTCACACCCGGCGGTCCCTGGGCCACGATGTTTTCCCTGCCGGAGATCGGCAGGCGGATAGACTGGTACATCGAAAACCTCGTTTTGTTGGAAGAGGAAAACCCGGAGGA
>Ga0180437_10007284_pt1 | contig 14440 bp, 14 predicted proteins | sample SS_ome_4_FD_132410 | JGI IMG/M metagenome (GOLD analysis project Ga0180437, IMG submission 132410) | Hypersaline lake sediment archaeal communities from the Salton Sea, California, USA - SS_3_D_1 metaG | ecosystem: Environmental > Aquatic > Non-marine Saline and Alkaline > Hypersaline >...
CTCCTCATCGGTGCGCCGCTGATCGGGCTGGTCATCGCGCGCTGGGGCTGGAGGGCGCCTTTCGGGCTGCTGGCAGGCCTGACCTTCGCCGGTGCCTTGGCCATGCTGCTGGTCCTACCCGGTGACCACCGGCGGGCCAGCGACCGTCTGTCAGTCTCTTCTTTTTCCAGACCGCTTAAGCTGGTGCTGGGCAGACGGCCAGCTGTGATCATGCTGCTGGTGACCTTTCTGCTGTCGGGATCGAACGAGGTCCTCTTCGTCGTCTACGGGGCCTGGATGGAGACCAGTTTCGGGCTCGCGGTGGGCGCGCTGGGGGTGGCAACGATCGTCATCGGCGTGGCAGAGATGCTGGCAGAGCTGGGTGTGGGTGGTCTGACCGACCGGTTGGGCAAGCGTCGTGCGGTGACCAGGGGGCTGGCAGTGACGGCGGTGGCCTACGTCGCCCTGCCATTGATCTCGATCAACCTGCGTTCGTCGCTGGTTGGCCTCTTCCTGGTGTTCCTGTGTTTCGAGTTTTCCGTGGTGTCCAACCTGCCGCTGGCCAGCGAGCTGGTGCCCGGGGCCCGGGGCACGATGATGGCACTGAACGTGGCTGCCCTGTCGCTGGGGCGCGCCGTCGCCGCGCCGCTGGGCACGGCGCTGTGGTCTGCTGGCGGGCTGGTCTGGAATGGGTTGGCGGCAGGGGCGGCCTGTCTGCTGGCCATCGGGTTGCTGGTGGTGTTCGTCGATGAGCGGTTGCTGGGAGGTGATCAGCCGGCGGGGGTGTGAAGAGGGCTGGCCGGTCAGGAGACCGGCCAGGAACAGCCAGTTGGACCGGCGTGGAACAGCGAGTTACGTTCTGCGGCGGTGTTGTGTTCTGCGGCGGTGTTGCGTTCTGCGGTGGTCTCCTCGTGCTCTGCGGCGGTCTCCTCGTGTTCTGCGGCGGTCTCCTCGTGTTCTGCGGCGGTCTCGTCGTGTTCTGCGGTGGTCTCCTCGTGTTGTGCGGCGGTCTCCTGACCGCCGCTGCTGTGCGGCAGGGTGGGAGGGGGCTGATGCGTGGCTGGCCGGTCTCCTGACCGGCCAGGAACAGGAGTCTCGAGAGACCGGCCGCAAGCAGAGGCAAGGGGAGACATCCGGGTCAGTATCGAGGTGATGTGATGCGCATTCTGGCAGTGGATATCGGCACGGGGACGCAGGACATCCTGCTATTCGACAGCAAACGCGAGGTGGAGAACTGCTTCAAGATGGTGCTGCCCTCGCCCACGGTGCGGTTGGCCGGTGCCATTCGGGCCGCGACGTCGCGAGGCGATGACCTGTTGCTCACAGGGGTGGTGATGGGCGGCGGACCCTGCGGGTGGGCGGTTGGCGATCACCTGAAGGCGGGCTATGCTGTCTACGCCACGCCCTCCGCGGCGCGCACTTTCAACGACGACCTGGACGCGGTGGCCCGTATGGGCGTGACGCTGGTGAGCGAGGATGAAGCAGAGACGCTGGGCAGCGACGTGGTCCGGCTGCGTTTGGCCGATTTCGACTACCGGGCCATTGCCCGGGCCTTCGCTGCTTTCGGCGTGGACCTGGATAGCGACCTGGATGGTATTGCTGTGGCCGTCTTCGACCATGGCCACGCCCCACCGGACGTCAGCGACCGGTTGTTCCGCTTTCGCTACCTGGAGAAGCGGCTCCGGGCCGACAATCGGCTCTCAGCTCTCGCTTTCCTGGCCGCCGGCGTGCCTCCTATCATGACTCGCATGTTGGCCGTGGCCGCGACCTCGCCGCGCCAGGACATCCCGCTGCTGCTGATGGACACCGCGCCCGCCGCGGTGCTGGGGGCGTTGGAGGACAGGCAGGCCGGCGGCCAGCGACCCGTCATCGTCGCCAACGTGGGCAATTTCCACTGCCTGGCCTTTCGGCTGGGCGAGGAGGGCATCGAAGGCTTGTTCGAGCATCACACCGGCAAGCTCAGCAGGCAAGGGCTGGAGGAGCTCCTCGACCGGCTGGCTGAGGGCAGCATCAGCAACAGTGAGGTCTTCGACAGCAGCGGCCATGGGGCGGTCCTCTTCCGGCATGGTGCTATCCCGCCGGAGGCGCGCCGGTTGGTGGTGACCGGCGCGCGGCGCGGCCTTCTGCGGTCTTCGCGCCTCAACCCCAGCTTCGCCACGCCCTTTGGAGACATGATGCTGACCGGCTGCTATGGCCTGATCCGGGCCTACGGTGAGGTGGTGCCAGAGGCAGGGGAGAGAATCGACCAGGCACTCGCTGGTGGCGGCGGGAAGTCGCTGTGGTGAAGGGCGTGCTGGGCTTCTCTCCCCGCAAGCGCTTGGGCCATTCGATGACGAAGGACCGAAGACGAAGGACGAAGGACGAAGGACCTCCCCCATAGGCGTTTGGGCCGTTCCCCCGTCTTGGTGTAAAATCGCCTCATTGCCTCATTGCCTCATCGCCTCATCAAACGGAGGGGAGCCTGTGAGCGAGGCCTCAGCGAGCAGCACCCGGCGGACGCGACGAAGCATCCTGGCCGTGAATCTGGCATTGGCGGCCAACCTCCTGCTGGCCGTCCTGAAGACGGCTATCGGCACCCTGGGACACAGCCCCGCCCTGCTGGCCGACGGCATCAACTCCACCTCCGACGTGGCCTACAGTGTGGTGGTCGCTGTGTTCATGCGGCGGGCCAGCAAGCCGCCGGACCACGAGCATCCCTATGGGCACACGCAGTTGGAGAGCATCGCCGCCCTGGTGGTGGGCTCCTTCGTCGTCACCACGGCCATCGCTATCTTCTGGAACGCCGTCAACAACGTATACGATCTGCTGTCCGGCGCCAGCGATTTCGCCGGGGCCGAGCTCATTACCCTCTGGGTCGCGCTCTTCACCGTGCTTCTCAAGCTGTCGTTGACCCTCTACACCCAGAGGGCCGGGCGCCAGACAGGCAACGCCGCCGTGCTGGCGCTGGGCTATGATCACCGCAACGACATGTTCTCGGCGGCGGGGGCCGCCCTGGGCATTTTCCTGGGCCGCCAGGGCCATCCCTGGGTGGATCCCCTGGCCGGAGCCTTTGTGGCCCTGGTGATCCTGCGCACAGGCATAGAGATCCTGCGCCAGTCCTCCGCCAATCTGATGGACACAGTGCCGGGCCGCTCACTGGCACAGCAGGTCCGCGGGCTGCTCGCCGACATTCCGGGCGTGCAGCAGACCGAGGAAATCCACGCCCACCGCTTCGGCCCCTACCTGGTGATCAACGTGACCATAGGCGTGGACGGCTCGTTGAGCGTGGCCGCCGGCGATGCCATCGCCTCGCAGGTGGAGCGCACCCTGTACCAGAATGTCGATTTCCTGCGGCGGGTGCATATCCACTACCATCCGACCCGTGAACTGAAGGACGATGGGATAGGGATGGCGATGGATAGAGATAGCTGCGCCTAGTAATCGTCGGGCAGTCTCCGCGTACGACCGCCGAGATCGTCCTTCGGTTGCCTCGACCAGAAGCTGCTACACAGAGATGCACAGAGGAGCCACAGAGACACACAGAGAGACCCTGCTGATGATACGACTCGTGTCACTCATTGCTTACAAGAATAAGAATAGAGGAGATAGTCCATGAAGGCTAAGAGCAAACGAGAGCGCCTGGAAGCCACTATCGCCGGGCAGCCGGTGGATCGCCCGCCGGTGGCTCTGTGGCGGCATTGGCCCGGCGATGACCAGCGGGGCGATCTGCTGGCCCGCGCCACGCTGTTGTTCCAGCGCACGTTCGACTTCGACTTCGTCAAGGTCTCGCCCTCCAGCAACTACTGTATCGCTGGCTGGGGCGCCGAGTCCCGCTGGGAGGGCAACGAGGAGGGCACGCGAGTCTGGGGCCGCCGGGCCATCCAGACGCCAGAGGACTGGACCCGGCTGAACGTGCTAGACTCCCGTCAGGGGCTGCTGGGCGAGGTGTTGCAGGCCCTGGCCATCCTGGGCCAGGAACTAGGCGGGGAGGTGCCCTTCATCCCCACCATCTTCAATCCCCTGGCCCAGGCCAAGAACCTGGCGGGTGAACGGTTGCTGTCCGACCTGCGCCAGCACCCCGAGGCCCTTAAGGCCGGGCTGGAGACCATCACGGAGACGACGGTTCGTTTCATTGAGGCCGCGTGCGAGACGGGCATCGCGGGTATCTTCCTGGCCTTGCAGCATGCCACCCACGATCTGCTGAACGAGGCGGAGTATCGCGAGTTTGGCCAGCCCTACGATCTGCGCATCCTGGCCGTCTGCGAGGACCTGTGGTTCAATCTGCTGCACGTGCATGGCTACAACGTGATGTTCGATCTGGCGGCCAGCTATCCGGTGCAGGCCATCAACTGGCACGACCAGGAGACCGCGCCCTCTCTGGGCGAGGCGTTGCAACGCTTCCCCGGTGCGCTGGTGGGCGGGCTGCATCGCTGGGAGACGATGCTGCGGGGCACGCCGGAGCAGGTGCGGGCCGATGTGCAGGCGGCCATCGAACAGACAGGTGGGCACCACTATGTAGTGGGGACGGGCTGTGTGACCTTCACCAACACCCCTGTGGGCAATATCTGGGCGGCGCGGGAGGCCGTGGAGAGAGGGTGATTGTGTTGGCCGCCCGGATACCCCGCCGGGTCGTGCCTCCGGAGCCAGGGAGATAGCATGACCACGCGACGACTGCTGGCAATCTTTGCCCACCCTGACGACGAATCCTTCGGACCGGGGGGAACCCTGGCCCGGTATGCGCGCGAGGGCGTCGACGTGCATGTCTGCATCGTCACCGACGGCGCGACGGGCTCCGTTGCCCCAGGCGCGGTGGAAACCGATGAGGGCCAATCGCTGGCGGACCTGCGCCGGTCTGAGTTGGCCTGCGCCTGCCAGGTGCTGGGCGTGCACCTGCACACGCTGAGCTATCGCGACAGCGGCATGGAAGGCGCCCCCGACAACAAGCACCCCCGTAGCCTCTACCAGGCCGACCTGGACGATGTGGCCCGGGAGCTGGTGCAGGTCATACGGCGGGTGCGCCCGCACGTCGTCATCACCCACGACCCCAGCGGCGGCTACTTCCACCCCGATCACATCCGCGTCAACCACGCCGTCCGCCGGGCCTGGCCCCGGCTCGCCGATGGTGCTGCCTACCTTGGGCTGAACAGCGAGAACAGCCAACCCTGGCAGCCCTCGCGCCTGTATTACGCGGCCCTGGCCCGCTCCTCGCTGCGTTGGTACGTCTGGCTGCTGCGCTTGCAGGGCCAGGATCCCAAACACTATGGCCGGCAGCGTGATGTCGATCTGACCCAGGTTGGCGTGCCCGACCGTGAGTTGCACGTGTGGCTGGACGTAGAGGCCTACGAGTCGGTCAAGCTGGAGGCGGGGGCCTGCCACAGGAGCCAGGGCGGGGGCAGCACGCGCTGGCGGATGGGGCCCCGATGGCTCACGCGCCGCGCCATGCGCTACGAGGTCTTCGTGCAGGCCTATCCGAGCGGCGCACACAAGCACAGCGATCTATTCGAGGGACTGCGGGAGCTGGGGTGAGGGCACGGCGGCTCACCGTTTGCCTCCTGCTGCTACCGCTCGCAGTGGCGGCCTGGGTCCTGAATGCCAGCCGGCCGGGGGTGCGCGTGCGGGGCTGCCCGGAGGGGTGCTCCACGGCGGGGGTGCGCCAGGAGGGCCCGCTGCGGGTGATGTCGCTCAACGTCCTGCACGGCCATCCTGACTTCGAGAATCTGGCCGGGCGGCTGGACACGATCGCCGCGGAGATCCGGCGTCTGGATGCCGACATCGTCTGCCTGCAGGAGGTGCCCTGGACGCTGCGGTTGGGCTGCGTGGCCCAGATTCTGGCAGAGCGCACAGGGCTGAATCACATCGGGGTGCGGGCCAACGGCAATCGCTGGGCGATCCTGTTCGAGGAAGGGGAGGCCATTCTCAGCCGCTATCCCCTGCGGGACGTGGCCGTCAGCGAGCTGTCGCCCCGGGCCGGGTTCTTCGAGCACCGCGTGGCCCTGCGGGCCACGGCAGACACACCGTGGGGCGACGTGCGGGTCTTCGTCGCCCACCTGACGGACGGCGAAGAGGAGATCAATCGGGGTCAGGCGGCGTCGCTCTTCGCGTTCGTTGACGCATCGGGCCCTGGGCTGGCCATGGTGGCCGGGGACTTCAACGCCCGGGAGGATTCGCCGCAGGTGCGGAAACTCGCCGGGCAGTGGCTGGATACCTATCGCGTCGCCCATCCGGACCTGGACGATGAAGGCTACACCTGCTGCGTTGACAACCTCGCCGGGGGTCCCGGCGAGCCTCTGGAGAAGCGCATCGACTACCTCTTCCTGGTTCCGGAACCAGGGCGGGAGACCCCCGTCGTCGCCAGCCGGCGGGTGCTCGACGAGCCCCACCCGACAGGGTCGGGCTACCAGTGGGCCTCGGATCACGTGGGGCTGTTGACCTTCATAGCGGTACAACACGATTCGGCCACGGGGGGCCAGTAGGGATCATCCGGCTGGTCACACCGTGACAAGACCCATCGCACCCCGGGTTGCCTCAATTGCGGGCTTACGGGACGGCACAAGCTCGAAGGGACCTGGCGCTAATGACAGAACACAGGACAGGCACTGACCGCAGGCGGCTATCGGCGCGGGGGCGCCTGTTGCTGACCACGGCAGCGATCCTGATCCTCCTGCCCTGTCTGGGTCTTGGCGGCAGCGTTGCCTACCTGAGGGCACGGCGAGCCAGCCTCCTGTCGCGGTGGCAGTCGCTGGGAGCGGTGCCGGGAGGAGGAGTCGACATCCTGACGGCGGACCTAAACGTAGTCTACGTGGCCGCTACCACGGGGAAGTTGTATCGCTGTGAGCACCGGGGACCAACGGCGGCCCGCAACTGCTGGGACGAGGTCCAAGAGCCGCTCACCGTGGACGACGAAGCCACCTTTGACAGAAGGCTCTTTCAAGGCCAGGTAGTCCCACCGGCGGGCACGGTGGTGGACTCCCTCGACGTCACCATCTGGCGCGCGGAGGATGCGTTTGAGACTCGCTATGTCCTGCTTGAAGACAGCACAGTCTGGAAGTGGGAATACGATGTCGGCGGCTACTGGACCTTCACCATACTCGTTGTTGGGCCGGCGGTCGGGTTGGTCTTGGCCGTAGTAGTGGCAGTCGTGGTGTGGGCTCGCTCAGGCGTGCGGGCCAAGCGCCGGCGCAAGCACTAGACAGGCGGAGCACATGAGGCAGTAGTGGGTCGGTGATAGCCTGCTGATGAGACAGTGATGGAGCGATGATGGCGCAGTGATGGCGCGCAGGTAGACTTCGCGCCAGGCAGGGGCATGAAGAACCGGAATCGGAGACAGCAGGGATCGCGCTCCGTCCGCGCGGCGCTTCTGCAGCAGCCGGCAGATGGTGGTGTGCGCTGTCTGACCTGCGAGCGGCGCTGCGTGCTGGCGGAGGGCCAGACCGGCTGGTGTGGCACTCGCCAGAACATCGACGGTCAGGTGCACACCCTGACCTATGGCGCCCTGTCCTCCCTCAGCGCGAACCCCATCGAGAAGAAACCCCTCTATCACTTCCATCCGGGATCGCTGGCCCTGACTGCGGGGAGCTGGGGCTGCAATTTCGACTGCCCCTGGTGCCAGAATGCGTCGCTCAGCAAGTCGCCCCCTGGTGACGGACGCTTCATGACCCCCCAGCGATTCGTGAAGGAGGCCGTGCGCCTGCGCTGCCAGGGCACCTCCATCAGCCTCAATGAGCCCACGCTCTCGCTGGAGTGGTCGCTGGAGGTGTTCCGGCTGGCCCGCCAGCGAGGCCTGTACAATACGTACGTGACCAATGGATACATGACACCGGAAGCATTGGAGCTGCTGGTGGCAGCGGGGCTGGATGCCATGAACGTGGATATCAAGGGCGACGCCGACGGTGTGCGTCGCTACTGTGACGCCGACGTGGAGAAGGTGTGGCGGAACTGCCGGGCAGCCAAGGCGGCAGGGGTGTGGCTGGAGATCACGACGCTGGTGGTCCCTGGTGTGAACGACGACGATGGAGTGCTGAGCACCATCGCGGAGCGCATCGCGGCCGACCTGGGTCCTGATGTCCCCTGGCACGTCTCTGGTTACCATCCGGCCTATCGCTTCGATGCCCCACCGACACCGGTGGAGACGCTGGAGCGGGCCTGGCATAGAGGCAAGGGGGCTGGCCTGAACTACGTCTACGTGGGCAACGTGCCAGGCCATCCCGAGGAGAACACCATCTGTCCCGGATGTGAGGCGCTGCTCGTGGAGCGCTGGGGGCTGCAGACGATCGATTGCTATGTAACCGATGGGCGTTGCCCCGAGTGCGGGTTGAAGATGCCGGGCGTTTGGGGCTGAATCGCTGTGTTTGGGATGCTAGCGTTGACCGGTGGGCGTGCACTGCCTCAACGACTTCATGCAATGGGGAGAAGACGGACGCGAACTTGACCTTCGCTCACGCTTATGACAGCGCCCTGTTCCAGCGATCGTTGGTGCTCACTGATAATCCTGTCGAGATAGTAGTTGACCCTTTCCGGCCGCATGTTGCGCAGACGGAAAATGATAGTGCTGGGCAGCCGGGCTCCACTAGCTGCGATCAAGTCGCCAAAGTCTAGGTCGTGAGTCAGGACAACACGGCGTTCCTCGTGGGCTTTCTCCATGACTGCCCAATCGTGCAGACCGTCAAGGCCCTGTTCGTGTAGGTGCACAGCGTCGTGGCCAAGCGCCTTGAGGAAAGCGATCGTGGCTGGCGAGATCCCCATGTCTGCCAGGAATCTCATGCCGCCAGGGGCTCCAATGTATGGACAGCATCTTCTGCCAGCCAGGCTGCGTACTGCAGTGCCTGCTGAACGTCTTCGGGCTCCAGATACGGGTAGGCTTCGATGATCTCCTCAGTGCCCATCCCATTGGCGACCAGGTTGACGAGCAGAGACACGGTGACGCGCAACCCTCGAATGCACGCCCGTCCTCCCATGACGTTGGGGTCGAAAGTGATGCGGTCAAAGCCGAGCATAGCAGCAACTCCAATTCGTAAGATGAGACTTGCTCTGAACATCTCGGTGCGGACAGGTAGCACCATGACCGAGCCTCATTGCATTATAGCTCAGAATTTCCAAAGGGTCAACGTGCACTCCAGAGCCGCGGTGGCTGCGTCAGCGCGACAGTAGGAGTGCATCTCCCCGGATCATCTGTCCTCGGGGGGTTCAGTCCGCTGCCAGCAGGCCAACTCAAGCAGCACCTGTCTCATTCGCTCAGCCACGACGACCTCCTCACCTTCCTGCAAGCTGTGCACATGAAGCCATGTCTGGGGGCGGTCGATGCCAGGGGTCCGCGGGTCAACCAGTCGCACCACGATCCGGGGCTCCTGCTCGCGTAGCCTCCGCGCCACCAGCTCATGAGCCACCCCAAGTTCTCTCTCGTCCCAGGCCACCGCGACATAGGGAATGAGATAGCCAATCCCCACAGGCACTGCTCTCTCGGCGCTTAGGCCTGGAATCGTCGCCAGAATGGCCCTGATGGCCGCTACCCGTTCTTCCCACAGGGCCATCTCGGCACCGTGGTCCTTCTGGAGGTAGAGCTCGATGGCTTTGACCAAGCCCACGATCTCCTCTTTGGCCGCTTTCATGCCCCGGCCGATGCATTCCACGTGGGGGCTGTCGTTCAGCGCACAGGCCTCGATCAGATCCCCGCGGCCCAGTATCACGCCGCTCGATTGCGGTCCGCGGATGGACTTGCCGCCGCTGAACACCACCAGGTCGGAGCCTTCGGCGACGAAGCGGGATAGGTTCTCCGCCGGAGGGACCTGGCCGGCTGCATCCACGATTACCGGCACGCCATAGTCACGCGCGACCTGCACCACTTCTGCCAGAGGCAAGGCTTCCCTGGCACAGAACCAGGCGTAGGTGTAGCAGACGGCGGCGATCTCGTCATCTTCAAGTGCGCTTTCGAGCTCCCCCACCTCGGCAGCGATCTCCATAAACTCGCCGCCGGCGACCTGCACGGCGTGATCGAAGGGATTGCGATGTGCTTGATGCACAATGAACCTGTTCTTCATGCCTAGGGTCACTGGCAGGCGAGTGATCCTGGCCTGGTCTGTGCCCGCCATGCAGGCGGCAGCCATGAGGGTGATGCCGGCCGAGGCACAGGCGCAGACGTGGGCCGCCTCGACGCCAACCAGCTCGGCGATGCGGCAACCAGCGGCCCGATGCAGCTCGTGCATGTCCACGAAATGCTGGCTGGCAGCGACCATGGCGGCAGTGACCTCGCGCGGCATGAGCGAGCCGCCCAGAGTGGTCATGGATCCGGAGGCATTGATGAGGGGCTCTACACCCAGTTCCTGATAGATGTTCATGTCGCCTGGCTCCTGTCTGTGTGGCTGCCTCGCGCTGGGGCATTGTGTGCATTGTAGGGCGGGAGCGACGGTCTGTCAAGAGCGGCTGGAGGGGCGCCGTCCGTCCGTCCGGCTACGTAGAACGCGGGTGCTGTGGCCTCCGCACCGTATCAGCACGGGTGCCCGGTCTTTTTCCTCCCTCCTATGACGAGCCCTGCGGGCACGATATCTATAGGCCACCTGGAGGAGACGGGAATCGCCCAGATGACCGATGCGCTCGGCTGTCCTCTGTGCTATACTGTGGTCGTAGCTGATCATCCTACCTCATCCTACCAGGGCAGGTCAGGCCGGCGGCCGGTCTGGTCTTCGGCTGCATCCAGAACGGTGCGCGGTGGCTCAATAGGAAGCCCGACAATGAGCACCAAACGACGCAAGAAGGCACATGTGGTCGCAGTGATGCTCTGCCTGCTCTGCGCGGCGGGTTGCAAAGGAGGCAACGTGGGAACTGTAGAGACTGGCCAACAAGCTCATACCATGCGTCAGGGGCTCTCTCGCGTCAACTATCTGCTGTTCCTTCCCCGGGCATACAGCCAGGATCCCGATAAGCAATGGCCCCTGATGGTCTTCCTGCACGGCATCGCCAAGCGGGGCAGGACCCTGGCGGATCTGGATCTGCTGAAGAAGGATGGTCCTCCGATGATCGTGGAAGAGCAGTTGGACTTCCCCTTCATCGTCCTGTCGCCACAATGCCCGCCAGACTCCGAGTGGGAACCCCAGCTCGGGAAGCTGGAGAAGCTCGTAGATGAGGTGGCGAGCACCTACGCGGTGGACAGCGACCGCATCATCCTGACGGGCCTCAGCCTGGGCGGGTATGGGGCCTGGCACTGGGCGTTGGAGAGCCCGGACCGCTTCGCCGCGCTGGTGCCCATCGCCGGTGGCCACGTCCACGGCAGCGATGAGGTGCCTGACAACATCTGCGCTATCAAGGATCTGCCCATCTGGGCCTTTCATGGCGCCTCTGATGATGTAGTGTCGCCCAGGCAGTCGGAGGTGTTGGTGGAGGCGCTGCGGGCCTGCGGCTCGGACGTGCAGCTCACGCTGTATCCGGGGGCGGCCCACGATACGTCATGGAAGCTGGCCTACGCTGACCAGGATCTCTACGAGTGGATGCTGCAGCAGAGGCGATGAACGCCCGAGGTGGGCGCGCCCACCTCGGGCGCGCCGGAAGCACCGCCCACGATCGAGAGGGAGGAAGCGCCATGACCATGAGAAGCATGAGGACTATGCGAGAAAGGCTGCGGCTGGTGGTTGCGCCGCTGGTGCTGGCGGCTTTGGTGCTGGCGGCTGCTGGTTGCAGCTTCGCCTTACCCGAAGGGGAGAGCGGCTCGATTCCGCTCATGCCGGTCTTCAACGAGGAGCTGGGCATCCAGGGTGTGGTCCTCGCGGGCTGCAGTCGGGAGGACGCGGACTCGCACGACTGTTCGAGCGTGACTCCGGATGAGGGTGTGCTGCAGATCGTGCAGGCGCGGATTCCCGGCTCGCTGGACGATCTCGTTGGCCTCGTGATGGAAAGCACAGCACTCTCGCAGCTCCCCGAGGCCAGCGGGCGGTACAAGGGATCCGCGTTCACCTGGGATCTGTACGGGTTTGAGACCCAGCTCAAGGATGTCGGCCCCGTGACCTTGCGGGTGGACCTGGCGCTGGCCGAGGACGACGCGGCGGGCTACCTGGTGGCCATAGTCACGCTGCCGGACGACTATGAGAGCCACGCGACATGGTATGATACCGTTTTCACACACGTGGTCTACGCCCTGGCGCCCCTAGAAGAGGATGTGTAGCATAGGGCCCTGTGCCTGTTCAGCGGATTGTGAAGGCGCCCACGAGGGGCCAAGCCACGAGTGTTTGTGAAGGAGAGAACGATGTCCGAGCAACCCGCTAACCCCATTGTCGATACCCTGCGCCAGAAGGGCTCGCGCCTCTTCGCCGTGGATGCACTGCGGGGATTGATCATCATCTTCATGGCCCTGGATCACGCCAACTACTTCGTCGCCCAGAAGCACCCTCCGGGCGAGATCTGGGATGGCGTGTACCCCGTGTACACCAGCACGCTGGCCTTCCTCACCCGCTGGGTCACACACCTGGCCGCGCCGGGCTTCTTCCTGCTAATGGGCGTCGGCATGATGCTGTTCGCCCGCTCGCGCCGGGAACGGGGTTGGTCCAGGTGGGCCATCATCCGCCACTTCCTGATCCGGGGGGCGGTCCTCGTGGGCCTGCAGTTGCTGATCGTCAACCGCGCCTGGGAGCTCTCGCCCCAGGGCTGGGGGGTCGAGATCTACATCGGCGTGCTGTGCGCGCTGGGGGGCACCATGATCCTGAGCAGCCTGCTGCTGTGGCTCAAGCCGGTCTATCTTCTCGGATTGGCGCTGGCCCTCTTGGTGGGCATTGAGTTCCTGCATCCCGGCCTGGGTATGTGGAACCAGGTCCAGCACGACCCCGTCAACGTCATCCTGCTGCGGCCTGGCGGCACCCCGGCTCTGTATTCCTTCTACCCGATGCTGCCCTGGCTGGAACTGGTCGTCTTCGGCCTCGCTGTGGGCTCCTGGCTGCGGGACGACCCCCGCAAGGCCTTCAGCCGGGCCTGGAAGCTGGGCCTGGTCTTCCTGCTGGCGTTTGGCATCGTGCGTGTCTTCGATGGCTACGGCAACATCCGGCCGCGCATGAGCGATAGCTGGATCGATTTTCTCAACCCCGTCAAGTACCCGCCGAGCATGGCCTTCACCCTCATGACCACCGGCGTGAATCTCATCTTCCTGTGGCTCTTCTCGCTGGCCGGCGAGAGGGTGCGCCGGGTGCTGACGCCGCTGGTTGTGTTCGGCAAGACGCCGCTGCTCTTCTACGTGCTGCACCTGTTCCTGTATCTGGGGATAGGCTATCTGGTGGCACCCCGGGGCACTAGCATCCCCATCATGTACCCGTTCTGGCTGCTGGGGCTGCTGATCCTCTTCCCCCTCTGCTATGCGTACGGACGCTTCAAGCAGCGCCAGCCGGTGGGTTCGCTGCTGAGCTTCCTGTAGATGGACTGATGGTCTCCACTGCGTCCTGTCTGGCCTCATTCACCAGCAGCCGGAACACGTCGGGGCGCGCGTAATGCCCTACGACGTCGAAGTCCAGTTTGGCTCGGGCGATGTCGCTGAGATCGAGCTCGGCCAGCAGCATGCCTTCCTGGCCGTACAAGGGTCCCGCCAGCAGCTCTCCCAGCGGTGAGATGATGGCGCTGCCGCCGCGACACATCACTTCCGGCTGCTCCCGTAGCTCCTCGTTGTCCTGCAGCTCCTGGGGGTACATGGTCCGCTCCACGTACTGATTGCACGCCAGCACGAAGCAGCGTCCCTCGCAGGCGATGTGTCGCAACGTCGCCTGCCACGTGTCCCGCGAGTCCGCAGTCGGCGCCAGATAGATCTGCACGGCCTTGCCATAGATGGCCATGCGCGCCAGGGGCATGTAGTTCTCCCAGCAGATCAGCCCGCCGATGCGGCCCAGCTCCGTATCCAGCACCGTCAGCGTGCTGCCATCTCCTTCGCCCCAGATCAAGCGCTCTGCCCCCGTGGGCTTGAGTTTGCGGTGCTGGCCCAGGATGCGGCCATCGGGTCCATAGTAGAGCGTCGTGCAATAGAGCGTTCCCCCTGAGGGGCGACTGCGCTCTATGATGCCCATGGCCAGGTGCACGCCGGCCTCTTTGACCACCTTACCCAGCCGATCCGTCGCCTTGCTGGGCACCTCGACCGCGTTCTCCCAGTAGCGGTGCCACAGGTTGCGCCCCTCCGGGCTGCGGCTGCCCACCACCATGCCGAAGCCGAGCCCGCGGGGATAGGCGGGCACAAACGCCTCGGGGAACAGCACCAACTGCGCCCCCAGTGCTCCTGCCTCACGGATGAGCCCAGCAGCCTTCTCCAACGTAGCATCCCTGTCGAACACGACAGAGGCTGCCTGCACGACAGCTACCTTGACCGGCGATTCTTCGCTAGCCATGATCCTGCTTACCTCCATGTCATATGCAGCAGCGAAATCTCTTGGGCCCTACCCCTGTGCAGGACATTGCCCTTTCAATCTTCTCTGACCCCCCCCGACTTCGTGGACAGGGAGTTAAGCAGACGTCACCTTCAGCCTGTCTC
>Ga0180437_10007286_pt1 | contig 14438 bp, 6 predicted proteins | sample SS_ome_4_FD_132410 | JGI IMG/M metagenome (GOLD analysis project Ga0180437, IMG submission 132410) | Hypersaline lake sediment archaeal communities from the Salton Sea, California, USA - SS_3_D_1 metaG | ecosystem: Environmental > Aquatic > Non-marine Saline and Alkaline > Hypersaline > Sediment...
CCAGAGCACGCGGCCGGTGGCCGGCTCGATGGCGGCGGTGACGCCCGCCTGCCCTTCCGCGCTCCTCTTGGCCGAGCCGCCGAAGTAGCAGGAATAGTAGAGCGTGCCATCCATCAGACATAGCCCGGCCTCGTCCCCGCCGTAGCCGTGTTGGGAGAAATCCTGCGTCCAGACTTCCTTGCCGGTGTCCAGATCCCATGCGCGGACCAGGGCCTTCTGGTCCTGCGGGAACGACCTCGACCCGTGTCCGAAAAGCCACTGCATCTTGCCCTCGGTCTGCGCGGGACCATAGGCGCCCGTGCTGAAGGCGTACACGGCGAGGTTTCCGACGACGATCGGCGGCAACTGCCGATTCCAACTCGGGGAGCCGCTGAAAGGAGCTTCCCAGAGGAGCTTTCCCGTGGCCGCGTCCAGGCACCGCAGGCGGCACCGCTCGAAGCCGGCTTGCGGCACCAACAGGCGTCCCTGGTAGTAGAGCGGCGTGGTGTAGCAGATGTGGACTCCCGGATAATACACCCGCCACAGCAAGCGGCCCGTGTCCTGCTCGACGGCAAAGATCTGGCCTTCGGCGGTGTGGGTGTAGATCCGGCCTCCGCCACAGGTGGAGAAGTGCTTCACCGTGCCTTCGTACCGGCGAATCCACCTCATCTTAAAGGGCGGCTTCAGCGCCTGGTCGTTGGCGTTGGTGTTGTCCCAATGGCCGAAGCTGGTAAACCAATCGTACTTAGGATCCGTAAACTCGGTTGCCAGGCGGCGGCGAATCTCCCACAGCCGGAGGTCTTTCGACGGCAACGGCGCCTTGCCCTCCGGCCCGAGGACGTAAAGGTAACCATCCTCACAACCGAAGTAGATACGGCCGTCGCAGACGGCGGCGGGGGCGGAGATCGCCTTGCCGAAGGCGGTCTTGAACGACCACACCGGGCCGCCGGACAACGGGACCACATACAGCCTCCCGTCCAAACCACCGTACACGGCTCTGTCGCGCAGCAGGATCGGCGCGGCAATCGACGGGTAGGCGTCTGCGTACTGCAGGGGCGCCTGCCCGGGAGCGTGCTTGCAGAAGCCAAAGCCCTCTTCCGGGCGACAACGATACACGTCGTCGCCGCGGACGCTCACGGAGGAAAAACTCAGCGAGCCGGGCAGGTTGGCGGCCGTCTCGGTGCCCGGAACACGCTCCACCTCGACTTTGCCGTCGCGAAGGCGGATCCGCTCGACTTCGCCGCCGTTGTCGATGCGATGGGTTTGCCGATACACCGAGCCGTCCTCGCCGATGCTCAACCCCATCGTGGTGACGCGGAACGATTCGTTCCGGCTGCAACGATACGTGGCTTGAACCTCCGAACGGTTGCCGAGGTCTTCCAGCCACACCAGCCACGGCCCGGCAGGCACGACGAGCGTCTTGCCATGCAGGGCCACGTCCCGCGAACAGCAGAACTGGTCGTCGAAGTCGACGCGCTCGCCGAGGTGGCGGACCCAATCCTTTCCGCTCCAACGATTCCCGTCGAATCCCAGTTGCTGCCGGACGAAGTCCCACGACCAGCAGACGGTGCCGTCGGGCTTCAGGGCGTAAACTTGGGAACCGAGGGTGGCGATATAGACCCGGCCGTTTCCGACGACGGGCGCGCTGAAGATCGGATCCCCCCAGCGCATTTCGCGGACGACTTTGCCGCTTTCCCGCTCCAGTACATAGTAGGAGCCCGCCGTGGTGCCGAAGTGCAGGTAGCGCCCCGCAATGGCCGGCGAAGAGACGTTGCTGGAGTTTGCGGGGCCGCCGCGTGTCTCGACCTTCCAAACCACCTGGAGCGTGGCCGCGTCGAGACAGAAGGCCACGCCCGCTGCATCCACCACGTAGACGCGTCCGTCCGCGACGACCGGTGCCGTAAAGACGGCATCCGTCAACGGCACCGCTTTGATCAATCCCGGGGACGCGGAGACATTTCGATCCGGCACGTTGCCGCAGTGTTCGCCGTCGTACTTCAACTGTAGCCATGCCTCCCCGGCCATGCCGGCCCCCGGCAATGACAGCAGGCAAACGGCGAACAGGACTACCATTGCCGCAGGTCTTGACTCGTGCGATCTGAACATCTTCTCGGACCTCCTGAATAGTATCGAGAACCGTACGCCATGGGAAACGCTACTTGGTAGTTCTACTGCGCGATCTCTCGCGTGACAATACAACCAGGGTCAGCCGGCCGGATCCAATCACCGGCCGGGGTTCCCTTGCCATAACCGAGAAACAGAGCCTGGAGCGCCGAACCGGCGATCGTCGCCGCTGAAGGTGTGTTGGTTCCCGTCATGACTCAAGACACCTCCTAAGGGATGACTCAAGAACAACTTGGGGACTGTCCCGATTTTCGCGCAGCGAAAATGGGACTGTCCCCTTCCCAAATGCGGAAGTTGTTTCTGAGTCATCCCTAAAAGTGTGTCGTCGTACGCACTGCTTGCCGGCAACTCAACGAATCGGGCAGGCGTGTTCCGCGCCGTAACTCAGCTTCACCCGGACGACGCGGAGGTTGATCGTGTCGTTCACGTACGCGTAGTCATCGGAAACGGCGACGTACGTCGGCCAGGCCAGGGGAATGTCCGGCTGCCCGATCCGCCCCTTTGGTCCCGAGTCTTGATTGCCGTATCGGCCGAAGTGCGCGATCGCGTTGTTGCCGTTGTCGATCACCTCGATGCGGAACTGAAACAAATTGGGATAGAAGACTCGCCCAAAGCCGTCGACGTCGAAGCCGGTCCCTTCGCACATGCACACCGGCGTGCCCGCGCCGTAGGTCTCCGAATAAGGCGCATATCCGAAACGGACCCATTGGGCGCCCTGCACGTGGCAGACCTTGTGCGGATACCGGCCGCCCTGGACGTAATGATACGGCCGCTTCGGTTGGGACGCAATCGCGGCGGGAATCCCCGCCGTATCGACTGGCTCGCGCTCCGTCTCGATCCAATAGAAGGCTCCGCCTTGGGGCGGGAATTTGACGATCGCGCCGCACATGTAGGCGTACCAGTAATGACCTTCGCCGATGCTGCGGAAATAGTCGGGGAGGGGGTCGAGCTTGCCGTCGAAGAACGCGGGAAAATCGCGATCCAGCGGCCGCAGCGGTGCGGTCACGTAGATGTTGCCCCGGCGGTCCACCCGCGGCGTGCTCCCGCGGCGGACGTTCCATACCGCGCGGCGCTTGACGTTCAGCGCCGGGTCGTACACGTCCAAATGGTGCGGCCCTTTGACGGCCTTGATCAGATAGATGTCATCGCCATGGAGGGTCATGTAGTTGAGCTGAAAGGTCATCATCCCGCCCCACTCGGTTCGGTACGTGTCGCTGCCGTCCCAGTTGAAGGGTTTCAGGTCGCGCGTCCAGCGCATCAGCCCGCGCCCCTGGCCCCAACAGTGCGTGACGTAGTTGCCCGCCGGGTCGACTCCCAGGTTTGCCCCATGGGCGCCTGAGTAGGGTCCGCCGGCATTCTTGGGGAACTGCACGACGCGCCGCAACTCGGCCGTGGCATCGTCGAACTGATACCACCGCTCGCCGCTGACTTTGATGTAAACGTCGCCGCGGCGGCGGTCGACCAGCATGTCCCGGGGACCCACCGCCCAGCGATCCTCGGGCTCTGGGATCTCGACGGTTTCAAACGCCTCGCCCGTGTCGCGATAGCAGCTTAAGCGGAGTCCCGAAGAGGGACGCGCGTAGGGCAGCCCCGGCACCCAGATCAGCGGCTCTTCGGCGGATGTATCCAGCGCGATGCGATGCGTTCCGCCGTTCGGGCTCAGTCCGGTCGTGGGCAACTCGACCTGATACAACGGTTCCCGGTCCTCGAAACTCTTGAACTTCAAGAGGTTCGCGTCTCGGATCCGACACTTCCCGTCCCCCCTCGGTTCTTCCTCCGGCACGTAGCTGCAAACGTAGACCGCGCCCGTGGCCGGATGCACTTGAACGACGTGGGGCAGAGTCACCCGCATTTCGCCGACCAAGGACTTGTCCGATTCCTTGAACACGGCCACCCGATTCGCGGCCGGATCGGCGATGTAGAGCAGGCCGCCCGCCACGGCCACTCCCCGGGGCATGATGAAACGGTCCTTCTCCTTGCCGCTCTCATCCGGGTTCCCCAGGAAGACCGCGCAGCGGCGGGTTTGCAGGTCGATCCGCCACACGCAGGGCACCGGTTTGGCCTGGTCCCAGCGGCCGTTGTAGATGCCGGCCAGGTAAAGGTGTTTGCCCGTGCCGCTGATGGCCAGCGCCGCCCGGCCGCAGGGATACTCCAGATCGGGAAACAGCGGCTCGCTCAGGAACGTGTCGTACGCGATACCGCCGTCCGATTCGATCGCGCAAAGCCGCCCGCCGTCGATCACCCAGTAGAGACGCCCCCGCGCGTCGACCACCGGACACAGGAAGGCGGAGGCGCTGCGGCCGCGGGCCAGGACCGTATCGGGATAGAAGCTGAGCGAATGCCAGTTGTGGATGTGCGGGACCAGGTTGCCCTGGTCGTCGAGAAAGGCGCCGGTCGCCTTGATGCGCTCATAGGGAAGATCGGCAGGGTAAGGGAGGATCTGGCGGATGAATCTGCCACGGCGGTCGATGACCCGGATCTTGTGCCCGCCTTGGTTCCCGTTGGCGGTGGCGTCCTGATAGAAGACGTACAGGTTCCCCTTGGGCCCCGGGGCCAGCGCGGTGACTCGGGGCATCGCGTCCGGCTCGTAGAGCAGGAAGCGGTCGAACTCGCCCCGCATCCCCAGCCGCGCTCGAACGCGCAACGAGTTGTCTTCGACCGCGGCGCCATCGTCGTCTTTGCCGTCCCAGATCAACTGCTGCCGCAGGCCGGGCGCCAGCGGCGGCGGTGGCGGGTTGTTGCCGCCCAGCACGCCGGCGGCCAGGTGGCGGACGACCTTGTCGTTGGCGTCCACGATCGCCACCTCCACGTCGGTTCTCGCGGACACCTCGAAACGGACGGTCGTCTTCTCACCGTCCCGGCTGACGACCGGCTTCATGGTGAACCTGGCCGGCGCCCCGTCCGCGACGGTTTCGCCGCCCAAATACAATAGCAGACACAGGAGCGTGGTTGATGCTCGAGCACACATGAGTTCTCTCCCGGCTGAGGGATGACTCAAGAACAGCTTGGGGACGGTCCCGATTTTCGCGCAGCGAAAATGGGACTGCCCCCTTCCCAAATGCGGAAGCTATTTCTGAGTCATCCCTAAGGACCGATTCATTCGTGCCATGTACTTCGTTGCGGCCGGCGTGAGCCAATGCGCGAGGTGTTTGCCGTCGGCGAGGATCACGCGGTCGGGGGTCTGCTATTTCAGGGCCCGTTGCAGCCGGACGATCTGATCGGCCACGGCCCGGCGGAGCGTGTTCAGCGAGCCGATCTGGGCGGCCTTGTCGGGGTCCGACTCTTCCATGCCGTCCGCCGGCCACTTCATACCACCTTGCGAGTAGGCCGTCCAGTTCGGGATGATCGAGTCTTCGAGGGTCTTCAGCAAAGCCGCGGCGGCCTCGGCTGCCGGCGGCGTCCGGCCGCGGCTTTGGGCCTGGGCAATCAGCTTCTCGAGCTTGCAGAGATACTTCAGATCGTCGATGCCCTCGCGGCTCAATTCGTAGTCGACCGTGTGGATGATCCTCGTGCCCTCGAGCTTGACGACGGAACCTCGATTTCCGCCGGTCCCTTCCAGGTTGTAGAACCACTCGACCTTGCCCGCCACGCCGTACTTGCTCATCTTCCAGAAGAAGAACCCGAACGGGAAACGCCCCTTGCCGGTGTTGACAAAGTAGGGAATGGCGCCGGTCTGCTCGGTCAGTTCCGTAATGAACTTGTCGTTGACCAGGCGGCGGCCCTGGTTGTGGTTGTCGATGCCGTCCCAGCCGTTGTTGAAGGTGGCGTAGTTCAGGTAGGGCGCCATGGCCATGACTTCCCGGTAGCCGTTCATGTCGCTGGTCGTGCAAATCTCCGGCAGCTCCTCGAACGCGAACCGGGCGAGCTTTCCGGCGTACTCGACACCCTTGACGCCCTTGTTGGTGAACTCGTCGCCGATGCTGAAGATGACGCGCACGTCGTGTTTCTCCGTTTCGGCATGAAGCTTTCGCATCACCTGGATGTACTTCTGCTGGAAACGTCTGCTGTCGACCGGCCCGTAACCGGTCAGTCCCGAAAGCGAAAGGTTCATCGGCGCGGCAAACATCAGCGGCTTGACGAATCCGGCCTTGAGGTATTCCTCGATGAAGGTGCCCAGTTGGCTCGTATCGTCGTCACTGATCGGCAGATGAAAGCCATAGAGGGGACCGACGTTGGTCATTCCATGCTCGCGCATGTCTTTGAGGTTGGCGCGGAGGGTTTCGACGTCTCCCGGCCAGGCATAGTGCCAGCCCAGGCAATACGGCGGCTCCTCCAGCGCGATCGGCAAGACCTCCAGGCTGACCAGGATCTCGCCGATCGGCTTGCCTGCACTAGCTACGGTCACGCGGCCTCGGTAGGTGCCGGGTTTGCTCTTCGCGGGAACGGCGACCGTCACCCAGAACAATTCCCTGCTCCAGGCCGGCATGTTCCAGGTGTGCCCGAGTTCGAAGAGCATCCTGTTGGCGCCGAATCCCCCTTCGGCCGATCGCACCACGACGTTCTCGGCGGGGATGACGCCGCCCGGACCGGCCAGCGGACCGCCTCGGATCATCATCTCGGCGATTCGCTCCTTCGGTTGAATTGCGAAGCTGAAGGGCTCGTATTCTCCCGGCGACGCGAAGATCGAGACGGCGCTCGTCTTCTTTCCACCCAAGACCGTTTCTTCGCCCACGACCTGTTTGTCCGTGCAGTCGGTGACGTAGAGATCCACGTCAACTGCCCACGCGACCGGGGACATGACGATCATCAGCAATACTGAACAGGACAGCTTCATGAGAATTCTCCTTTCGGTCGGTTGATTCCTTCCGTCAACGGCAACAAGCCATCTGCCCCGAATTACCCACCAGGTCTGGATCAATCATCGAGTTGGCCGCCGACGGGTGCCAACTCCGCGTCGTCCAGCCAGATGGTGCCTTCTCCAGTTACGTAGACATAGACCGTATAGCCGTCGGCATCCGGTTGGAGCGTTCCTTTCAACACCACCTGTTGCCACTCGGGCCCGATGCGACCGCGGAAGGTGCCTCGGGCGCCGCCTTCGAAGTTGAGAAAGAGCTGATTGTCGCCTTCCCCCTTGGCCCAGACCCGAAATTCGTACTCCGTGGCGCCCGGAACCACCGGCAGCTTGGGTGTGCTGATTCCGATGCGTCCCGGGCGTCCCAGACACTTGACGCGTGCCGAGTACTTGCCCGAGCGGACGTACCCGGGCCGGTCCTCCCAGTGGTTCTCGTAATCGCCCCCCCAACTCCACCCACCCCACCAGAGCCAGCGGGATCGGTTGGGCCGCGAGTTCCGGTTGATGTCCTCGAAACCGCCGTTCTGAATGAAATTCAGCGGCGGGTTGGTTACGGAAAGCATCGAGGGCCGAAACGTGCCGGCCAGCCGCGCTTCGAGCATGACGCGTTTTCTTCGGTAGTGGCTCTTGCTGACCATGCCGGCCGCCTTGAGCCGGTCGATGTCCTGGAGCGCCTTGAGGATGCGCTGCTTCGGCCACAGCCGCCTGGTCAGCTCGTCCCTGGTCTCGGCGGCCCCCAGCCCCATCCTGGTCAAGGCAACGAACAGAGCAACCACCGCAAACCCTTTCGCAACACACATGATCATGACTCGCATAACGTGCCTCCTTACCAAGCTTTACAGTATGGATTGATGCAATCTACGCCTGAAGACGCGTACGCCGCGAACGTCTTGTCGCCCGGCGGCAGGCTGCCCTCGAGCGCCTCTCCAATTCAGAGGTATTCGTCGCTGGCCTCCTCGTTGTCGGGCCAACCCCACGGGACCCTTCGGTGTGCATCACGTTGTCGCTTCAGTCCGCCAACGGGACCGGTGTTACCGCCGGTCCCAAAACACGGAATCTCCTTGCCCTCGTTATCGATCACACCGATCTGTCGGCAGGCCAGTATACAGTCCGGGCGATCATATATGCAAGAAACAGAGGGCTGCCGAACTCAGTGACCACCGGCAGAGCCGGTGGCCTGAGGAAGGCCCCCAAAAGGGGCCGAAACGGTGGGCGTATCGCGAATAGCGAATATCGAATAGGGAATAGGGAATGTCGAAGTAAGAAGTCTCGTCCCCAAGAGATTACCGAGTCAAAGGTGACGCGCGGAAGACGACGATTCGCGAGGCACTTCGTAATTCCTCATTCCCTATTCGATATTCGATATTCAAGACTCTTCCTGATGTGTCACTCACACGCAGGAAACGGCAGAGCCCTTTCAATTCTCACCGGCAGAGCCGGTGGCTTCATAGGGAGTTCGAGTCTGCCGTCATCCAGCAGTGGGTCTCCCGAACCGGCCGGGTCGGCGCCCAAGGATGCCCCGGCGCTGCTTGTCGCCGCGGGATGTCCTCCAATCCTCGCAACGCGATGGTTGACGAGATTCACTAGGAATCACGGGCCGCGTCAGGGCTTGCGCGAACCTTGGGTCCATGCTCTCATTCCCGCCTTGATGGTGTCGGCGACCCGGCGGCCCGTCTCGGCGTCTTTGGCGGCGGACGTGTCTCGACCCGTCATCGCCGCGAGCAGGTGCTCGCCGTTTCCCCCGACCGACCAACCCGTGAACAGAATGCCCAGCATTCTGTCGGTCGCCTCGCGGCGGGCCGTTCGGATCAAGGCGACGGCCGGTTCGGGATTCTTCCACGTGGCCGGCAGGACTCGAAAACCCTTTTCTTGAAAGAACCGCACCGAAGGGTAGTCGTCCCGTAGCGTGTAGTGCCAGTCGCAGACGATCACGCTGTTGGGAATCCGGTCCACGGCGCCGTGCGAGCCGGTCGCGCTCGACTCCCATTTCCCGTACGAGAACTTCTTCGCGTCCAACAGGCGATCACCCCACATAAGCATTTCCACGCCTTTCCGTTCGACCAGGTGCTGGTGCAACCGGTTCACGACTCCGGCGAACAGTCGCGAGACGTCTTTTCCCTTGCAGCGCGGACAATGCTCGTCGCCGATCAGAAAGACCTCGTCCATGCCCACGTGCACCGCGTCGGCGTCAAAGGCGTCGATCAACTCGTCGAGCAAATCGAGGACGACCTTGTCTACTTCCGGATGCGACGGACACCATTCCCGGCAATAGATGCCTTGGTTGTCTGCGGGCACGCGGGGCGTTTCGTCGAACTGAGGGCACTTCTTCAGCAGGGCGAACGTATTGCTGCCCCACGACTGGTGGCCCAGGCAGTTGAACAGGGGAATCAAGCGAATCTGGTGCTTGCGGCAGAAGGCCGTCAACTCCCGGGCTTGCTTTCGGTCCAGCCCCCGGCAGGCAAGCTCCGGATGCGACTGGTATTGGAAGCCGTAATTCACCTCCAGAATCAGCACGTTGAATCCCATCGGCTCCAGCACCTCGGAGATCAGCTTCCGCGTGACGTCCAGCTTCTCGGGCCGCGGCCCAATCAGGTGCAGTGCCTGCCATGAGGCGTTCTTGGCCTTCCACTGTTGGATCCAGTCGCCCCCGGCCTGTTGGCCCGCCACGGGCGTTGCCGGAGCCAACGGCAGCAACAACAGGATCGCCACAGGAAGGGCCGCTTGGTGTTTGTGTACTTGCATGTCGATCTCCTCTGGTCGTGTGAATGCCGGCGAGATACTAGTTTGGCCCGTGACGATCTCTCATGGCTTGCCGGCTCCTTTTGCCCTTGGGCCGTGAATCGAGTACACGCTGAAGTTTGCATATCTCACGTCGCTGTTCCAGGTGCGGAACCCGTGGTAGCCGCTGCGATAAGGCGACTTGTTGTGGAAGGCGTGCAGCAGTTGGCCATCGACGTAAAGCTCCATGCGGCCCTCTGCGTCGAAGACGTACGTAATCCGCCGCCGTCGGGCGACGTCCCGGTTGGTTTCAACCATCCGTTCGGTCAACAGCTCGAATCCCGGATTCTTGCGGAAACGAATCCGCCACTGTGTGTCTGAAAAGGCGCCGGGTTTGCCTTCCACGGGCGGGGTCAGGTACGTGATGATGTAATTCGGAAAGACGTGGTATTGCCCGTAGGTGCCGGTGTGCGAGTTGGTCGTTTCCAGCAGGCCTTGCGGATGGGTGGCGTAGAAGATGAAGTTGAGGTTCCGCGCTCCGGCCTCGGCAACGGCGTCATACTCGACGACGGTCGGACCGGAGAACCTTCGCTTGCACCAGACCGTGCCCGCCTGTTTCCCACTGGAAAAGCAATCCCACTTAAGCCAGTTCTTCTCGACGGCGAGCTTTCCCGTGCTTTCGACCAGCCAATCGTCAAGGTCGTCGAAGTGGTCCCGGAACTGAAGTCGAAGCGAATAGGTAACGTCGCCGATCTTTCGCTCGATGGTCGGCTCGTCCGCCCGGGCGCTGCGGCAGCACGCGGCCATAAGGCCGATCAGAATCCAGTACGGCAGTCGGCTCTTCGAGCCCGCGTGTTCATCGGAGTACGCGCCGTCGTCATACATTCGTCTATCTCCCGTGCCGTATTCCTATCTGTCTTGACTACACGGAAGTATAACGCATCCGGCCGACCTCGATCCAGTCGCCGGCCGCTCGGACCGAAAACGGCCCCTTTTCCATATTGCGAGGCAGCCGATTCAGCATAACGTACCGGTCCCCCGGCGACAACGTGCGGCCGCTTGAGCCGGTCGCGGGCGGCAGCTAGAATGGCATCACGAGGACACGCGTCAGCAAGCCATTGCGGCTCAATTTGGCACGGGGACACACGAATGAAACTCGCTCCAATCGTCATCGCCTTCTTCTGCGTATTCACGGCGAGTATCTCCAGCCGTGAGCACAAGGCATCCGCTTCGCCGCCGGTTGCCGTGCATCCCGAACGCCGCGAGATCGCCCAGCCCATAGCCGGGCAACTTGTCGGCCGCAATCCGCCGCCGCTCTTGTGGCCGGTGACCTCGGGAAAAGCGACTCGTTATGCGGTGCAATTGTCCCGGGATGCGAAGTTTCCGACCGAGTCGCGAATCGAGGCGTCGCCGCTTCGTTGGGCGATGTTCAACCCGCATGCAAAGCTGGCCGCCGGACGGTGGTATTGGCGATATGCCGTGGCGCCCCGGGCGGGCGGCGAGCCGCATTGGTCGGAGGTCTTCAGCTTCCGCGTGGATGAAACGGCCCGGGTGATTGAGACACCGCCGGCGCCGCGGGTGATCGCGGCCGCGGCGCAAGAGCACCCGCGGTTGTTGGCCACGCCCGAGGAGTTGCCCGAGCTGCGCAAACGGATGAAGGATTCAACCGAGGCGGCCTATTTCGTTCGGCGAGCGAAGCGGTACTTGGGAGGCAAACTGCCCGACGCGTCCAAGGGCGAAGCCGTAGAAAAGGGTTCCAACGCAGCAGAAGCGAAGCAATTCGCGAAATGGGCCAGCAAGGGCTACGCCGGGCAGTTGCGCGAGGCGATTTCGTGGCTGACGCCGGCCTACCTGTTGACCGGTGATGTGCGTTACGGTCGGGAAGCCGTTCGTCGGGCCTTGCACATCGCCGCTTTGGACCCCGAGGGGGTCACCTCCCCAAAGGTCAGCGACTTCGCCGACGGATCGTGCATGAGGGCAATGGCCCTGGCCTACGACAGTTGCTACGATCTGCTCGAGACGGAAGAGAAGGTGCGCTTGCGGGAGGCCATGCTGGTCCGCGCCCGGCGGTTCTTCGACCGTCAGGTCAACAACCTGGAAGCCCGGGTGTTCAATGCCCACGTTTGGCAGCACATCCTGACCGAATTTGCCGAGGTGGCTTTCGCCACCCTGGGCGAGGCCCCCGAAGCCGAGCTTTGGACCTCCTACGTGTACGAGCTGTGGATCGCCCGCTTCCCCCTGCTGGGCGGCGACGACGGCGGTTGGGCCAACGGGCTGAACTACTTCGGCACCAATCTGGAGAGCATGCTGGTCATGCCTTCGCTGCTGGGGCGTCTCAGCGGGGTCGATTTCTACGATCAACCCTGGTTCCGCAACGTGGGCTACTATCAGCTTTACGCCTGGCCGCCCGATTCGGCCTGCGACGGTTTCGGCGACGGCTCCGAGCGCAACGCCAGGCCGTCGCTCACCCGGGGATACTTCACCGAGACGTTGGGGCGTCGGTTCCGCGATCCCCATTTGCTCTGGTATGCCGAGCAGGTCTTGGGCACGAATCGAGAAGCACCGAATCTGCCTGCCCTGATGGCCTGGCATCGCGTCCGCCGGCCCGCCGTCACAGAGTTGCCCGCGGCAAAGCCGCCCGATGAGTTGCCGCAAGCCAGGGCGTTTTACGACGTCGGCGTGGTTTCGATGCACACGCAGCTCGGCGAGGCCGCCGGCGATCTGATGATCGGCTTCCGCGCCAGCCCCTACGGCGCTTTCAACCACATGCACGCCTGCCAGAACAGCTTCAACATCCTTTTCGGCGGCCGCCGGCTCATGGGCAACTCCGGCTACTACATTGCCTACGGCGATGACCACTTCAACGGCTGGTACAAGCACACGCGGGGACACAACAGCGTGCTGATCGACGGCAAAGGTCAGGCCTTCGGCAGCCGCGGCTGGGGATACGTGGCACGCTTCCTGCACGGCGGCCGGATCAGCTATTGCCTGGGCGATGCTTCGACCGCTTACGGCGACGCGGGCTTGACGAAGTTTCGTCGCCAGCTGGTGCTGCTGCGTCCCTCGACCGTAGTCATCTACGATGAACTGGAGGCCGATCATCCGGCCCAGTGGAGTTGGCTGCTGCACAGCCCCGCGGGAATCATCGCCGATCCAACCCACCGGCGGCTGTCTGCCGAAACCGATCAGGCCCGCCTGCGCGTCGATTGCTTCGGATCGCTGCCGCTTCGCACCGCCGTCGATAGCCGCTTCGACCCGCCGGCGGTCAACTGGCGAAAGAAGCAGGCGGGCGGCCGCGTCATCCAGTACGCCGATCAGTGGCACGCCACGTTGAGCCCTTCGGAACCGTCACCCAAAATGCGTTATCTCGCCGTGCTGGAAGTCCGAGCAGCCGACGACACGTCGCCTTTCCCGGAAACCGTATGCCCCCGGCAGGGTCGCGTGACCGTGGGGCCGTGGAAGATCGAAGCGGAACTGGATGCTTCGCGCGACGCTGCCTTGCTGATCGAACACACCGACGGCAAGACCGTGCTGGCGGCCGATCGGCCGAGCGCCACGGTCGGTGGGAGGGAATATCGCCTGTCGTCGGCATTGGCGATTCTCATCGAGCAGCCGGGCAACATGGTGCGTCGATGCAGCGACCGGCAATCTTGGCAAACCTTACAGCCCTGACTATGGCAAGCGGAGGTGAACTCGATGGAAGTCAACCGCAGGGAATTCGTCGGCGGGGCCTTGGCGGCTGCGCTGGCGTGTGGAATCCGCGAGCAGTCGCAACTGGAAGCCGCAGACCGCGCAAATCGGCTGCAACTCTATTGGGGCGACTTGCACAACCACAACGCCGTCGGATATGCCCAGGGCACGCTCGAACGGTCGATCGAAGTGGCCCGGGAACACCTCGATTTCTTCGCCTTCACCGGACACGCCTCGTGGCACGACATGCCCAAGATGCCCGGCGACCGGCATATGAAGTGGGTCGACGGCTTCAAGGTCCACGCCGATCATTGGCCTAAAACGCGACGGCTGATTCAGGAGGCGAACTCGCAGGATTTCGTGGCCCTGCTGGGTTACGAATGGCACTCGAGTGTCTTCGGCGATTACTGCATGATCTTCCCCGGCGACCAGCAGGAACTGTGTCTGCCGGATCACGTCGAGAGACTGCTCGATTTCGCCGAGGCGAAAGCGGCCCTGGCGATTCCCCATCACGTCGCGTACAAGCGGGGTTGGCGGGGGGCGAACTTCGCTCACTTCCGCCGGGCTGCCAGCCCGGTGGTCGAAATCTTCTCGGAACACGGCTGTACCGAATCCGACCGCGCCCCGCTGCCGATGATCCGACACAGCAACGGGGGCCGCGCCACCTCGAACACGATCCTGCCACAGCTCGAGGCGGGCTTGCGCTTCGGTTTCGTCGCCTCCAGCGACGATCATCGCGGCTATCCGGGCGCGTATGGCGAAGGAATCGCCGGCGTTTGGGCCGGGCAGTTGACGCCGGAAGCCCTCTTCGACGCCATCCGCGCCCGGCGAACCTACGCGGCCACCGGAGACCGGATCACCTTGGAGGTGGCCCTCAACGGGCGGCCGATGGGCGCCGAAATGCCCGCGACCGCCGACCGCCAAATCGACGTCCGCGTGGAAGGACAAGACTCGATCGCCGCGATCGAGCTGATCCGCGATGGCCGCGTCATCGAGCGCCACTTTCCGGAGGACCACGCGGACCGAGCAGTGAAGCTGCCCGGGCGGGTTAAGGATCGGTCAAGATATTACTGTCGCATATTGAGGGATAGCTCGATAGTTCCATTTTGGCAGCAGGTCGTCGAAGACGATTTTC
>Ga0180437_10007287_pt1 | contig 14437 bp, 8 predicted proteins | sample SS_ome_4_FD_132410 | JGI IMG/M metagenome (GOLD analysis project Ga0180437, IMG submission 132410) | Hypersaline lake sediment archaeal communities from the Salton Sea, California, USA - SS_3_D_1 metaG | ecosystem: Environmental > Aquatic > Non-marine Saline and Alkaline > Hypersaline > Sediment...
ACTCGATCAACGTATCTCCCAGGAACTGGGAGCAGGTGAAAAGCCCCTTTACCCGGCCTCCCGATCAGTTGTCGATTGAATTTGAAGGTTTCAATATTCTCGACGAGCAGTCATGCAGCGCATGCCAGTCGACACTGCTGATGTTTCTGCGGCGATACGGCAAGCAGTTGCGCGACCAGGTCTCGGATGATAAGGACATTGTCGTTGCAATCGGCAAGGGACATGACGAGCTGCCTCTCGGCACCATATGCGTCGGAAACTGCACGGCAAAGCATAAAAACTGCGGCGTATTCGTCTCCGGATGCCCGCCTGTAGCCAGCGAGATACTGGAACGATTCATTTATGAATTTTGAATGTAGAATTCTCGGTTCCTATTTCTCAATAGCGCTGGCCGTGCGCATCCGGTCATCGTTAACGTTTCGATACATCTTCTCCATCTGTGACTTCATGGTCTCGAATCGGCTGCGCTGCCTGCTTGACAGATCGCGCTTCTGCTCAGGATCGTTCACAACGTCGAAGAGCCTGAATTTTTCGGGAAACTTGAATCTCTGCGTGTGATAACCCAATAGGACGTAGTCGCCGGACCTGATCGCGACGTGAGGGCGAAGTTTCTCGGACAAGGCCTTCTGTCCGTTGAGGCGGCGCTCATAGCCATCTCCCATAACTTCATATTCTCTTGAATACTCGTACTGCCAGTACAGCGGTCTTTTTCGTTTGACAGATTTGCCATAAAGCAGATGGCCGGCGATGCTTGCACCGTCAATCGCTCGATCGTCAGGCGGCTGCGCGCCGGCCAATTCGCAAAGTGTCGGCAGCACGTCCAGCGTTGAGTTCGGCTCGTCCGATACTCCCGGCGCAATCGTGCCGGGCCAGCGCACCATCCCCGGCACTCGAATGCCGCCCTCGTAAAGCTGATACTTCTGCCCGGCCAGCGGATACGATGTCCCATAGCAGAAATAGGTGGCGTCCCAGCAACGCAGCACGTCGGGTCCGTTATCGCTGGAGAAAAATATGACCGTGTCGTCTTTCAGCCCCATCCGGTCGACGGCTTGCACCACGCGGCCTATCGCGGCATCAGCGTGCGTGACGTTCGCATAGTAGGCGTCCTTCCTGGCGTCTCCGGTATCGTATATCTGCTCGTATTTGTCCGCGGCGGCAACGCGGATATGCACGGCGTCGTACGACAGGTACATAAAGAACGGCTTCGACGAATTGCGGCTTTGCTTAAGCCACGCAATGGCGCGATCGCTGATGATGTCACTGGAATATCCCTTGATCGCCCCAAGCGGTTCGCCGTCCACTGTGAAGTAATCTCCGGGGTGTTTCTGAGTGTTGACTCGCAACCTTCGCGTGAAATGGGGATCCTCCTTGCAGACCATGCCGTGGTCGAATCCCTGCTGCTTCGGAAAAGATCCGGTCCATCCGCGCCAGCTCGAAGCTTTTTCCCAGTCGGCGCCGTTGAGATGCCATTTGCCGAAAATGGCCGTTTCGTAGCCCACGGATTTCAATACTTCGGGGATAGTGACCTCGTAGCCGCGCAGGAAGAACTTGTCGTTATCCTTAGTATCGTTGATGTACTGATTGATATTGCAGCGGCTGGGAGTTCGTCCGGTTAGCAGACCGGCCCGCGAGGGCGAGCACACCGGCGATGCGGCGTAATGATGCCGAAATACCAGGCTCTCTTTTGCCAGCTTCGCCAGGAATGGGGTTTTGATGTTCGGATTGCAAAAAACCTCAGCTTTTTCCAGCCTAAAGTTGACATCTCCATACCCCAGATCGTCCACCAGAATGTAGATGACGTTTGGGCGCTTGCGCTCCATTGCTGAGGCAGTCGGTCTTAGCCATCCCCAAGCTGCGCTTGAGGCTGCCACCCGGCCGGAAGATTTGAGGAATCCGCGTCGGGTGATATCGCGTATGTTTGAACTGCATGGAGTTTCCCGGCGTTTCATAAATGATGCTCTCCTGATGATGGTTCTACCGTTTGACTTCTTGCCAGATTTCGATGCCTGAGAAGTTGGCCGCACCGCCGGCGCTGGTGATTTCTATCGTGCCGCCGTTGACGGTCGTTATCCACGGCCCCACCCGCCGCCATTGACCCTGAACGCCGCTGTAGTATTCCGCCACGACCTTGCGCTTGTTGACGGAGATGCTGAGACTTTCCGGATTGTTGTCTTCCCAGAGATACGCATACACGGCGTATTTGCCTTTCGGCACGCGGTTCACTTTGATCTGCGCGCCGCGGCCCCAGCGGAACGAATGAATCATCTTCGCCCGCGTCTTATTGGTCGGCGGTTTGAGCATTATGTCGGGACTGTTGATAGCTCGGTCCTTGCAGACAAAGTCGGGGGCATCATCTCCCTGCCATTTGTTGCCGTCGATCGTGATTGCCGGGCCGTTTAGATTGACGCCGCGATAGAATTTCCACTTGCCTTTCGGGCCGCTCAGTTTCTCGATGGGCGTGCTGAGATACTCGGCGAGGGGGCGAACTTCTATCGGCGCCTTGACGGGCTTGCCGCTGACGTTCAGTATCACCCGCCTGTATGCCGTAAGCGGCGGCTTGCCGGAATCCACAACTTCCAGGATTACGTGAATCGTTCGTCCCGATGCGTTCTTCGGCACGGTCACCACGGCCCGGGCGGAATTGCTTCCGCGAATCGGGGCGTCTGCCCAATAGCTGCCCGCTTCCTGATAGACCCACCATGTGTACGAGAGCTTGTCGTCGTCGGGATCAGACGAGCCGCTCGCGCTCAACGTGACATCCTTTCCCGGATCGACATCGATCCTGAGAACGTTTTTGTTCTTGTCGCCGTTGCAGACCGCCGCCGGCTCGTGATTGCACCTGTCGTAGGACTTGACGCACCAATCCATGCGCGCTTCGAAGGCATCCTGGTAAGCCTGCCGCCAGCGATGGATCGTGTAGAGCATATCGAACCGCTCCCTCATCCTGTCTTCTGCAGGGATGTATTCGTTGCCCTGTCCGCTCCGCTGGAAACGTCCGCCCCAGTTGCCCCATTCGGGATGCTCCGGATCGCTTAACCCGTCCGGCAGGACATAGAAATATGACGGCGTGTCGCCCTCCTTGACGCCGACCTTGCCGCCCGCCTTTGCGGGATAAACGGGCCCGAGCGGGCCGTGTCCGGTGCGTACGTGCTTGTCCAGCCAGGCGGGCGAGACGATATCCTGGTCGCCCTCTTTCCAGATGCCGCGAAACAAAACCCTCGAATAGTTCCAGAACACATCCGGATGGTTCTGCTTGACCCAGCCGGCCGTGCGGTCCTGATCGGCGATAGAGTGCACCCTGATCTTCTTCTTGAAGGCGGCAAGCTGCTCAGCCGAGCGAGTCTGGCTCACTTTCCATATCGCCTGGGCCAGCTCTCGCGGCCCGCCCCAGATGCTGAACCATACGGGTCTGGGATCATCTCTGTCCAGGACCTTGATGATCCAGTCCGACGCCTCCGAATCCATACCTGGCCCGACCTTGTGCGGATCGCCGTTGTGGCCGTCCTTGATGAGTTTTACGAGACTTCCATGGGATGGGTAGTCGGACCGGTGTTTGCGCAGGTTGGGCAGGACCTTGCCGTAAGCATCGACAATCTCTTTGATCAGTTCGGGCCGGGTGGTTTTGTAGTGTCCATGGCCGAAACCCGTACAGAACCCTTCGACGTCGAAGTCGCAGGTGTAGAGCATGAATCGCACCATCGACTGCCGGTCGTCCGGGTCGCCGCCTATGTCGGTCATTACAACTATTCGCGGTTTTTCCGCCGTCGCATAACAGGTTGGCAACAATACGGCAAGAATCGCAATCATCAAAACTATCCGTTTCATCCTTGTTCTCCTGATTAATTTCTCAACTATCTTAAACTCGAAATTCGAATATCGAAATCCGAAACAATATCAAATGTTCAAAACAGACGTCTCCAGGGCATACCGTACGAAGTTTTGAATTTCCCTTATTTGGATTTTGGATTTGTTTCGGATTTCGAATTTCGTACTTCGGATTTACCTGCGTCCAGTCTCAGCGTTGCCTTTCGTACGCTGAAGCTGTCTTCGCCGGAAAAAACGAGGTAGAGTTCGCGTCCGTCTTTGCTCATCCACTTGGCGGGGAAGTCGCCGTGCTCGCCGGGACCGACGTCCCATTTCTCAGTGTAAAAGGCGGTTGTCCAGGGACCCCACGGTTCCGGCGCATCGTACACGCCGAAGCCGCCTTCGAATCGCGTATCGCCGCGGTCGCGGCTGCCCCTTGGCGCCGGGACGTGCTGCCACCAGAGGTAACGGCGCAGCGGCGCGCAATAGGTCATGGCCGATCGAAGACATCCGTCCTTGTGCCGGAAGACCGCGCCCCGCCGTTTGACTTCGTCGGTCCAGACCGGCTTGCCGTCTTTGTCTATTCGCTCGAAAAACTCCCATGCCCTTCGCTCGGTGATTCGGTTCTTGGGAATTCGCATGAGAACAAAATGATCGGCCGGAGTATCGGCTAACGGGCCATTATGTGAGTAAGAATACACATAGTCGTCACGGGCCCACTTGTTATCCTTGCCGAAGTTGACGAAACCCATCAGGCCGAACTGCGGGAACTTCCAGTCGGCGAAGGTCCACGTCTTTGCGTGATCGCGGGACCATGCTAATTGGGCCTGCCCGCCTTTTCTATCGGCGTGCCCCATCCACAGGTACAGCACACCATCGACTGAGATCAGGCCCCATCCCTTTTTGCCGGAGCGCCCACCGCCTAATTGCTCTGCGGCAGATCGAACATTTATGCCCTTGAAATTGTCCGGCCCTCCGACGATTCGCGCGAATCCCATGCTAAGTTTCTTCGGCACTTTGGGCTTGAAGCCCCAGCCGTCTCCCCACGTGATATACAGCGCATCGTCATCGGCCCACGTGACGGGAAGGTTGTCGCTGCCTGCCGCCCGGCGAACAATGGTATCGGCCGGCGCCCAGGCGATTTTCTCGATAACCGGGCTGGGCGGATAGGGAGCGCCCGCCGAGGCAGAACAAATAAGGAAATCAAAGATTAAAATGTAAAATGTAAAATTTCGGAGCCGCTGCGCGGAGTGTTTTAGAATAGACCTGAGAACAGCATCGCCGCAGACGATTCCACCGGTTCGATATCTCATATTTGAGATTTGAAATTTGAGATTTGAAATTTGAAATCCTCCTTTTGCCGCCAAAATCTATCTCCGCTTCAATAATCCTGCAGATAACCTTCAAACCTCATCATCTTCCGCTCGGTTTCCTCGTAGGGCGCCGGTTTCGGATCGAGCCACTCGACGATTCTGTCCTTGATCGAATACGCAAAGAAATGATTTCCAGCAGGGCTGTAATGGCCTATGAAGTACCGCTTGAAGTAATCGTTGACGCTGAGATTGAAACTCTTGAAATCCTCGACGTGCATCAGGTTGAAGTCGATGTGATTGACGTCTTCTTGTTTTAGAAAATCCACTATCTCCTGGTCGTATCTCGTGCCGCCGGCGAGAAGCTGCTTTGTCACCCGGTACGGATCGAATATGATGACCATGAGTTTCTTGCCGTTGGCGTCGGCAAATTTCTGGGCCTTGTTCACGATGTACTTCGTCGCTTCGAAGGCATAATCATCCAGCAGCGTCGCAAGCGACGACCGCAGGTTCTTTCCGTCCAGGTCCACCGGGCATTTCAGATGGCCGCTCAAGGCCTTCACGGAATCGAGGTCGATATCTCGGATCTGGTTGTTCTTGAACAGGTACATCCGCAGGGCAAGATCGTCGGCCAGCGCCTCGCACATCCAGTCGGGATCGGTCATCTTGTACAACGATTCGCGGGTAGGGAGCAGGTTCTCTTTTTCTTCGAACCTGCCGGTTTTGAGATTCATCTCGACGTGCGCCCAGAAGTTGCCGTGAAACATCTTGCCTACGCCTTCGGTCCGGTTCGTTCCCCGGTTCCAGCCTTTCGTCAGCATGTAACGGCATCGAAGCAGGCTCCGGATGTGGTCGTCCCCCCAGATGTAGAGAATAACGTACTCGGCGCCGTGATCGGTCTTTTCCTCGCGTATCATTCGCCGGTACGCCTGATACACGCCGAAGCCGCCCATCCCGAAGTTGCCGACCGGCTCACCGAGATGTCCCGCCAGGTATTCCTGCCAGGTCTCGCCGTCGTTGACCTGGTTGCACTGAGTGAAACTGTTGCCGTATGTGTTGATTCGGCACGGCCTGCCCTTGTACATGAACGACCTTCTCGCCCCATTGGGCTGAATCGTGCCGATCGAGGAACTGCCGTCAATCCCATCACGCGGCATATAATTGCCCAGCACATACCCGACGTCTTTATCAAACCGCGCCCATGATATTTCGTTCAGGAACACGTCTATCTCCTCCTTTGTGGGGACTGTATCTCTTACATATTCTGCAAAAGTCGGTTTCTGCCGCGGCGCCTGCCCGAACGAGACCGATCCTGCAAGCACCAGCAACAAAACGGCCGGACTGGCCAGGAGGTGAATCGCCGTTCTTAGGTATAACGAGCGTCTCATAATTCGGATTCCTTTCTTCAACTCCGGAATTGAATCGTCACGCCCCGGCACATCTCCGAAGCGCCTGACATCGGTATGATAGCAGCCAAAGCGCAGAATATCCAGCGCCATTGGAAAATGAACCCGGAATGTAGGGCGGGGCTTGCCCCGTTCGTCCCAGGCTTGCTTTACGTAGTATAGCGCCGGCATCCTCTCGTACTCATCTCTGTCGCAGATACGGACGTCACATTTCCAGAAGCTGCTTTAGCGAACTTACTATCGGGACTCCGCAGGATTGAAGCCGCTGCTCAAGATAATGGCCGCCGGCAAACAGTATGCAATCAATTCCCGCCTCCTGCGCCACCTCATAGTCGTGCGTCGTGTCGCCGATCAGAACGGCCCGGCCCGGGTCGGTTGCCAACTCGGCCGCCAGCCGGTTCCCCTGGTCGATCTTGCCGCGGGCATGGTGATCGTCGCCACCCAACACCGTCGTGAACAGGGATCGCAGCTCGAAGAAATCCAGCATGCCTTCGAGTCTTGTCTGATGGTATGCCGAGAGTATCGATTGGCTGCGTCCGCTTTGATGAAAATGCATCAGAACATCCACTGCGTGATCGTGCAGCCTGCACTGACGGCAACGCTGCTCGTATCTATCGATATATTCGCGAGCAACCGCCTCGTAGGGCTCGGCGGAGAAATCGAAATCGATACGTTCGTAGAAATCCCTGACCGGAAAACCGAACTGCGCCAGATATCGCTCGCGCGTAATAGGGGCCTTATTGCGCCGGTCCAACATCTCGTTGACAATCTCAACACACAGCCACACGTCGTCGAGAAGCGTGCCGTTCCAGTCCCATATAATATGCCGGTATTTCTGAAGCATCAAAAATCCTTCTTTACTTAAGAATTTTGCAAAAGTCCAGATACATCACATCATCGAGCCGGCATACTGCCTCAAAAAGGCCGAATCGTCAAATGTTAAGTCGGCACATTCCAGGCCCATCCCTGAAAATGCATTTACTCAGGCCTCGTGTTAGCGACCATCCTGAAAAATAGATTTTGTGGAGCTTCTGTTGACAAGTCGTCACCTGGCAGTTAGACTTGGCCCAAAATTGTGACATATTGAAAGGAATCGCTTGTGTCACCACAGAAAAAGAGAGTCTTCAGGGAATTTCGAAAACGCGCGCCGGCCCGCGGCGTCCGCACCGGCTCGCGGGCGGACGACATCAAGAAGTCGTTCCTCGACAACCTGTTCTGCGGCATGGGCCGCCTGGCGAGGTCCGCTACCCTCAACGACCTCTACACAGCTCTGGCTCTGACCGTCCGTGATCGCGTTCTAAAGCAGGGTGTGCGGACACTGGAGACGTACACCGCACAGGACGCGCGCGTGGTAGCCTACCTCTCGGCCGAATTCCTGCCTGGACCGCATCTGGCCAAAAACATGCTCAATCTCGGTATCATGGACCAGACTCGCCGGGCAATGGACAGTCTCGGCGTCAATCTGGACGCGCTATTGGACCAGGAGGAAGAACCCGGCCTCGGCAACGGCGGTCTCGGCAGGCTCGCCTCGTGTTATCTCGACTCGCTCGCCTCGGTTGAGATACCGGCCATCGGGTACGGCATCCGCTACGAGTTCGGCATATTCGACCAGATTATCCGCGACGGCTGGCAGGTGGAAATCACCGACAAATGGCTCCGCTATGGCAATCCCTGGGAGATCATGCGTCCGGAGCTGACCTTCGAGGTGCCGTTCGGCGGCAGAACGGAGAAATGGACAGACAACGAGGGCCGTCAGCACGTGCGCTGGGTCCCGGAAAAGGTCGTCAAGGGCGTGGCTTACGACACTCCCATCCTGGGCTATCGCGTGGGAACCTGCAATCGCATGCGCCTGTGGAAGGCCGAGGCCGTCGAGTCGTTCGACTTCGACGCATTCAATCACGGCGACTATTATCGCGCCGTCAAAGACAAGATAGTCTCGGAGAATATCACGAAGGTCCTGTACCCCAACGACGAGCATTTCGAGGGCAAAGAGCTGCGGCTGGAACAGCAGTTTTTTTTCGTCAGTTGTTCGCTGCAGGACATGATCCGAGTTCACCTCAGGCTGGGCCGGCCGCTCGATCAGTTCCATACGTGCTGGGCCGCGCAGCTCAACGACACGCACCCGGCAATCGCAATCCCCGAGCTGATGCGCCTGTTAATGGATGAGTATTCGCTGGACTGGGATACCGCCTGGGAGGTCACGCGAAATACGTTCGCCTATACAAACCATACCCTGCTGCCCGAGGCGCTGGAGAAGTGGCCCTTGTCGCTGTTCGGGAGCCTGCTGCCGCGTCATCTGGAAATAATCTACGGCATCAATCACAGATTAATCGGGCAGGTCCGAGCAAGGTTCCCGCACGATCCGTCACGGATCGGGAGGATGTCGCTGATAGACGAATCCGGCGAGCGGTCGGTGCGCATGGCGAATTTGGCTACTGTGGGAAGCCACCGCGTCAACGGAGTTGCGGAGCTGCACTCCGATCTTCTCGAACGCTACGTTATGCGCGACTTTGCCGATCTGTGGCCTCAGAAATTCTGCAATATCACAAACGGCATCACCCCGCGGCGCTTCATGGCGCTGAGCAATCCGCCGCTGGCCCAACTGCTAACCGACCGGATCGGAGAGGGCTGGCTGACCGACCTCGAAAGACTGCGCAAGCTCGAAACGTTCCTCGACGACGAGGATTTTCGGCAGAAATGGCGCGACGTAAAGCAGGTCGCCAAGCTCAGGCTCGCCGAACTCATCGAGCAGCGGATCGGCGTTACGGTCGATACCGACTCGCTCTTCGATATTCAGGCCAAGCGTATCCACGAATATAAACGCCAGCACCTCAACGTGCTCCATATTCTTACGCTCTACCTGCAACTGAAGGACAATCCGCATGCCGACATACCGGCCAGAACATTCATCTTCGGCGGCAAGGCCGCACCGGGCTATTTTTTGGCCAAGCTCATCATCAAGCTGATTAATGCCGTCGCCGATATGGTCAACAACGACCCTGCCGTGTCCGGCCGGCTCAAAGTCGTGTTCTTCCCCGATTACAACGTCAAGAACGCCCAGCCGGTGTATCCTGCCGCCGATCTGTCCGAACAGATTTCGTTAGCGGGCAAGGAAGCCTCCGGCACCGGGAACATGAAGTTCTCTCTAAACGGCGCTCTGACCATCGGCACGCTGGACGGAGCGAACGTCGAGATCCGCCAGGAGGTCGGAGAGGGCAACTTCTTCCTGTTCGGACTGACCGCCGAGCAGGCACGAAACCTCATAGAGTTAGGCCATCGCCCGCTGAATTTCTACGAGGATAATGAGAATCTGCGAAACGTGCTCGATTTCATAGCATCCGGCGCCCTGGCCGGCGGCGACAAGAATCTCTTCCGCCCGCTCGTGGATAACCTGCTCAAAAGCGATCCGTTTTTGGTATTGGCCGATTACGAGGCATACGTAGAGTGCCAGCAGCAGGTCAGCCAACTCTGGCGCGACCGGCAGGCATGGACGCGAACGTCGATTTTGAATGTTGCCCGCATGGGCAAGTTCTCCTCCGACCGATCCATCCGCGAATACTGCAGCGAAGTCTGGCACGTAGAGCCCATGCACGTAGGAATGGAAGCAATAGAACCCTACGCCCAAACAGAACACACTATCGAATAATAAACCACGCTATTCCATCAAACGCGCAAAAAAAGGCATTAAGTTCCGGGAAGATTGACCGCAGTCTCAAACTTGATAGTTTTGCCTCAAATCAATCCAAAGATGAATCAAGTCAAATTTCTCCGGGGCCACATTCTTTCTTTTCAAGTTCTGCCTATTTCGAAAGACCTGTTCTTCACCATCCGACAGACACATGTCGGGAAAATAAGACAAATGCTTTTGTTTGTGCTGATTCACTTCCTCCAGAATCCTATTTGGCTCCATATCAATAATGTATCCAATCATCATTCCAGAAGGTGCACGCTTGCCGTACTCGTGAGAACGACCGTCAAACCGCCTCATGCCTTTCGTAACGTAGTTCCTGTTCAGTATCCATGATGAGCTTGTTGGAAAGCCCAGACATTTGCACTCGACATGAAGTGGAATTTCATGCTCTTCTGCAGATGCGGCATATGGATTAGAGAATTTGCAGGTAAAATCAGGACGCTTAGGCTCTGCCTCCAATTCATCTTCGGAAACAGGTTGTATAGGGCCTTCCCAGACTGGCATCCTGATTTCTCTGTTATGCGATTGGCTAAAATTGAAGCAAACGCTACAGAGAATCGGACAGAGTCTTTTTGAAATCGCATTTTCATCACCAGACGTAGGCCCGTCAGCTAATTCATGGAGTGATACTGAAAACACTTCACAGTAGATTGTCTCATGTCTTTGCCACAAAGTCGCAAAGGCGGGAAGAGACCGTCGAGCCATTAGCGATTCCTCCCTTTTGCACGTGAGGTATCCGCCATTTGTTTGCAGAGCGTGATATCTGCATCCTCCCTTGCCAGGCTGCGAGTCCAGAAGCGTTTTTCATTGCGTTTGATAATGATAACTCCACTTTCAGATACTGCGTGGACTACTCCATCTATAAGAATCTGAGAAGTCCCAATGGGCTGCGGCAAAGAGTTTCCAATCTCCTCAAGAACATATCCCCATGAATCATACTTTGGCTTCAAATCCCACAAATCTCCTTTGTCTGACGGGTAGAACTCAACGGCAACCACGTTGCCATGAGCGCCTATATGGACTTCCGCACGCATCTCCTCGGCATCATCCAGATATGTGTTCCAACGGCGAGAGAATATGTTTACATAACTCTTAATCCAGGAATCATCATTGTCTTCGACAGCTTTCATTGCGCCAACACTGTCGAATGGCTTGTAGAAGAATGGAAGCGTGACTTCGCAACAATCCCGTATCAAATCCTTCTGTTCATCATCAAGCGCGTAAAGCTCATAGACAGCTTCATCCAGTTGAGCTTCCGATTCCCTGCGTTTGGCCTCAATTCTCTGTCTTGACACACCATTAGGTGTAAGGAGATCGGGCGTTTGAGGATGATAAGTACGTAAGCTATCGACTATGGATATGATCTTTTTCGTCGCAGGACAGTCTTCATCAATCACGACCGGTAGTTCAAGCAGCTCGTCAACAAAATGTATGTTGCTATACCAGAGCCCCCACTGAGAAGACGTCATGAAGAAGAAGTATCGCGATAAGGAAGACCACACGATGCCAAGAATAGTTTTGTAGAGCCATTCTTCAGGGTTTACAAGCTGAATGCCGTAAAACCACTCAGAAAATGCAAATTCTTCGATTGCATATCGCGCAACAATTCGTCCCTTATCATATGATTGCTCGTCTATCCCGCGTTTTACTAGCAATCGTGGGTGAGTATACATATGGACATTTCGTGGGCGTTCCGTCTTGGGCGGTGGATCCTCGAAGGCAATATCTTCATATCTTGAGAATGTCTTGTGACTTAAGCACGGCAGCTTGTAGAAATCGTGGTCACGAGTGCCGATCTTATATCCTGGTCCAGATTTGTCACGTTCTACAACTTCTCTGAGGGGCTGATTGCGGGATAGTTGTTTTAGCAAAGTTCGATCTGCAAGTTGGCCAAGCCAATAGACCTTCCATAGTGCATCAGCATGGAGCACTTCGTCACGCAATATTTTCAAGTCTGCCAAAGACAACAGAACCGACTGTGTTTCTCGTATGATAGTAGTCTGCTTAGCGGACCTGTACTGGACTGGCTCATCGGCTTGCTGGCTCTTGTCAAAAAACACAGAGAGAAAAGGTGAAATTGCACCTTTAAAGAACAATTTCCTTACATGTGTGAAATTGAAAACTTCCTCAAGTTTTATGTTGTCTAGCCATTGAGTGCGAAAAGCCTGTGTTGTTCTACCGTGCTTGAACAACACACCGGCTGAAACCAGCATTCCTGCCCTTCCAGCCTTCTTCAGGAAATCTGTGGCACGCCAGAGAAACGCTTGGGACGATTCTTCGTTTCCGATCGGCCTGCTATTATTCCTGCACCAGCGCAGCATCACCTGGTGATGGACTTTTGTGTGGTCATCAGCTTTGGAGGCTGGTTTTCCCCACGGGGGATTGCCTACTACTATGTCAGCACACTCACTGCCAAAACGGTCTCGCCAAAAAGCATTTGATTCAATCGTCTCAAGGTCAAATGCGTTCTTGGCAAGTATGCAATGGTAGTGTCTACTCGATCTACTATTGGAAGCAAGCAAAAAGGGAAGTTTACTGCCCTGCTTGATCTGCTGATCTATCGCAGGAGGATCGAGATAATGCAACATAGACAGACACAAACTGAATGCCGCAATTCTCGCAGCCTCTTCATTAACCTCAATCCCTGCTATCTGGTCTCTGAGGATTGTTCTTAGCTCATCAAATGTTAATGGGGTTTTCTTTCTATGCCACTGATAGCGGACAATACGCCGAAATGCCTCCACCAAGAAGATCCCGGATCCGCATGCCGGATCCAACACGCGAGGAGCCTTCTTAATCACATTCGGCGTCAAAACACGGGAAAGAACAAACTCTGCCAGAACAGGGGGCGTATAGTAGGCCCCCTCCTGTCTAACTCTGCTCCTTCTCTCTTCATCACTTGTTGAGGAGTGATAAAACTCCTCATAGATGGAGCTAATCAAATCCAGAGGGATAATGTCGAAACGATAAGAATAGAAGAAAAGCTTCTTTTGTACCCCGACGTTCCCATATAGCAGGTCCTGAAGCAGTGACAGATGTTTCGAAGTAATGATTCGCTCTTCTTCATCAATATTGGGAAACATGTCTCCGTTGAAGTCTCTCGCTAATGCTCTGAACAACGCGAAGGTAAACTCTTTATTATTCAAAACACGAGAGTAAAAAGAGGTCTTTTCAGACAAATCTGCACCAACCGTCTGTCCCGGGCTTCGAAGTATGTCCGTCCAGCCAGCTTTTTGTGCCGCAACATTTCGGAAGTATTTCTCAGTCAAAACGCCGCGATCTTCAAGGTATCGAATGAAAATGGAGCGGCCGATAAGTGCATGAGCAAACCGTGTGTTGTCATCGGACAATCCTGCGGCAATAAGTTCGCGTCGCACAACTTTCAAATCGGAAATCAATGCTTTGTCCGCGCGATTCTTCAAATCACCGAAACGCTCGTCACCAAAAATCCTCCCGGATTCGATGTTGTCTCGATGGAATTCTTGGAGCTTGGAAGATACCATCCTGATATCATCAAGCATTGCCAGAGTTTTGAGTTTCCTCCACTCTTTCTGCTGGTTCTCATCCACTGGCTTCTGTGCCAAATCGTAGACAGTTATTTCTCCAGGAGAAGCCAAGAAAAAGAGTCTTGGGCGGGCGAGACACCATGCCTTGTTGAAGGCCTTGACTTTTTCAGCCATACCGTCTCCGCACTCCGCGAATACGGCAACGGGATTGTTCTCAATAAAAAATATCTTCTCGGCACCTGCTCGTTTTGCTGCAGAGAGCCATTCACCTTTTTCCAGCCAATCTGATCTTTTGCGACAAGAAGAAGGCTCATGGGTAGCGGTGAAGAGGCTACCACTCTTATAATCCAATTCTTTGTACAAAACATTGAGATTGCTCATGTTCTCACGTTTCTGCACACATTGAACCTGTTCGCCTTTGTCATTTTTGTCCTTGCATGAACTATCTGAATGTGGCCAATCATATTAATTTAACAGGACGTATGCCAGAAGGAAATTTTTTAATAGACTAACGTGTACTTGTATCAACTTTTTTCGCGAGGATATAATCGAGGCCGAACATGTGGTTTTTTACGGCTGAGGGATTGGCGCCTAAGATTGTTATCTTCAGGGTGTTCTTGCCGCGGCGGAGATTGCATTTGCCGAGCTTATGATCGACGGCGACCACCGTCGGATTGTACATATCCAAAGAGTCCACTATCGTCTTCGAGTTTACGTCGA
>Ga0180437_10007288_pt1 | contig 14436 bp, 13 predicted proteins | sample SS_ome_4_FD_132410 | JGI IMG/M metagenome (GOLD analysis project Ga0180437, IMG submission 132410) | Hypersaline lake sediment archaeal communities from the Salton Sea, California, USA - SS_3_D_1 metaG | ecosystem: Environmental > Aquatic > Non-marine Saline and Alkaline > Hypersaline >...
CGATGTACCACGGTGCAAAGATCTCTGTTGTTCCTAGTGTGAATGTAACAAGAAATGTAGCGATGTAGGCAACCAGACGATTCCTTTGCTTCGCTGTCTCTGGCATGTCTGGTTTTTCAGCATCATCTAGACAGAATGGTTCAACTGGCTCGTGCATGTTATCAAATCCTGCTATTTCAGTTGGGGTGTGAATTCCTTGCCCAATAATCTTGCATTATCCAGTGGTTCTGTTCCAGGTACTGGAAATGCAACAATAGTGTTAGCACCAGCGTCGATCATCTGCTGAAGTCTTTTGATACACGACTCTTGGTCACCAACCAGACACAGCTCCTTCACCATATCGTCGGTGATGAGTTCCGAGAGTAATGTATCATCACCCTTCTCAGCTGCCTTGCTCATCGCTTGCGTGTCCTCTGGCTTGACCCCTGCATGAGTCGTTAGTGGTCCTCCGACTTGCGAGTGGGGCAGATAGAGCTTCGAGAATTCTCGTGCAGTGTGTATAGCTTTGTCGAGATCATCATCAATGACCATTGGCATATATGCCACCATCTCATAGTCATCCAACGACCTACCAGCTTTCTTCGCTCCCTTGGCAATGTTATCCCAAGCATACCTTACATAGGAGGGAGTACAGAATATCGAAAGTATAATACCATCACCTATCTCACCTGATAGAGCCAAGCCTTGAGGACCTTCAAAAGCCAAATATATAGGCGCTCTTTTTCGAACAGGTTTGAACACAAGTTTGATGTCCTTCGCAGTGAAGAAAGCGTCTTCATGGTTTGTGTTCTCGCCAGTCATTATCTTTCGAACTAGTTCAACACAGGCTCTTGTCCTTGAGAGTGGCTTTTTGTCATAGATGCCCATCTGGTCCATCCAGAATGGGACTCCAGAACCAAGACCGAAGACAGTTCTCATGTTGGACATCTCATCGAGAGTGGCAAACTCCATTGCGATGAGCGCGGGATGGCGAGAGTATGGGTTTACAACACCGAGTCCAAGCCTTATCCTCTCAGTAGCCATTGCTGCCGCAGTCATGTAGGGAATGCCACCTCGAAAGAAGTAGTCCTCGGCAAACCAGGCAGAGCCCAGTCCTGACTTTTCAGCAACTTTAGCAAGTTCAACAGCATCTCTGACAGGAAAGATTCCCGTCATAGCAACACCTAGTTCTTTGAAACCTTTCATGATTATCACATCCACAAATACAAAGGGAAGGAGGGGCAATGCCCCTCAGTTAGGGAAGTTTGCCAAGTTCCTCTAGATAGTCTGCGACATCCTTTAGCTCGAGCATCTCGAGAGTTACTCGAGTTGGCCAACTGGTTTTCTTATCCCATCCATGAAGATCATAGTAACGATCAAGCATCCCATCAAGTTCTTTTTGTGAGTTCATCTCACCCTTGAGTGGTCCAGATGCTGCACCTTCATTCATTAGACGCCAAGGAAGATTATCATGCTCACGTGTAGCCCCTCTGGTCACATTGAATGCCTTCTCAATAGTACACACCCGTCGACCCGTGAGCATCATCTTTTCTTCTGACATCTCAATTCCTGTTGCAGCTGTGTAGAGTCTTGCCATATTGTCTGGGTTGACACCAAATGCTGCTGTTGAGGTAAAGACGCAGAAGCCAAGTGCCTCTGTAATCTCATAGCAGTCCTCATGCCACCTTACTATCTCTGCTCTATACTCTGTGAAGTGTGGTGATGCCCATTTCTTATCGCCAGTCACTTTCTCGATGACATCCACCGCTTCTGGACTCGCACCAAACTCTGCGAAAGTTTCAGTCATGAGATGGTCATTCCCTCTTGGATTAACAGCAAAAGCCAGAGCATATGCCTTTGCTGACCTGGTTTCGACATTGGACTGTTCGAGACCTTTCTTATTCATGATGGCCCATTTGTAGGAATCTTTCCCAACTTTCTTTGTCGCAATCTTCAAGCCATCCGCTAGAAGATCTCCAAGCTTACCATCTCTGAAAGCGATTTTCTCCACAGTCTTCTTCACTTCATCTAGTTTACCCCAATCGAGCTCAAGACCATCTGTGTCCTTCTTAGTGAGAACGCCTCGGAGATAACTCTCAATTGCCCACTGAGTGACCGTACCAGCAGTAATTGTATCGAGTCCAAGTCTATTACAGATTTCATTCAGAATGAGAACTCCTTCTGTATCGATGATACCCGGTCCATTTCCAAGTGCACCAAATGTTTCGTACTCCGGTCCTCCACTTGCTATTCCCTTGTTTGGCCCCTTCTCTATCACTGAGTAACGATGACAACCGATAGTACAGCCAAAGCATGCTACTCGCCGTTTCAGGTATCCTTTCTCATTCAGAGCTTGACCAGAAATTGGGTGTACGTTCTCAGTATAACCAGTCTGCCAGTTTTTCCCTGGAAATGCATGGAGTTCGTTCACTCCAGCAATTGACCCTGAAGTGCCAAACTCGTGTAATGATTGGGCACCACTGTCTGCTTTCAGAAGCTCTCGCATCTCTTTAGCAATCTCTGCGAATTTCTTGGGATCTTTGACACGGACGGGTTTTGTGCCCTTCACCGAGATGGCCTTTAGCTTTTTCTTGCCCATCACTGCTGCTCCTCCACCTCTACCTGCAGCATGGTATAAGGAGCACTGAATAGAGGCTGCTCGCACAAGCTTCTCACCAGCTGGTCCGATATACAATCCTCTTGAGTCCTCGCCATGCCACTTCTTCAGAAGCGCATCGGTTTCTATGATATCCTTCCCCCAGAGGTCCTTTGCATCTCTCACTTCAACATGGTCATCCTCAATCAGAATGTATACAGGTTTCTTGGATACTCCGTGAACCACCAGGTGATCATAGCCTGCAAACTTGAGTTCTGAACCCCAGTGACCTCCAGTGTTGCTTTTTAGGTAGAGCCCTGTTGTGCAACCTACTGTTGTGACTGATGTTCGCCCTGATGCAGGAGCTGTTGTCCCCGTTACTGCACCGGGTCCAAAGATGATGATGTTTCTAGGGTCATCCCAGGTGATTGATGGGTCCTTGCAATAGTCCCAGAGTATTTTTGCATTAATTCCTCGTGAACCTACATAGAGCCTGCGCCACTCTTCAGGAATCTCCTCGATCCAATGCTTTCCAGTTCCAATATCTACATGCAATATCTTACCTTGATGTGCGTACACTTATTTCGCCTCCTCTTTCAGTTCTTTGTACATCTTCATTCTTATGGAACGTAGCTTCTTCTTCTTCTTGACCATATCATCAGTTTTGTCAACCCACTGAAGAGCCTCTGGAACACAGTGTTGCACGCAATATGGGTCTCCACCACATAAATCGCAAAACATCGGTCGTTTTGATTCAGGATGTAGTCTAATCGCATGGTATATGCAAGCTTCAACACATGCCGCCTGAGAGGTGCATAGCTTCTCATCAACTGTAATTATTCCTGTTTTCTCATCCCTTGATAAAGCATTATTCGGGCAGGATTCAATGCAAGGGTGTGACTCGCACTGTTCACATAGAAGCTGAAGTCCCATCGCGATGTCCTCTTTCTTGAGAATCTTGATTCTCCCCCTAGCAGGGTCAAACAAGTCTTCTTTGATCAGAGAGCATGCGAGTGAACACTGCTTACAACCTGTGCATTTGTCCATATCAACAAGTAGCAGTTTCTCCATAACGCTTCCGTCCGTCTTCATGTTAAAGTGATTTAACATTGAATGAACCTACATTAAAATGCTCTCATTATCGTCATGTTTAGTTGTTCATATCGGTTCTCCTAAAGTGGGTCGAACAAGCGTTCTGAAGCTATAGATTGCAATAAAATCACATCTCCCTGTATGCTCAAGATAAAATCGGGTCCGATTAAAGTGAACTTTAATTTTTTTTGGCAAGTTGGTTACTAGACATCAAGCGATATGTTTTAAGCATCAAGGAATGGCGATTCATTGTGTGATACCTGTGAGTACTGATGATGAGGCTATACAACACTCCGACGAATTACAGGTCGATAGTATGGAGGAGTTTGATCAAACCGGCGACTTTCGTGAGGGTCTCCATATGCTCCTGTCACATCATCCACCGTCAATGTTTGGTCATTGCCTCCGTGTTTCTATTAGAGGTCGGTCAATCTACCTCTGTGGTCGTTGCAGTGGGATATATGGAGGTCTAGGTTTAGGTCTCATCTTTCTCTTTGTCTCTCAAGTTCGCCTTACTCCTGAGTGGTTCTGGTTCTTTGTTTCTGTGGCATTAGGCTTTACAACGGTGATTGATTGGATGAGTCAGAGGCTCACTCCCAGGAAGACAACGAACTTCGTAAGAGCCTCGACCGGTTTCTTTAGTGGCCTAGCCCTTGCTATCATCTTCTATCTTGGAAACCTAGCGTATATGCTTGTGGCGCTTGCAGTGATGAGTGCCTCTATTGGCATTGTTGGACTAATCGAGAATAAACGTCGCAGTGCCTACTACAAGGAAATCCAATCTGAGATTGAGGCGACTCCCGAAGTCACTGATTAATAGCGGTACAATTGTGATACATGCCAAAGGGTTTTATGACTGATGAAAAACCAGCGAGATGTGAATAGCCATGATTCCTTTCACGAAGCCAATAGTTGGTGAAGAAGAGATTGAAGCTGTTAAACGAGTTCTTGAATCTGGTATGTTAGCCGAAGGCAAGGTATCCAGAGAGCTTGAGAAATTGTTCGCTGAATACACCGGGACGAAATTCGCCACTGTTACGAACAATGGCACTACTGCCCTGAGTACAGCTTTGGAAGCAATGGGTCTTGAACCAGGTGATGAAGTCATCACTTCACCTTTCACATTTATTGCCTCTGCAAACTCAATTGCAATGATTGGTGCTGTACCTGTCTTTGTGGATATCAAGCCTGATACCTACAACTTGGATCCAGAGCTGATTGAGGATGCAATTACTGACAAGACCTGTGCAATCATGCCTGTTCACATATTTGGGATGCCTTCTGATATGAACCATATCTTAGAGATTGCTGAAAGTCATGACCTTCAGGTAATTGAGGATGCCTGTCAGGCTCATGGGGCTGAGGTCGATGGGAAGAAGGTCGGGTCGCTTGGACATGTTGGAGCCTTCTCATTTTATGCCACCAAGAACATGATGACCGGAGAAGGCGGCATGATTACTACTGATAATGAAGAACTCCTTGACGAGATCCTTATGGTCAAAAATCATGGTCGTGGGAAGGAGGGTGGTTATAGTCATTATAGGATTGGCTATAACAACAGGATGATGGACATTGTTTCAGCTATTGGAATTGAACAGCTCCGAAGGCTCCCAAAGGCTGTGAAGCAGCGACGTGAGAACGCAAAGGAGTACGATGACTTCCTCAGCGAGTTTGACTCAATCTCACCTCAGGCTGAGAAACCCGGGCTTATGTCTTCATATCATCTTTATGCACCTTGTATCTATTCTGAAAAGATTACCCGGGATGAATTGGTGACTGCACTCAGAAGCGAAGGTGTAGGATCAAGAGCAGTCTATGCTCTACCCTGTCATCTGCAAGGCACATATCTCAATATCCACAAATGGAGATGGGCTAAATTCGTAGATTATCCAAACTACTCGTCGATACATCTACCTGTTTCTGAAGAGATTGGACAGAGGCACTTTGACATCCCTGTGCATCCCAGCCTTACTGAGGAGGATAAAGAACACATCAAAAATGCCTTCTATAAAATTCTCGGTTAGAGAGTATCAAAATAGTCCAGTATTGGACGCAAATCCTTAGACTCAATTATCACTGAAGCTGCTTCAGCAACTGTGCTGTCCATAGGATTGAATGCTATACTAAAGGTTGAAATCTTGAATAACTCAATGTCATTTCGTCCATTTCCCACACTGGCAATTTGCCTTTGCGAATATCCCCTTATTTTTGCATATTCGGAGATTGTAATAGCTTTTTCAGGACCATCCATGATGTGTTGGACTGTTCCATCATGAGCTCCATTGTTTGAACCTAGAGTATTTGAGTATGCAAAGTCCAGATTCAATCTCCGACTGAATGGTTCCATGAAGAACTGACTGACTCCACTTGAGATGCATCCAACATCATAGCCGCGTGCCTTGAGAGTATCAACAACCTCTTCCGCACCCAGCATTAAAGGTAGGGAATACACAAGGTCATCATAGGATCCATCAATGGGAATTCCTCTCCATATCTTTGAACCCTCTATCACCGACTGTCTGAGACTTAATCCCTCCTTGGCCATCCTTTCGAAGAGTTTTACGTATTGCTCGCCCAATCCCGCCTTTTGAGCAATTGCAAATGCTGCACTTGAGCCATCAAACAGGACTCCATCCAAATCAAATGAGATAATCTTAATGTCCGAGGTCATGTCTACTCCCAAATTCTGCTGTATTGTCTGAAGGTGGCCACACCAGCAACAGTAATTATCACTTTTGATAAGGACCCCGGTGTCATGAACATCATCAGAAAAGGCAGCTTTGGCTCTATCAATGAAATCAGAAAGAAATTCCGAAGGAAACGATCCGATGAGGAGCTTGTCTTCGATGTTGGTCGAATGAAGAGAGACCTCTTAAAACACATGCTTGTTGTCTGTGGCAATGTAGGTGACGAGAATATCGCGCGTTATGAAATGAAGGCAAAGGAGCTGCAGGCTGACTTCATTATTGAAAAGGGAAGGTCTTGGGTTCTCACGCAGAAGACAGTTCGAAACACCTATGACCCAAGATATCACAAGGGTGTTCTGCTAATTGGGACAAACAAGGAACTACCTGCTACTCAGATTTCATATGATGGCTCTTTTGCCTTTACGGATTGGTTCATTCAAGATCTAGATGGAGATGGCATCCCTGATTTCCCGTTTGGTCGAATCTTCGGTCCTCCAGAAACAGTACTCTACCATATGGACCCCTACATTGTTGATAGTGACATCGCTATAGTATTTGACAGCCAACCGGAGAGATCCAATACTCATGTCAATGCACTCGCAAAGCTTGGTTTTGATGTTGAAGTGCTGCATCGATACACTGAGGATGATGCCAAATTACTCTCAGTCAGTGAGTTCATTCTACAATTTTCTGATGGTGTATTCACTGTGCGCATTCATGGTACTCCAGACAAATGGGCCACTCACAATTCAGTCATAATCACTCATCTCCAAGCCTCAGCCATAAAGTTTGAAGGATATCCCATGGTGTTTTCAGAAGCTTGCAGTACAGCTCAAGAGGGACCGCTACTTAAGGCATTTTTAAATTCTGGAGCGTCCTATATTGGTGCGACACTTGACACTATGAATAATCTTGAGCCTTTTGATGATTGGCGGAGATGTGCTTACTGTGATGGATGGAAGTTTGGTTTTCTCGACCTTCTAGATACACATGAACTAATTGGGGAAGTGAAACTCGGGGTCGATAGAACACTGGCTGAGAACATTGATTCTAAGGTCTTCGATGAGCTTGAGAGTATAAGAAAGGGCGAAACCACCGAACTCAAGAGCGATAATGCAGTATCAGTAGTAGAATGGATGTTGTTCGGGAATCCGTTACGGAGAACAACGGTGGGTCCTAACGCTGACTTTACTCCTGGAAGAATTGCGGTTGATACATAAATCAAGATCTAACTCTTGTGAAAGTATACGCACCAATTAGCCCACCCAAAGCTCCCATCAGACCCATTATGAAGACTGCTATAGCAACATCAAGAGGTGCGCTGGTGAATCCCTGTAGCCACTCAGAGATGATGAATATTATGCAGTAAGATAGGCAAGTTCCAACAAAAGTGATGACTACACCATCTTTTACCCTCGAAGTTGCAAACCCAATAATGATTCCTACAACCAGAGGCGCGAGAATATTTAGAATATAGAACAAACCAATATTCAGAAAGATAGCTGCGACGATATCAAGAGTCACTCTTGTGATAGGTCTATTCAATAATGATTTGGGTTTATTCTGCATGGTAGTCCTTGCCAATATGGGCGTGGTCTAGTTTTAACCCTAATGTTCTATTACTCAGAGGTAAAAATGTATGATAAATTAAAATAGACTCATGATATCATAGAACTAGCCACAAAATGGTTTGTGAGGAAAAATCATTGAGCAAAGACAAAGACTCATCAGGTGGTAAGGTAAAGGATACTTTCAAGATAAAATTGCACGCTCCAAAGAATCCATTCAAGGGGAATCCCTTCAAGAGGGAAACGGAGTAGTTACAGACTCGTTCTGACCTGCAATTTTGTATCAATGCAACAAGTGTCTGCTAGGATGTTTTCTAGCAGACCTTGTTTCTTTATGAGTGATTATATTGTCACTAAGGATTCAGGTTCCCACTGGCTATGACCTACTAACATCAGTTCATTCGTGGATTTATCCAGATATCCAACCTGTTCCTGAAATTACTGGAGTTGGATATCTAGGTCGAGTCTATAACATACGGGATCTACAAACATCATTGATAATAACTCAGACTGAGCCAGGGAGAGCACTTCAGGTCACTCATTCTATGAAGGATATACGCAGAAATGAAATCGTTAGACTTGTGGAGAGAACACTGGGACTCAAAGTAGAGATTGAGTCTGCATTGGATCAAATGCGTCAAGATCCAGTCCTATCTCCATATGTTCCAGCTGTTGAGGGAATTCGACCATATATGTCCCCAACACCATTCGAAGCACTGATGAAGACGATAATCCAACAACAGATTTCGTACAAAGCTGCCAATATCTTCACAAAGAGAATGATACTTGGTCTTGTTGAACCAATTCACTTCAAGAGTGGCTTATGGTATTCATTTCCAGATGCGCATACACTTATGACAACTGGCATTAATGGGCTTCGAGAGTTTGGATTTGGCTACAAGGCGGAGTACATACATGATGTGGCGCAGCTCGTAGCCAAGGAAGAGCTAGACTTGGATTCCCTTGTTGGAATTCCCTTTGAAGAGGTCTTTGAGATTTTACATCCAATACGAGGGATTGGAGAGTGGACTATTCGAGTCTTATCACTAGCTGGTCTGGGGGATTTTTCTGTCTTTGCCTACAATGATTTGGTTATTCAAAAGCTCCTGGGGAAATTGTTCAACAATGGAATCAGAATGAACTCAAAACAAGTTCGAGAGCACACTCAAACCTGGGGTGCCTCGGGCAATATGGTTTTGTACCTCTTGATGTGTGCTGAGGTGCTAGGTAGAATTAATACAAAGCCCTCTGAAAACTCATAAAAGCCTCTAAATGATGAATGAGAATTACGAGTAAGGTGATTTGTCTTTGACAACTGTTGGAACGAAAAAGAACACGAAGCTCTGGCGCATCTGGTCGATGTTCCTCAAGGAACTCAAGTTGATCCAGAATGACAAGTTCGCCTTGCTTCTGGTCTTTGTACTTCCAACTATGATAATGTTCACTATGTATGCTGTCACAAACCAAGCCGCCATTGGTATCTCACCTGAAACTGGCAAGAATGAGGATGCTATCAGACTTGGAATCGTTGATATAGATCCTACCAACACTTTTCCTGGACAGGATCTTTCTGAGAATTTCACCTGGTACCTATCAACCAGTCCTGACTTCATAGCTACGATCTATGAAACAGAGGTCGAGGCGTTAGATGCCCTCTACTTTGACAGAATACAAGCATATGCTGTTATACCGTATGGGTTTGAAGGCAACATCACAGGTGACATTCCTGCCTTTGTTGGCATTCATATTAGCAGTACTGACTTTCAGAGCCAATCTTTAGTCTTTTCGACATTCAATCGAGTTGTTCAAGACTTCCGAAAGGACCATGAGTGGGTCAAGGGCGAGATCTCCAATGAGATGTTTGCTGAGTTTCAACCACCTGGAGCAGGAGGCTTTGAAGCCACATTCGGGGTCTTCATGATTGTCTTTGCGGTATTCATCGCAGTGGCAGCAACTGCTGCTCAAGCCATCGTAGGAGATGTTCCACTCAATAGGATGCTTCTAACTCCTGCAAGTAAGATGGAGGCAATCTTGGCAAAAGTCTGTGCGTATTTCATGGTTGGAATGCTCCAAGCTCAGTTCCTCCTCATCCTTTGGCAGGTATTGTTTAGCATAGATGTTTGGGCACAATACCTGACAATGAATGTAGTCCTTGCACTCATGTCACTTTCAGGATCTGCACTTGGAGTTGTAATTTCAACAGTAGTGACGACGAGACTTCAGGCAAACCAGTCTTTTCTGTTTCTCCTGTTTGGTAGTACAATTGTTGGCACAGGTTTCATGGATGTGGGGCTTGTGGATGACTATTTCCCACTTAACCTTGGTCGAATAATGATGGCAGATACCGCTTTCAAGGGAGTAGCACTTGCAGAATTCACAAACGATATCATTATCATTCTGGAACTTTCATTTGCACTTATCCTAATTGCGTGGATAATTTTTGCACGTCGAACGACTCTTGCATAGACTAAATTCCTGGATTTACTCAAAATAGATATGGTAGACTAACAAGAAAGACAACCATTGTGTTATTTATTCCATGGGCAATCGAAGGTCCTAGTATGTTGTAGTTCCTCTTTTGTGCAAGAAAGCCTAGAAATATGCCAAGTACAAATCTCGTTGGAAGTCCAAGAAGCTCAAGATGGATTGCTGCAAAAATGAAGCTACTGATAACCAGTGCAACGATCTTATAATTTGCAGTGCCTCGACCTCTGAAGTACATCTCCATCCTTCGCTGCATGAATCCCCTGAAGATCAATTCTTCAGTGAATCCTACAAAGACCATCATTGCTATTATCCATGCTATCATCTCTGGCCAGTTCCTAGCAGCAAGAAGAGCTTCTGCTCCTGGAGGAGTGGGTCCAGTGAGCGCTTCTACAAACCACGCAATTACTATGTTTGCACCTAGCATTGTTGCTCCGACTACGATACCAAGAATGGCATCAGGAAGGGAGATCATGTTCTTGATTCCAATGGCGGATTTCGGCAGTCCATGTTTTCGAATATAGTACAGAGGAGGCACAACGAATGCGACCTCTGCAAAGGTTAGTATCAACATCGCTATTGGATCAATATAGACATAGAATGTATAGATGTCAATTATGATGAGCGGTGTCATCATCAATGGAATCATGATGATGAAGGTTGATACAACTAGAAGAATCATACCTAATGCTGTGTAACCTAAAACTCCTAGCATCTGATTCTTGTTGATTTCACTTTCTATGAGGTGACCGGGTTCAAAGATACCAATCCCCACGGATTCCTCCAATTCATATATGTCAGGGTCATCCATGACCAAAGGGCAAAACCTCAGGTTCAAAGAATTGAGAATAGAATTAAGGGTTTGGTTTGTTCCATTGTAACCATTGCTTCTTCCGCACAGACTTTATGAGGAGTTACACTGCTGAAAACAAGCCAAAAATAGAAAGATTCAGGATGTCTAGAATTGACTGTGGATGAAGTCGTTGAACCCAAGAAACGAAGAGGTACAGTTTTACTTCTGTCCACAATCATAATCATCGCTAGTATTGTAGGACTTTTTGCTGCGCCTCAGACTTTCTCACAACCCAACTTGTCAGTGCGCGTGGCAATCATAGACTCTGGAGTCAACATTAATCAAGAGCTTCAGACCCGAGTTGTAGCAGGGCGAAGTTTCGTGAATACTTCTCTAGGGTATTCTGAAACCGATAACTCTACAACCGATAGCAATCCTCGCGGCGTGTCTCATGGATCCTTTATTGCATCTATAATTGCATCTGAGGATCCCGATGCTGCTCTTGTAAATGCCAAAGTGGTTTCTTCCAATGATATTGCTACACCAGCTGCTATTGTTGCTGCTATCCGTTGGGCCGTTCTTGAGGAGAATTGTAGTGTCATCAATCTCAGCCTTGGAATCTCTCCCATCCTTAACGATTCTATTGGTGAGGCTGTCAAATGGGCTTTCAATAAGGGAGTATGTATTGTGGCTGCTGCTGGAAATAACGGTCAAGCAGGAATCACTGGAAGTTCAGTAGAATCTCCAGCAATTTATCCTGAGGTAATTGCAGTTGCTGCAGTTGATGAATCAAATGAACTCTATTCCTTTTCTGCAACTGGCCCACTACTCAATCGCATGATGAAACCCGATATTGCGGCTCGAGGCTACTATCAAGAGAATGGGCTAACTGTTTTAGGGACCAGTTTTGCAGCACCAGTTGCTGCAGCAGGAGCTTCAAAGATTATCTCACACTGTATCACGAATGGTTGGAAATGGACTCCCGGTTTAATCAAATCAGCCATAATGATTGGAGCTGATAACCTACCCTATGAAGAATGGCAAGCTGGAGCAGGTTTGATCAATATCAAAATGGCACTCCTCTATATTGACTTCGTACAGAAGAGAAGTGGACTACCATTGCTTTCAGTCATCAGTCCTACTATTAGTCCGCTTTCATTTGAACGATATTTCATAAACCATACCCAAAGAATCCCCGTGTCAATTTTTACGTCAGGCAATACAACTTTTTCAATAAGCTATCAAGGCATTGCTTCTAAATGGTTGTCAGGTCCCACATCTGTGTTTGTCAATCAAACTGGCGGCTTCGAAGTGTGTCTTAGAGTTGAGGCACCTGATAATGTAGAAGATCAAACAGCAACGATTTTGGTACGGTCTTCTGGATTTCTACAGCAGGAACTCAACATCGAAATTGACGCACGCGAGGCTTTGGCTAAGGTAGCATTTGATTTCACTCATACTACTTGGTTTATTGATTCAATATATGGGCAGTTTCGTAAGCTCTACAGAGCTCTTTCATATGCAGGTGTGGCAATTGATGAGTTGAGAGACCCTGAAAATCTGAGTCTAAATGTTCTCTCACAATTTGATGCGGTCTATGTGTTCGATCCTTGCACCTGGACATATGTTGACAATGGTTTCTCATATGAGAGAGAAAGCCCCTATTCATACACTATTCAGCAATTAGCGGCTTACAAGAATTATTTCGCGAATGGTGGAAATCTCTTTTTAGTTGGGATGCCAAATTCATCCATTGATCACAGTAGGGCAAATGCACTATTCTCCCAATTCAATATCACTCTGCATGACTACAACATTCCTGCGCTAACAATCAGAGTGAATGGAGTTTCATCAACGGAATTAATCATAGATATGATCGAGCATCCTGTTACAACTGGTATAGACTCCTTTGACTACAACGGTTGTTCTTTGAATTTTACTGGAAGCTCGTATGAGATTGCTTGGAAAAATGTGAGTTGGCAGGATGAGAATGGGACTGCTTACTCAACAAGATACGCTGTGCTAGTTGGTCTGGAAAACAGCAACGGAGGCCGTCTTCTCGCCTCTGGAAGCAACTTCTTCTTTGATAATTGGGCGCTCACCAATCTATACAGATCCGACCAAGATTTGATTTTCGTTTTACAAGCGTCATACTGGCTTCTCCGAATGCTAGAGTCTTAGAGTAACGGTGCAATCTTCTCTGCAGCAGCGTTCGCAGCATACACCAATAGACCTGTTTTCATACCCTTGCTAGCTGCAAGAACCAATATCGCCTTTTCCCCAGCACTCTTCATAATCATGAGACCTTTCTCATTGGTCAACAAGATCTCTTCTAGAATTCCTTGGTCCATTCTCTCAGCAGCCAGATCTGCAACTCCCAGTATTGAGGCTGCCATAGCTGCAATCTCAGCCTCTTCAAGTCCTTGAGGTACAGCGGAAGAGATAGGCAATCCCTCTTTTGATAGTAGCATCCATGCTCGAATTCCTGCAGCTAGAGCAGTGGCTTCTTCCATTATTTGCCTCAGCTTTCCCTGCAGCTCTTCAAAGCTCGGATCAAACATGGCTGCCACTCTTTTCTCTCTCTCTACTAAGATAGATGTCACTTAGAAATGCGCATTAATAAAGTTTGCATGACTAATGTAAATATGCTGCTCGGAATAATTTCAGACGACATTATGGAGACTTGCTAGTATGGACGCAATACATAGACTTGATACCTCAATCCCCACGGATGCCGCAATTGGTTGGAAAAAAGGAGTACGTGTACTTGGTGTAGCTGAGAGCTTCGAAAAGAGCGAAACACGAAGTATCATGGCTGGAGTTATTATGCGAGGTGATCTAAGAATCGACGGATTTGGTGTTTGCACTCCCACTGTAGGCGGAACGGATTCAACTAGGGAGTTAATATCGATGTTCAATCGATTGAATCGGAAGGACATACGCACTTGGATGTTAGGAGGTTCAATAATCTCATGGTTCAATATTATTGATATCGCTGCATTGTACGAGAGCACCGACACACCTGTCATATGCGTTTCTTATCATGATTCAGATGGAATTGAGAAATACCTGAGAGAATACTTCCCTGATGACTGGAAGACTCGTCTTAATATACTTGAGCGAACAGGGGACCGGAAAATCATTCAACTTCCTACAGGACATTCGTTATATCTTTCTGTTGCTGGAATTGGCATGACTCGAGCTCGGAATTTAATTTCGAAACTTACTATTGATGGA
>Ga0180437_10007289_pt1 | contig 14434 bp, 8 predicted proteins | sample SS_ome_4_FD_132410 | JGI IMG/M metagenome (GOLD analysis project Ga0180437, IMG submission 132410) | Hypersaline lake sediment archaeal communities from the Salton Sea, California, USA - SS_3_D_1 metaG | ecosystem: Environmental > Aquatic > Non-marine Saline and Alkaline > Hypersaline > Sediment...
GCACAATGAAAAGATGTTCTGGCTTGTTGTCGTCCACGCCAATAACGAGGCGGAGGGCCTTGACGCTCGCGGCCAGGTGGATGTCTTGTCCCATGTACCCGTTTACAGCAAGGTAGTATTCCCCGCTGCGATGCACGATGACGCCCTCGGGCGCGGCCCACCCTCCCAGATGCGGAAGGTAGCAGTGGTTCACAAGCATGTTAAGAAACTGCGTTGCGTCTTCCATCTCGTCGAGTAGCAGCGCGGCCTGGGTCATCATCCCCTGCCCGTAACCATACATGCGCAGGCAGTTGTAGTTCTTTTCTTTCATGAGCGCGCGATACGAACTTCGCGTGATTTCGAGGCTACGCCGCACGAGGTCGTCCCCCGACGCATAGTCCTGCAACGGAGTGTACGAATCGCCTTCAGCGGACAGGTTGACGGGCACGAGCTTGTGCGCATGGTCTTGCCAATGACAGTTGGGTTCAGTATGCCAGATAGGGCCGTCTTCCCCATCGTCAACAAGATGGTCGAGGATGCCCCGTTGCAGCCGGCCGTACAGGGCGCTCCACCGTTCAACGCAGTCAATTCTGTCGAGTTGGAAGGCCATGCGAATCGCGAGCTTCACACCATGGAGTGCGTTGAACGACGAGTAGATGTCGTAGCCTGCCGGCGCGCATTCGCTCTGTGTGTATAGCACGTCCTTGCGTAGGCCTGGGTAGACCGTGTCCGTATCAAGTTGCCACTGAATCCACTCGACGGCGGCCTCGGTGGCCGCGAAATGCCTTTCATTCCAGTCGCGCGGCCTCCCCATCCAGTGCCAAACCATGTAGCGACCCCAAAGACACACCCCGTTTCCGGCATTTTCTCTTGTGCCCCGCTCTTCGACGTCGCCCACCTGTACGCGTCGCCATCCCGCGCTCTTCTCGCCCTGCCCGACTTGGGTATTCCAATGCGGCGGATAGGCCTCCTCAAAAAGACAGCCGTCGAGCCACGCGATGTAGGAGTCCAGAAACTTGTCGTAGCCGAAGGCCATGGCCTCGCGAAGCAGTTCACCGGCGCACCATGCCCACGCACTGTTCAGCCCCAGCAAATCTCCGGGCTCGGCTTCGCGATACAGGCGCGACCACTCAGCAATACTCTTGAAATGCGGCTCGTTCTTGAACCAGACGCCCATACCCGCCGTATATGCGCCCAAGGCGCCCGAGGCCCTTGAGGAGGCCGGCGTTGTGCCCGAATCGGCGATATGGGCCGCGCATTCGGGGCCGTTTCGGTAAAGATACGTCGCCGCGTAGACGGCTTCTGGGCATCCCCGGAAATCATATTGGGGGCCAAAGTAGCCTTCCGGCACTTCAGGCTCGTCAAGCCGCGGTACGTCATCCACATAGGTATAGAATAGACGCTTAACAGCCTCGACGCCCTTCCGATAGTCTTGCCCGGCAATGAAGTCGAGCGTTGTCGTTCTCATCGGCAACACCTCGCTGCCGAATTGGGAGAGCACCGGCAACGCAGAACACTCCGCGCGCGTCTCCAAAGTAACCGCAGACACGAGCGGGAAGTCGTGGAGCCGATCATCCCCCTGAACGCGGATGGACTCGGCGCTGCGCCCCTCGAAGTCCACCGAGAAGATAAATCGCGCGTTGTTGCTCAGCGATCCCATCGAGCGCACACCGTCCGTGAGCGCTAAGGCGTCGTGGATCAGGTCGCGATAGTCTTCGCGCCCGCCGAACAGCAGGGCGTCATATTGGAGGCCGTAGCCGACGTCCCAGAGAAACCGCCAAATCAGGTCCCATGGTTGTGAGAACCACACGTTGAATCCGAAAACCAACGGAATTACAGTATGTCCGCCGTCGGCCCAATCCACCACAATCGCTCCGGCACGATCACCGACAAAATGCGAGTAGCCGTGATCGCCTTTTGGGCAGTACCAGGAGCCGTTGCCAATGTCAAGGTTGTGTATCATTCCGAGGAAGTGGGCTGTTTTCACCTGCGCGCCATAACACGGCAAGACCATCCCGCCGTTCCAGACCTTGAGACTTCCCCTATCGACCCCCTTGTCGAGTGTGGGGGAGAAAAACTCGAATTTCCGCAGCAAAAAAGGTATCCCGCGAACCAAAAAGTGCTCGCCATCCCAAACGCTTGAAGGATCGCCGCAGCCACGGGGCGCATCGCAGCCTTCCCCCTCGGGCGGCAATGCGTGGAAACGGTTCTCGTTGGCGGGCGGCCGGACAAACCTGAGCCGCGTCTGGAGCGGGCGTGTGTTCGATACCGTCAGGGCCAACTGGAGTCTCGGATTGCCTCGCGGCATACTGAAATGGGCTCGTGCCATGAAATGCTCGCCATTGCCTGAGACATCTCTAAACGCCAGTGGCATGGGGCGGCCGTCTACCGACAGTCCGTCAAAACCCTCGTAAGCGCAGCCGATAGCCCGTCCGTCAGCCAGATCCTGGACGGTGCGGTACTCGAGTTCTATCGCACACGGCCCCGCAGGAACTGCAAGGACCTGATGAAACGTCACCGTCTCGGTTTCAGCGAGCGCAGGTTCGCGTGTCTGTATGCCGTCCCGCGCAAGTGAACCGTTTCGCCAGTTTCCAGTGATATCGATACATCTCGACCCGTTCTCGTTGCACGCGACTTCGTAAGGTTCTGACAAATCAGCCTCGTATCTTCGATTTCCAGGGTTGCTCCGAACGGCGTGGGAACGACGGGGCCGATTCGCCGTTTCAGCACCACCCGCACGTCGTCAAGCAATTGCGCGTTCAGCGGGTCGCTCACGGCCACCACCAGCGCCCCGTTACGTTCCGCGACAGGTAGTGGGTGGCGATCCGTGCCGGGACGTGCGCCAACACCTCATCCGGCACGGCGACCTTCGACGGCTCAACATAATCCAGACACAGGCGGCGGCTAACGAGCGATACACGTCCCCGACGGCGCCATAACCCAATTCAGATATCGCCTCAGCCAGCGAGATGCCGCGCCGGCCGGCATGGTCGAGCTGCGCTACATCGAGCAGTCCTTCCCGAATCAGTTTCGCTTCGAACGCCTCTTCACGACCCATCACCGCCCCGCAAAATACATAACCCCCTTGAATTTGAACATGTTACTAAACGCACCCCGAGTCTGCAACCCACGACGCTTGCTGTGGCTCTCCCCGTATGGCATAGTGACGAGCCGACGGCGCATCCGAAGCCGCACGATGGCGCCTGCGTCGAGCCGGCAATACCAGACCATGCAAGGGGGCGATCATGAAAGATGTCAGCGATACGGTCCTGTCTGAACTGGACTACCTGCCAAAGACCCTGGGCAGAAAGGACTACAAGATCGGCGTGATTGGCGTGGGCCGAATCGCTCAGCGGCGTTTGATACCATGCTATATGCACGCAGGATTTGCCGTGGCGGCGGTCGCAGATATCCGTCGCGAGGCCGTCGAGGCGACCTGCAGAAGATACAGTATTGAGCGAGGCTACACCGACCACCGCCCCCTGCTTGAACAGGATGACATCGATATCGTCGACATCTGTACCAACACATTTCCGAGAAAACAGCTTACGCTGGATGCCATTGCCGCCGGCAAACATGTAAACAGTGAAAAGCCGTTTGCCCGAAGCTACTCGGATGCAAAGGAGATCGTCGAGGCGGCTGAGAAGGCTGGCGTCCATTTGGCCGTGCATCAACCCACTCGGTGGTACTATCCTTGCGCCATTGCCCGCGACCTCATACGCAAAGGATTCCTGGGCCAGGTGTTCTATATCGAGTGCAGGATGCACGGCAACCAGGACAAAGTCTACTACGAAGATCCTGTTACCCGTTGGCATGCCGACCTGACCGATCATCTGTACGTCGAATGGGGCGCTCATCACTACGACCTATGCCGATGGTTTGCCGGGGGCGAGACGCCAAGCGCCGTCTTCGCCTATGGCACGAAACGCGGCAACGAGCACTTCAAAAGCGACATGGCGCTTGCATCGACCTGCACGTATGATTCCGGCATCGTTGCGGCGCTTTCGCTTAACCAGGCATCACGTTGTCCCCAAGTCTGCAACTCGCCTGCCGGCATGAACTTCCGCATTGAAGGCACCGAAGGCACGGCCGCGGGCGATATGGTTACGGACCTCGCTTTTGAATCTCGATTGCACGGCGGAGTTAAAGGGAGTTGGGATTTCCGGCAACCGCTTCCTGAGGAGGAAGATCCCTTCAACTACATGTGGTGGCCGACCGTTCGCGATGGACACATCTGGCCTATGACCGAACTTATCAACGAGATAAACGGCGAGCGCGAGGCACGCTGTTCCGGCCGCGACAATCTGTTGACCGTGGCGACGTACCTGGCCGCAATGGCGTCGGGCGAACAGGGCCGCCCTGTCAGTCCCCGCGAGATTATTTCCCGCTCTTGTGATTCTGGAAGTCATTTGTCAGAATCAAAGGGCTTAGGGGATTGACTAGTCCGTTCTACTCAATGACCATCATTTGGTGAGCGTCATGGTTGCAGTCTACGTGTCGCGAGGTGTTCTTTTTGACGAAGAGCCTGGAGACGACATGGGAGCGTTGTTATGAACAACGAGAACACAGATGCGGCAGGTGCGGCGGCGAGCTTCCTGAGGACGCTTCGGAGGGGCTTTGCGCCGCGTGTAGGCAGGAGCAAGAACCCCATACCGAGGGCAAGACGCCGTCCGACATCGACACAGTCCCGGCGCCTGCCGAGGACCAGCCGGAAGACCTCGCCGTATCAGCTAACGTTGTCCACGAAAGCGATGGGCGGTACACGCCCATCGGTGAGCATGGCAAAGGCGGGATGGGGCGGGTGCTGATCGTGCACGATGAGCATCCCGAACGCGACATCGCCCTCAAGGAACTCTTGCCCGCCCGCACTGGGCACCACGAGCGATGGCGAACCAAGCCCAGTGCGTCAGTCCATGGAACTGGTGGAACGTTTCCTGAGAGAAGCCAAGATCACCGGGCGGCTCGAGCATCCCTCCATCACGCCGGTCTACGAACTGGGCCGCCGGAAAGACGGTACGTTGTACTACACCATGAAGCTTGTCCGGGGCCGCACGCTCTCGCAGGCCATCAAGGACGCCGGTTCATTGGACGAACGCCTCAAGCTGCTGCCGCATTTCGTGGACCTCTGCCAAGCCATCGCGTACGGGCACAGTCGCGGCGTGATCCATCGCGACATCAAACCGTCCAACGTCGTGATAGGCGACTTTGGTGAGACCGCCGTGATCGACTGGGGCCTAGCGAAAGTCCGGAGACAGAAAGACATTCATGCCGCAGGCATGCAACAGACCGTGCTTTCGATGCGCACCGAAGATGACGCAAGCGTGGCCCGTACCGCGTACGGGGAAGTCATGCGCACCCCGGCCTATATGTCCCCGGAACAGGCGCAAGGCCATCTCGACAAGGTAGACGAGCGTTCGGACGTGTACTCGCTTGGCGCTGTGCTCTACGAGCTGCTGACCGGGAAAGCTCCGTATCAAGGCACGACGCTGCGGGAAACGCTCGACAAGGTCATCAGCGAGATGCCCTACAACCCCCGCGCGCTGGATCGGAAAGTCCCCAAGGAACTCGCCAAGATCTGCAACAAAGCCATGGCAAAAGAGCCCGAGAAACGCTTCGCCTCTGCCAAAGCCCTCGCCGAGACCGTAGAAGCCTGGAAGCCAAAGAGAGAACCGTCGAAGTTGCGTAAGACAATCCAAGGAGTAGTTCTAGCGCTACTCCTAGCCATGTTCCTACTGTTTGGTGTTGTAGAGCCGTTGCTGGACAGGGCGGTGAAACGAGAGCGCAGACGCATCAAGAGCGAAGGCGGCGTTTTAAGCGTGGCGGCCTTAAAGCTACGGCTACCGACCCCAAGCGAACCGGAAGGGCCCGCCAATGTCAACCTTTCTGTCCACGGTTACATCAATTCAATGCACAAAGTCTATCCTCGGCTTCATGAACCACAACGGTATCTTCGGGCCAAACAAGATTTCCTACCTCCGCACTCCTGGGAGGCGGCAGATCAGGCCCAACTAAAGCGGTGTCGTGAGCTTGTAGAGGAATATCGGGACGTTGTCGAGCAGGTCGGAGATCTCGCGTCGAGAAGCCGGGCCACTCCCGAAGAGATACTCCGAGCTGTTGAAACAGACAGAGAGCCATTTGACTGGAGGTGGCCCAGTCTATTCATGAGCGGCAATACGGCGCATCTTCTTCTCGTTGACGGCTGGGTTTCCCAAATGGCGGGAGACGAAGCAAGGGCAGTTGAAAGAATCGCTGAGATCTTGCAGCTCGGGCGTCATGTACAGGATCAGCCTACTAGATTTTCCCAATTTATCGGAAGAGTGGTCGCAATGATAGCTATCGATTACACCAAGGGGGTAATCGATAATGGGAGATTCTCACCTCGATGGTTTGAAAAGCTGTCGCCGCTCTTGGCTCAGTTCCACGATCGCACCCACTTCGCTTGCTCTGTTGAAGCGGAATGTATTATCGGTCTCCGACTATTTGAGATTGCCGACGAAGGAGCGCTGGACTTCCTGCTACGTCAGCAGTCACGAGAAGAAATGGAGTTTGTTCTAAGGGATCTGCCTCTGCTTGCAGTCTATTCGTCGCGATTGCTTAGGTCGTGGCGACGAATGGATGAACTGGCCTACTTAAGAACCTTGGAAACTTACGGCAAGTGCGCGCCGTTGCCCTACTATCAGATACATGGCCGTTTGAAGGAACTCCAAGAAGAAGCTGATGCTGAAAGGCTCAAGGCGCCGGTGACCTCGCATTGGCTCCCCGCTAATTTGAGGCCGCTCTTTCTCGACCAAATACACCTTGAGGCGAATGCTGCGGTGGCACGTGTCAGCTTGGCACTTCTCATGAATAAGCACGAAAACGGAGAGTACCCCAGGGGTCTAGACGAACTCGTTCCCGAATACCTGGATGCCGTACCTGTGGACCCCTTCTCGGGAGACGCGCTGGTCTACCGGCAGCTAGAGGATGGATTTGTGCTCTACAGCGTCGGCCTAAACCTAAAGGACGACAGCGGGGTGGTGGATGATGCTTGGGACGCCGACATCGTCTGGCGAATAGACCGATAGCCGCGTTGTTAACACCGCGCCGGGAGCGAATATGTGACTTCTCAGGTCCCGCGCTCGATGTGGCCAGTCTGTGGTGGTGATTGGTGAGTTCATACGGAACACATCGGTATATTGAGAATCTCGGCAAAGGACACTGCAGAACCATGCGATACGGCTTCTACGATACAGGCGGCAACTGTATAGACTACGTGGACGACATGACCGAAGACGAAGCTGTTTGGAACGCGGAGATGACAGCCACGGGAAGAGGTGGCGTCATCCGGGTCTACGAAGAGAACCCCGACCTATCCCGAGATGATGCGCTGGTTGCGGTCATCACATCTGTCGGGGGTGGCCATCTTCTGACGCAGCGGCGCCCTTTTATCCAATGATTGGGGCCTTCTGGCAAAGGCTGGGATAAGTCCTTCCTTGACAACAAGCCTGCGCCAGTTCGCGAGCGAGTTTCCTGCAATCGCGTGGCCCAAATCTTCAATTCTGCTTATCGAGGCACGTGCGCAGGAACAGGTCTAACTGAGCGTCGTCCCGGATTCCCAAACGGGTGAATGCGAAATCGTATCGGATCGGATCGTCCGGAGGAACCCGCTCCAGCATGTCCGTTACTTCAAGGCCTGTACGAAGCTCCGGCGCGCTGCTCGACGGGAAGGCGTTGACAGGACGATGGCGCCGGGGGTACAACACCGCTAGACCACATAATGCAGTGGGGTATATCCAGCAGCCCCGGCGCCAGGCGCCAATTACAGTCAACTAAGAAAACAGAGGAAACGGAATCAGAAGGCCGAAATTCTGCTAAGCTAAAGGATGAAGCGGATTAGGTCTCGCGCTTCCGGGTGATGTAATCCTACTGTCTGGAGCTTGCCATGAAAAGCGAAACGCGTACGTTGCGTATCGGCGCCATCGGGTGCGGCCCTTTCGCGTCCGCCTATCATTTCCCGGCTATTGCAGCCATATCCGAGCTGGAACTTGTGGCCTTTTGCAGTCGCAGTGGTACGCGTGCAAAGGCACAGACACAGCACTACGGAGGTGCGGAGGTCTACACGGATTTCCGGAAGATGCTTGACAAAGGCAAACTGGACGGCGTGTGCGTCGTCGGCCCGCCGCAGCTTCATGTGGAGGCGGCGAAGGAGTGCCTGATCCGGCAGCTACCTTTTATGACCGAAAAGCCTTTGGCCGCTACCTTGGAAGAGGCACGCAGCGTAGCACGCCTCGCGGCAGAACAAGGCGATTGTGGCATGGTCGGCTACACCAGCCGCTGTTGTCCCGTGCAGCGTCTCGCTTTGCGCACTTCCCAACAAGCCGAATTTGGCAAGCTCGTATATATTGCGACGACTCACCTTACCATGGCGGCCATGCATCCAATCTGGGATATCGAAGACCCGATTGAGTCTTTCGTCAAAGAGCACGGGGTTCACGCCATTGACCTGTGGCGCTATTTCGGAGGTAATCCCGCTGTAGTTGGCGCCAATGTCGCAGGCTTTCAGAAACGGTTTGACACCTTTTATGCAGGCTCGGTGCTGGTCACCGTGCGGAATCCGGACGGTGGGCCCCATGGTACCATTCACATGAAGGCGGGTGCCTCGCACAACGGCGACATCAACACGGACATCATGGGCGAGGGAACGCGGCTCCGGGTGAGCAACAACCAGGCGCTCGATTACGAGTGCAGACCCAATTGGGCCGAGTCGTTGATGGAAGGCGATGTATTGGCCGGCACAATACCGCACGACGCCACGGCGAGCAGCCGTGTCGAACTAAGCGGCCTTGAGGCCCCATCCTACTACCCGGATTTCTTCCGCTTCGAATGGCTGTCATTCGCGCGCAGTGTGCTGGGCGGCCTCGCGCTTTCACCTTCAATCACGGATGCATATCACACGGCGTGCTTGACGGAAAGCATATGCCGTTCGCTACGCGACGATGGAGCGCCAGTTCAAGTCGACTACGGCCTGTAACTGGTGAAACCACGTCTTCAGTCGAGGTCGATGGTGATGTCCATCTGGTTCCGGCGATAGTCCACGGCGTACGGTCGTCTGAACGTTTCCCGCAAGTTTTACACAAGTTTTAACAAGTTTTAACAAGTTTTAGGGACAGACTCCTGTTAGGGGTATGTTTATTGCTTTTTCTTCACATTAAGTCAAGCAAACACACCTTGATTCCGAGATCTGCTACTGTCTCAAGTAGGTCCGGCTGAGGCCGACGACCGCGTGGTTGCCAGCGCGACAGTGCAACAAAGTGCCTATATAAGTAAGGGGTGATGATCGCGCGACGGGTGCGGGGCGGGCGTGAATACATCGGGACTGGGGCGGTCGCTATTGCCATACACAACGAGCGAAAACGTGCAAGAAAGGGGGATATGGCGATACCGGCGATGTGGAGATACGCTTTCCGGCGCGTCGTGATATCTCCTTAAGGCGGTGTAGCCGCAACCATAGTACACGCGTCATTGCGAGGAACGAAGTGACGAAGCAATCACTTTTCGCCAAGCGCGATGAGCTAACTGTGGCAAGTGATTGCCGCGTCGCTCCCCGCCTAAGGCGGGGCTCCTCGCAATGACGGTGATGAAGGCCGTTGATCTGGCATAATCCTAGACCTCTCAGGACGTTTCAGCAGCAAAGGATCGTCGCCAGTTGTGAAGAAGCTGCGGGCTCAGACCCCATCCGCTTCATCGCCTTATCTCCTTTTACAAAGGCTTGCGGGCAGAACGTTGTTAAAGGAAGGCTTATGTGAAATGTTTCTTGTAGGATGCCCGGTGGCGTTCGAAGGCTTTTCGGTAGACTTGGTGGCGTTCGGGTGACGCGCGGCAGATGTCTCGCGACGAATGCCATATGGCTGCGGCGTCAAGATCGTCGATGACGCCGATGGCCTTCATGGCGACGGTTGCGGCGCCGAGTGTCGACGCCTCTTTCTCGGCGACGATCTCGAGGTCGTGTCCGAAGATGTCGGCAAGCATTTGCACCCACGCTTTGGACCCCAGAATGCCGCCGTTGACGACGATCTGCTTCGGCGCCGGGTCGACGGCCTGGATGCGCTCGAAGATCTCGAGCAGCCGGTAGCCCACCGCTTCGAGACCCGCTTGGCAGATGTCCACGGGGGTTGTGCCGAAGACGAGCCCCTCGAGTATTCCCATCGCATCGGATCGCCACCCGGGGGAGCGCTCGCCGGTGATGAACGGCAGAAACGTGAGTCCGTGCGCGTCGGGTTCCCGCTCGCGGAGGGCCTGCTCGAGCGCGTCGTCCGGCGGCAAGTTCAGCGTTTCCCTCAGCCATGCACGCAGGATGCCGGCGTTGTTCAGCGCGCCGCCGAGGAGATAGTTGTCGCGATCCACCATGTAGCACCAAAGTCCGTCGGGGATCGTCGGTGGTTGCCCGGGAACCACCATGCGCAGGGCCGCGCTTGTCCCGACCATCAGGCAAAGTCGGTTGGGCGCCATGCAGCCGCTGCCGATGGTCGAGCAGGCCCCGTCGCCCGTTCCCACCACCCACGGCACGTCGGCGTCCAACCCGATTTGCTTGCTGTAGGCCTTCTTGAGCGGCGGCAGCCGGTGGGTCGGATCGACGATGCGCGGCAGGCGGTTGGTTGACACGCCCACCGCATCGAGCACTTCCGCGTCCCAGTGTCGTTCGCGGAGATTCAGCACGCCGCCGCCTGCCGGTGTCGAGAAATCGGTGAGCGCTTCGCCGAAGAAATGCAGCAACAGGTATTCGCGTATCGAGCCGAACCGCGCGGCCTTCTGGAACGCGTCCGGCTGCCTCTTGCTGAGCCACAGCATCTTGGCCGGCAGGTAGATGGGATGGAGCATGCACCCCGTTCGCTGATGCACAGCCGCCTCGTCGAGTCGCGCCTTGAGTTCTTGCGCCTGGGGATGGCTGCGCGTGTCCGCCCAGGTATAAATCGGGGTGAGGGGTTCGCCGTGCGGTCCCAGGGCCATGAGGCCGTGCCAGAACGCGCTTAGCCCCACTGCCGCGATGGGCTCGAGGCCGCTCGCCGTATGTTGCGCGACCACTTCTCGGCAAACCGTCACAATCGCAGAAAGCACTTCGGCGGCATCGAGTTCTGCCGCGCCCGCGGCGCCCGCACGAAGCGGATAGGCAACGGAGCCGGCCGCGCCCGACTTCTTGCCCCGGGCGTCGAACACGATGGCCTTCACACTCGAAGTGCCGATATCCACGCCGAGCGTAAACGGCGGCTGCACCCGGTCACTCATTACGCTGCGCCGCTTTCACAATCTGCACGAGTTCCGCCGCGCGGGCCCGGATGTCATCCCACGCGCCCTTCGCAACGAGTTCCCGACTCACCAGGCTGCCGCCGATGCCAAGCGCATCCGCGCCCGCCGCCAGCAGTTCCGCGGCGTTGCCCTTGTTAACGCCGCCGACGGCCATGATCTTGGCGTCGTCAAGCGGCCCGCGGATCTGCTTGAGATAACTTGTGCCCAGCGCCGCCGCCGGGAACAGTTTGACGACCTCGACGCCGTACTCGAGCGCTTGGAGGATCTCGGTGCACGTGGTCGCCCCGGGAATCATCGGCACGGCGCGTTCCTGGCAGTAGTCCAGTACCGCCTTGTCGAGATTCGGTGCAAGGACGTACCGCGCGCCGGCATCGATCACCGTTCCAGCAAGCTGGGTGGACGTAACCGTGCCCGCGCCGATCACGGCTTCGTCGCCGAGTGCCGCCGACACGGTCTCGATCATGGACGCCACGCCGGGCGTATTGCACGTAATCTCGATCAAGTGAATGCCGCTCGATGCCAACGCCTCGGCGAGCTTGATGACGCTATCGGCCTCGATGCCGCGAACGATGGCAACGATCTTTTCCTCGAGAAGGCGGGACAAAATCGGGTTCATTGTGACTGGTTCCTTTTGGTTTGTTACGGCGCCGAGCTGCGAACGACGTGCTCGGGCGTTTCGCCGCGCAACACCGCCGCCGCGTTCCGAGCGGCCGTCATTCCCATCCGTTCGAGGGCCTCGATCGAGTAGGCGCCGATATGCGACAGCATGATGCAGTTCTCGACGCCCATGAGGGGACTCGAGATCGGCGGTTCCTTGGCGTACACGTCCACGCCCGCCGCCGCCAAATGCCCGGAGCGAAGGGTCTCGGCCAGGGCGGCCTCGTCCACCACGCCGCCGCGAGACGTGTTGATCAGAATGCCGCCCGGTTTCATCTTCATCAACGATTCGCTATTGATGGTCTTTTCTGTCTCCGGAGTCAACGGCAGGTGAAGCGAAACAAAATCGGCATCGGACAGGAGCGTGTCCAGATCCGTAAGCGTCACGTCCATCTGTTTCGCGGCCTCGGTATCCGCCACGGGGTCGCAGGCCAGCACGCGGCATCCCAGCGCCTTGGCGCGCCGCGCAACGGCCTGGCCGATTCGGCCAAAACCCACCACGCCCAAAGTCTTCCCTTGGATTTCTACGCCGGCGAACCGTTCCCACCCGCCCGCGCGCGTCGACACGTGCGACTCGACGATTCTTCGGGCGCACGCGAACAGCAACCCGATCGCCAGTTCCGCTACGGCCTCGCTGTTGGCGCCCGGCACATTTGTCACGACCACGCCGTGCCGTTCGGCCGCCGCCACGTCGATATGATTCACGCCGACGCCGTGCATCGAGACGACCTTTAGGCGGTTGCCCGCGGCAAGCACCGGCGCCGTGACCTTGTCGTTGCCCACAATGACGGCGTCCATGTCCCGAATGAGCGCGATCATGTCGTCTTCGGACAACGGCCGCGGGCGGTCGGTCGTGTTCAGCTCAAATCCCTGCGTTTCAAGCCATTCGGCCGGCGCCCGCGCGATCTTTCCGAACGATCGCGACGTGACCAGGATTCTTTTTCGCATATTATTCCCCCAAACAAAAGCAAAAGCAGGCCCCGAACTGTCATTCCCGCGCAGGCGGGAATCTCGCCCCAAAACCAGCGTCTTCGTCCACGTTAAGATTCCCAATCAAGTTGGGAATGACACGGTTGGCGCTTTCTCAACTGCCCCCTTCTCCCCGTTTCTGCACTCGGGAACAGTAGCAGCCTGCGGAGTCATGTGTAAAGTCTAAGCGCGTGAAGACAGGCGCAGCAGTGCCTCAACGCCTTCGTAGAAGCGCAAAACAGGAACAACAAACGGCCAAAAACACGGCAACGCCGGCCGCCAAACCAACTATTCTCCAGTCAATGCGCTGCAGCCGGCGTCTGAATCGGCTCGCGCGCTTCGGGTGCAGCAACCTGTAATTCTCGACCCACTGCCGTCGGCCTGATTGGTACATGTCATAGGTGGCCCGCACCTTTGGCGTTGCCCCGTCCATACAGTCTGAAAGCAGGTCGGCGTATTTGCTGGCATCTGGGTGGTTCGTGAGCCTCGTATACGTCTCTATCTCGAGTAGTTCTTGAAAGGCTACCTCCGCGCAGTCCCCGCCGCCGGGCCGTTCATCGGTGTCAGGCCAAATCAGAAAAAGCAGTTCGTTGGACACGTCCGTGCCCTTTGTCGAAACCAGGTACTTCAGGTTCCTGATAGCGAAGGCGCCGTACAGGGACTTATCCTCCTCCTTGTCGAGCTTCATGGCCAGCTCGAACACATACTTCTCGGCCTCGTCGTCGCCACACCGCGCCAGCGCACGTGCAACATGCACCTTAAGACGGTCCATGCCCATTTTATCGCCGTAAAACCACCGCCAATTGTGATCGGACCCATCCTCAGGACGCTTGTGATAGATCTCTTTGAGACGGCCTGTCAAAGAGGTGTAGCGCTGCTCGCCAACCACGGCGATTACTGCGCAAAGCTTCCTCTTCCTTCTGAGAATCTCGTTCTGCTCGTAGTTGTCGAGCAGTTCCTTGACGTTCTTTTCCGTCAGTCCACGCTCTGTGATGGCCTTGAAGCGGTAGGAGTAGCGCGCATCGTATGACGGATCCGAAGCGAATGCCGCCGCAGACAACATCAAGACCGACAGTATAAGCGTCGTTTTCCTCATAGTCTTTTATACGCACGAGGCCGCCGTTGGTTCATTTGGTGGAGCGCCCGCCTCCGGGCGGGAGTTTACCGGGTTCTGCCGTTTCCGCGTTTGACGGCTGGCGGCGACCCCGTGTTCTGTCACCGCCCAGTTGTCTGGCCGACGGAATAGCGCAAACCACGATTACCGAAGGGAATGATGGCACAAAGCCCCATGCTGAAGCATCTGTCCCCAGGTCCTAATCCCCGGAGGGGATGGCGGCATAGAGCCCAGCGTGGAGCGAAGCGGAACGCTGGGTACAACGCCCACCAAAATGGAACCCCTGAGGTAAGGGGTGACGGAATCGTCTGTCTAAGAAACCGCGGGCTGTTGAGAAGGCCCAGAGCATGTCATTCCCAACCTGATTGGGAATCCCGTTCCTCGTTTGCCGCTGGGGGTATGCCGGGAGATTCCCGCCTGCGCGGAAATGAC
>Ga0180437_10007290_pt1 | contig 14433 bp, 23 predicted proteins | sample SS_ome_4_FD_132410 | JGI IMG/M metagenome (GOLD analysis project Ga0180437, IMG submission 132410) | Hypersaline lake sediment archaeal communities from the Salton Sea, California, USA - SS_3_D_1 metaG | ecosystem: Environmental > Aquatic > Non-marine Saline and Alkaline > Hypersaline >...
CGCAGATCCAAGAGATTTTGCTAAAACATCTTTAATTCCTACTGCTTCCATCAAAGAACGCACAGCGCCACCAGCAATAAGCCCTGTTCCTTTAGAAGCAGAACGAATAATAACCTTGCTTGCACCATGCTTACCCTCAACATCGTAAGGGATTGTTGTTCCCCTTAGAGGTACTTCAATCATTTTTTTTCGAGCTTTATTTGTAGCTTTTGATATAGCAGAAGAAACTTCGCGACTTTTACCCAATGCTATACCAACTTTACCTTGTTGATCCCCAGTCACAACTAAAGCTGAGAAGGAAAACCTTTTTCCGCCCTTTGTAACTTTAGTCACACGCCTGACGTTTATAACATTATCCACGAAATTATCTTTGCTGCCTGAGCCTCTTTTATTTTCAGCCATTTTTTAAATTCCTAATTGATTAATCATAATCTAAACCTTAAGCCCGCCTTCTTTAAGCCCCTCAGCTAAAGCCCTAACTCTCCCGTGAAAGAGAAAAGATCCTCTATCTAAAACGGCCACCTTAATCCCTTTTTCAAGGGCCTTTTTTGCAAGCTCTTTACCTATTGAATTTGCAACACTCTTCTTGTCTCCTTTGAGATCTTTCAATTCCAAAGATGAACAACTAACCAATGTCTTATGCTCGCTATCATCAATGATTTGAGCATACATATGCTTTAAAGTTCTGTGTACAGAAACTCTTGGCAAATCAGAATCGGTTTTTATTTTTTTTCTTACCCTAAGAGCTCTTCTTTCAGCTCTTTTTTTAATTTTTCTTAATATAGACACTTTAAGAACCTCAATCTGCTTTAATTACGCTGCCTTAGCCTTGCCAGCTTTTCTTCTAACAATTTCTTCAACCCACTTAATACCTGTTCCTTTATAAGGCTCAGGTGGCCTTAATGCCCTTATCTTGCTACAAATATGACCTACCGACTCCCTATCTGGAGATTTAAACGTCAACAACTGCCCAGATTTATCTACATTTAATGTAACATTATCCGGCAACTCCATATCAATTTTGTGACTAAACCCAAGAGTCAACGTAACTTTTTTTCCTGAAACCACAGCCTTATAACCCAGTCCATTTATTTTAAGCTGCCTTTCAAATCCAACATCAGCACCTTTTATTTTATTGGCGAGTAATGCCCTGTGAAGCCCCCAAACTCTTTTAACATCACGTTCTAATGCTGAATTAACCGGAATAATTTTCAGCAAATTATCCTTTAGCTGAACCTTTAGCTCCTTAGGTAAAACATAAACACCAGAGTCTTTTTGCCCCTTAAAGTGAACTTCGTTACCCTTAATCTCGATCTTTACTCCGCCTATGCTAATAGGTTTTCTACCAATTTTTGACATAACACTATCCTAAATCTACCAAACAGTACAAATAACTTCGCCCCCAACATTGAGCTCTTTGGCTTTATTTTGGGTCATCATTCCGCAGTTAGTCGATAATATCGAAACTCCAAGTCCACCAATTACAGGTTTTACTCTTTTTGCACCCGAATAATGTCGGCGACCAGGTGTACTAACTCTTTTTATCTCGTGTATAACCGATTCATTATTAACATATTTTAAATATACCTTTATTGCCTTTTTAACCAGATCATCTTCGTTTACAACGATACAATCCTTAATAAATCCTTCTTCCTTTAAAATATTTGCCACTTCAAACTTCACCTTGGAATAGGGGGCAACAACAAAAGGCTTGGACACCATCAGCCCGTTCCTGATGATAGTTAAAAAATCTCCGATAGCATCAAACGACATTGTTTTTCTTCCTCTCTAATACCACAAATTACAATAAAATTTTACCAGCTTACCTTTTTAACACCAGGCAACAAACCGTCTAATGCGTTCTTTCTAAAACAAATACGACACATCATAAAAAAACGCATATAACCTCTAGGCCGCCCACAAAGTTTACAACGATTCCTTGCTCTAACGGAAAACTTTGGCTTTCTTTTTGATTTTTCTATTAACGCCTTTTTGGCCATTATTTTACCTTTGGTTAATCTTCTTAAAACTATTTCTTAAATGGCATACCAAATGACTTAAGCAATTGAAATGCATGCTCATCATTTCTAGCTGTTGTCGCTATAGTCACATTCAAACCATAAATTTTATCACCAACATTGTATTCTATCTCCGGAAATACTATCCATTCTTTTATTCCCAGATTATAATTACCTCTTCTGTCAAAATTTTTTGTCACACCCTGAAAGTCACGTACTTCCGGCAATGCGACATTAATCAATCTATCGAGAAATTCATACATTCTTCTTCTTCTTAAGGTTACCTTCACACCAATAGGCATACCTTCACGCAACTTAAAACCTGCTATAGATTTTTTAGCCACAGTTCTTACTGGCATTTGTCCTGTAATTTTGGCAACCACCTCAGCAACTGGCTTTAAAACCTTGCTGTCTTTAACAGCGTCCTTGATTCCAACGTTGACAACAACCTTGGAAATCTTAGGAACTTCCATTATATTCTTCAACTCGAGATCTTTTTTAAGTTGAGAACGAATTTTTGTGTTGTATAATTCTTCTAGCCTAGCTTTGGCCATAATTAATCCTCTAAACTGCCCAGCTTACATTATTTCTTTACACTTTGCACAAACGCGAACTTTTTTGCCACCCTCTAAAGACTTTGCGCAAACCCTACACGGCTTCTTGCAAGAAGGACAAATAGGCATAACATTTGAGACGCTAAAAGGCCTCTCTTCATGCCTTATTCCTGAAACATCTCCTTGCTTACGCGCTTTTGCATGCCTTATAACTACATTGACACCTTGAACCAAAACTTTACCTTTCTTAGGCAAAATATCCGCAACTGTGCCTTTTTTACCCTTATCTTTTCCGGCAATCACTAAAACCGTGTCATTCTTCTTAACTCGAGCCATCTTTAAAATCCTCTTACAAAACCTCTGGAGCAAGTGAAACAATCTTACTATAACCTTTTGTTCTTAGCTCTCTTGCGATCGGCCCAAAGATACGTGAAGCAATCGGTTCTTTCGATTCCTTATCTTTTTTTACGATGACAGCAGCATTATCTCCAAATCTAATATAACTACCATCGGGCCGTCTGAACTCTTTTCTTGTTCTCACAATAACAGCTGTAACAACTTCACCCTTTTTCACAATACCTCCAGGTATTGCTTTTTTAACCGAGCATATAATCTTTTCACCTAAATACGCAAATCTCTTTCTAGTACTTCCAATAACATGGATACACTGCAAAGCTTTAGCTCCAGAATTATCTGCGACTTCTAAGTAAGATTCTTTCTGAATCATATATTTTACCTCAATATCTTCTACTTGCCAGCAGTGCTAGGCTTAACAACACGCTCTAGATACATATATTTGGTTTTAGAAACCGGACGACCTTCATAAAATTCAACCTGATCGCCCTTTTTTGCGACCTCTTTTTCATCATGAACTTTATATTTTTTAGACGCCCTTATAACTTTATCTAAAAGCTTATGCTTATAAGTTCTTTCTATACTAACAACAATAGTTTTTTTCATTTTATCAGAGACTACAAGACCTCTGAACAAACGCTTTTTCTTTTCTTTTACTTTATCCATTAAAGCTTACCTCTTTAAGATGAACGTTTAAGGTTCAAATATGTCGTCACACGAGCGACTTGCTTCTTCAGCTTTGCAAACTGAGAGTAATCTTTCACGTGAGCTGTCATTGAGTTAAGACGAAGGCCAAAAAGCTCCTTCTTGCACTCATCAAATTTTTTCTCTAGCTCCTGTACACTCATCCCTTTTAGCTGCTCTCTTTCCTTTGCTAATTTCATGATTCCTCCTTTTTGATGAATTTTACTTTCATAGGAAGTTTATATGCAGCAGCCTTACAAATATTTCTTGCCACCTCCTCTGTAACCTCATCTAATTCAAAAATTATTCGCTCGCGCTTTACAACCGAAACCCATCTATCAACATTGCCCTTACCTTTACCCATGCGAGTTTCAGCTGGCTTTTTCGTTATCGGTTTATCCGGAAACACTCTTAAAAAGAGCTTTCCAAATTTTTTTGTTCTTCTAGATATAGTTACACGCACAGCCTCTATTTGTTGAGCAGAAAGCCAAGCCGGCTCTACAGCCTTAATACCATACTTGCCAAATGCTAACGTAGTAGCACCCTTTGACTTTCCTCTTCGCTTACCCCTTTGCTGCTTTCTATATTTTACTTTCTTCGGCATTAACATAATATTTCTCTCAAACTTAATAAATTAGCTATGCTTATATTCACCTCTACAGATCCACACCTTAACACCGATAATGCCATATGTAGTCTTGGATTCCGCAAAACCATAATCTATATCAGACCTAAGAGTGTGTAGCGGTACAGAGCCGACCCTTGTCCACTCAGATCTAGCAATTTCTGCTCCATGCAATCTTCCAGCACAACAAATTTTTATTCCCTTAGCGCCCGCTCTCATTGAAGCAGCAGCGGCTCTTTTCATCGCCTTTTTATGGCTAACCCGCCTTGCTATCTGAGATGCAATTATCTGCGCCACCAATTGTGCATCTAACTCCGGAGCCTTAATCTCTTGAACAGATATTTCAATACTTTGCTTTTTCAGTTTATCTGCCAACTTTGCTCTTAGCCCTTCAATTCCTTGGCCTTTTTTTCCTATGATCATACCAGGACGAGCTGAATGTATAATTATACGAATACTGTCTCCGGCCTTTTCAATTTCTACCCTTGAAACTTCCGCTCGTGAAAGCTCGGAACGCAAAAATTTTCTAATCTCCAAATCTTCTAAAACTTGTTTTCCATAGGAATCTCTTGCAAACCAACGAGAAAACCAATCTCTATAAACGCCTAAACGAAATCCTATTGGATGTACTTTTTGTCCCACACTAAGCCTCTTGTATTTTTTCTAAAACTACACTTATATGACTTAACCTCTTTCTGCGAGGATTTGATCTACCCATAGCTCCAGGCTGATAATACCTAAAGGATGGTCCTTGATCCACACAGATTGTTTTTATAATGAGATCACTAACCTCTACATTCTGCAAATTCTTTGCATTTGCAGCAGCAGATTCAATAACCTTCTTTAGCGGCTCTACCTTTCTGTTTAAAGCAAGCGTAGCAAGCCAACTTAGAGCATGCTGAACATTTTTGCCTCTTAATTCGTCCGCCAACGGCCTTAATTTAAAAGGCGAATATCTAATATATCTCGATTTAGCTTCAAATGGCATTTTGTTACCTTAAATTAAAGTACTTACATAATATATAATGTACACGAAATATCCCTAAGGAGCAACTTTATATTTACTTTCCTGTCGGCACAGCTCCACTTTTTCTTTGGCCACTATGCATAACAAATTTTCTAGTAGGAGCTAATTCCCCTAAATAATGGCCTACCATATTCTCCGTTATAAAGACTGGAATAAACTTTTTACCGTTATGTACAGCAATAGTTAACCCCACAAAATCCGGCAATACCATACTTCTTCTAGACCAAGTCTTAATAATCTCCCGTTTTCCAGATTCTTTAACTTTTTCCACCTTCTTCATTAAGGAAGGAGCAACATATGGGCCCTTTTTGGCAGATCTAGCCATATTTTTTTATACCTCTGTCTAAAAATTTCTATTTCTTGCTTTTTCTTCTTCTCAAAATAAGATCACTCTTACGCTTTCTTGTTCGAGTACCCTTACATCCTTTACCCCATGGAGAACGTGGGTGAGATCCAGATTTTGACCTGCCTTCACCACCACCATGTGGGTGATCGACAGGGTTCATAGCCATACCTCTAACTGTAGGCCTGAATCCCAGATGTCTTCTTCTTCCTGCTTTGCCCCAGGAAATATTTTTATAATCAGCATTACCCAAAACACCTATTGTTGCCCAACAATCCACTGGAACAAGCCTTACTTCGGTTGAAGGCATCTTTAGGGTTGCATGAGTCTCGGTCCTTGCAACTAACTGAACAGATGTTCCAGCACTTCTAGCAAATTTAGCCCCAGATCCCGGTGTAATTTCAACATTGTGAACGGTAAAGCCAACAGGAATATTCTTTAAAGGCATGCTGTTTCCGGTCTTCGCATCTACGCTAACACCTGATATAATCTTATCTCCAACCTTCAATCCTTCTGGCAGTAATATATATCTTTTTGCTCCATTTTTATAGTTTACTAACCCAATACGAACATTCCTATTGGGATCATACTCTACAGAAGCAATCCTACCTGTTATATCTTTTTGGCTCCACCTGAAATCTATAATTCTATAATTCCTTGAGCTCCCGCCACCTCTATGCCTGGTTGTTATTCTACCATAAGCATTTCTACCGCCACATCTTTTTGACGAGCCATCAACAAGAGACTTTTCCGGTTTCTTTTTAGTAATATCCGAGTTGTCTATAAAGGTTTGAAACCTCAAAGACGGATTAACTGGTTTTCTACGTTTTATCGCCATTTTACACCTTTAAAAACATTCCTAAATTGTAGCTTATTTAACCTTTTTGGGGTTTTTGCTTACAGCTTTTCCTGCACTTTCAGAAGGGGTAACAGTCACACCTGGTTGATCCCAAATGTCTACAGAATAACCTTCCTTTAAAGTAACAATCGCTTTTTTGATCGAAGACTTTTGAGTCTTTCGCCTATTGTAACGATGCACCTTACCTTTTCTTATCATCACCCTCACGCTTTTAACTTTCACATCAAACAAGCGTTCAATAGCCTCTTTTATAATCGGCTTATTCGCATGAGAATGAACCCTCAAAACTAATTTTTTAAATTTTCTGTTTAACTTGTAAGCCTTATCTGTCATTATAGGCCCGAGTATAACATCATAAAGATTCAAATCCATTGCAACACCATTTCCTTAAAAGCATCAAAATCTTTTTTCAAAACTAACCAACGAGTTCCGTTAGTTAAATCAAATGCATTTGCCTGATCAAAATACAGGATATTTACCTTTTTGAGATTAGCAAATGATGCTTGTGTCAAAAGGTCATTCGAATTTAAAAACAAAACAAGCTTTTGAGAATCTAAATCCGCATCCTTAAGAATTTTATATGCCTCAGATGTTTTAGGTATATCTGACTTAAGTTCCCAATTTAAACATGTTACCTTTTTATTGTCTAAAAAACCAAACAATAGGTCGCCCAAAACTCTCTTTTTTGTTCCTCTTGAAACCTTAAGAGTTTTTACCCTTTTTTGGGGACCAAAGGTAACACCACCACCTCTCCAAATAGGAGATTTAGCTGTCCCAGCCCTGGCTCTACCTGTTCCTTTTTGCTTCCAAGGCTTTTTACCCGAGAGCGACACATCCGCACGCCCCTTACAAGCAACCGTACCTTGGCGCCAATTTTGCATCAAAACTCGCACCCAAGTAGCAAAACCTTTTTTGCAAACAGGTCTATCACTTTTTTCTATTCCCAAATCTTTAAAAGAAATTGTTCCAGCTAAAGCAACTTTTTTAGTTTTACTTTTAGGCTGTTTTTCAGTATTTTTTTGTTTTTCCATAATCAACCTAAATCACTTTTTCTTTTCTAAGAAAAACCAAAGAGCCGGATTTTCCTGGAATCGATCCCTTAACCAAAACAATATCAGAATCTTTCTCAATCTTTACAACTTCAAGATTCTTAGCTACACGTTTTTTGTTTCCCATTTGTCCAGGCATTTTTTTACCCTTCATAACCTTACCTTGTGTAGCAAAAGAACCTACAGACCCTGTTCTTCTACCCATATGTGAACCGTGAGATTTAGGAGCACCACCAAAGTTATATCTCCTATAAACCCCAGCAAATCCACAACCTTTAGATTTCCCAAAGACATCTACAGAATCACCTTCCTGAAATATCGAAAGAAAATCCGCAGGTTTTCCGATCACAACCGGGCTTCCTTCTGCCTCAGAGATATCTTTACTTAACTTAATCTCTCTAACAAAAGAAAAGTTCTGCTTTAGTTTTTTCAACCAGTTAATATCAAACTTTTTGTTAATATACTTATCTTTAACACGACCAACCTGAACAGCGCTGTAACCATCACGCTCAGTCGTCCTGATGTTAGTCACAAACCATCCAGATATATCCACAGCAGTAACCGGTATAACCGATTCTCCCGCAAACACCTGCGCCATTCCTATTTTTTTACCCCAAAGACCCGTAACCATTGACCTTAACTCCATGCTTATTTAATTTCCACATCTACACCGGATGAAATATTTAACTTCATCAACGCGTCCATAGTCTGATCCGAAGGAGATATTATATCCAAAATTCTTCTATGAGAAACTAATTCAAATTGCTCTCTAGACTTTTTGTTTACATGTGGCGAACGCAGCACTGTAAAGCAGCGAGCCTTATTTGGCATAGGAACAGGCCCTACAATATCAGAACCTGTCCTCTTTACTGTCAAAACAATTTGCTTTACTGCCTTATCAAGCAATTGATGATCGTATGATTTTAAAGTAAGCCTTATTTTTTGTTTTTTCATCGATTAATCACCTAATTACTCAATAATTTTAGTAACAACTCCAGATCCAATCGTTCTACCACCCTCACGTATAGCAAATCTCAAATCTTCTTCCATTGCTATAGGTGAGATCAATTCTACTGACAACTCAACATTATCGCCAGGCATTACCATCTCTCTTCCACCTTCGAGAGTTACAACACCTGTAACATCTGTTGTTCTAAAATAGAATTGTGGTCTATACCCATTAAAGAATGGGCTATGTCTTCCACCCTCATCTTTTGATAAAATATAAACCTGACATTTAAATTTTCTATGAGGAGTTATCGATCCAGGCGCAGCAACAACCATACCTCTCTCAATTTCTTCTTTTTTGACACCCCTAAGAAGAAGACCAACGTTATCACCCGCCTGACCCTCATTCAAAATCTTTCTAAACATTTCAACTCCGGTGACAACAGATTTTAATGTATCACCAAAGCCTACAATATCAACCTCATCACCAACTTTAATTTGCCCTTTTTCAATTCTTCCTGTTGCAACTGTTCCACGACCTGAAATTGAAAATACACCCTCTATTGGCATTGAAAATGGCTTATCAATATCTCTTTTTGGTTCTGGTATATATGAATCCAATGCTTCCATAAGCTTATCTATGGAACCCGCACCAACCTCAGACTTATCACCCTCTAAAGTCTTAAGAGCTGAACCTCTTACGATAGGAATATCATCACCTGGGAAATCATACTTACTTAAAAGCTCTCTAATTTCCTCTTCAACCATATCAATCATTTCGGGATCATCAACCATATCAACCTTGTTCAGATAAACAACAAGCGATGGGACACCAACGTTTTTTGCCAATACAATATGCTCTCTTGTTTGGGGCATAGGACCATCGGCTGCAGAAACAACCAAAATAGCACCATCCATCTGAGCCGCACCTGTGATCATATTTTTAACATAATCTGCGTGCCCAGGACAATCAACGTGAGCATAATGCCTTTTAGGTGTTTCGTACTCTACGTGAGAAGTTGCGATTGTAATACCACGTGCTTTTTCTTCTGGAGCATTATCAATTTCGTCAAATGCTTTGAAGTTAGCTCCACCCTTCTCCGCCAAAGTTTTAGTAATAGCAGCCGTCAATGTAGTTTTACCATGATCAACGTGACCGATTGTACCAACATTAACGTGAGGCTTTTTACGCTCAAATACGTCTCTTGCCATTGTTTTATTCTCCCAAACAATTAATTATTTTAGCAAACATACTTTCTTTATATTTCACTATCATTTCTTACCTGTAATAGCTTCTTGAACATTTTTCGGAACCTCTCTGTAACAAGAAAATTCCATAGAATACCCAGCTCTTCCCTTAGACATAGAACGAAGCTCAGTAGCATATCCAAACATATCTCCAAGGGGAACTTCTGCTGTAATAATTTGCTTTCCAGCCTTTTCTTCCATTCCCATAATTCTGCCTCTTCGGCTATTGAGGTCTCCCATTACATCACCCATATACTCTTCAGGCGTGTCAACCTCAACTTTCATTATAGGCTCTAGTAATACAGGAGAAGCTTTTGCCATCCCCTCCCTAAACGCCATAGAAGCCGCAACTTTAAACGCAATCTCAGATGAATCAACATCATGATATGAACCATCATAAAGAGTTGCCTTGACATCTACAACCGGATAGCCACCTAATATACCAGAAGTTATAGCCTCTTTCAAGCCTTTTTCAACTCCAGGGATAAATTCTCTAGGTATAGTACCCCCAACAATCGCATTCACAAACTCAAATCCTTCGCCTCTTTCGCGAGGCTCAAATTTAATCCATACGTGTCCATATTGTCCACGACCACCAGACTGTTTAATATACTTACCTTCTGCCTCAGAAGGCTTTTGTATGGTTTCTTTGTAAGCAACCTGCAACTTGCCTTGAGCAACTTCAACCTTATGCTCTCTTTTTAAACGGTCTACAATAATTTCTAAGTGAAGCTCACCCATACCAGATATTACTGTTTGGCCTGTCTCCTCGTTGTAAGAAAAAATAAATGATGGATCTTCCTGCATCATCTTTTTTAATGATAACGCCATCTTTTCATAATCACTCTTGTTTTTAGGCTCAACAGACGTAGATATAACAGGATTTGGGGTTCTTATTGGCTCAAGAAGAACCAACTTCTTCGCTTCACACAAACTGTCACCAGTAATCGCATCTTTAACACCAATAACTGCAGCAATATCACCAGCTTTTACAACTGGAATTTCTTCCCTCTTATTAGAGTGGATCTTAAGCAAACGACTTACACGCTCTTTAGACTCCGTTCTAGCATTATAAACGTAAGAACCAGACTTAAGCTCACCAGAATAAACCCTGACAAAATTCAAAACACCCACAAACGGATCTGTGGCAATTTTGAAAACCAAAGCGCAAAATGGCTCTTTTGGATCTGTTTTTCTTACAACCTTCTCATCTGTCCTAGGAATTATTCCCTCAACCGGAGGAACATCCAAAGGAGACGGAAGATAATCAACAACCGCATCCAAAACAAGTTGAACTCCCTTGTTTTTAAATGCTGTACCGCAAAAAGCCAAAGTTATTTCTCTTGAAACAACACCTTTACGCAATGCTTTTTTGATATCTTCAACTGGTATTTCTTCTTCATTCAAATATTTTTCTGCAACAGCATCATCTAAATCTGCCGCAGCCTCAACAACTACACTTCTAGCTTCTTCAACTTTATCTTTATATTCCGCCGGGACATCTGACCACTCAAGAATTTCTCCCATCTTGCCGCCAAACGTAGCCATCTTTCTTGTCAAAACATCTATTATTCCACTAAAGCTCTCTTCCGCTCCAACCGGAACTTGCATAGGGATAACCCTAGCACCAAATTTTTGTTTTATATCATCAACTACTCTGAAATAATCAGAGCCTACTCTATCCATTTTATTAACAAATATTATTCTAGGCACACTGTAGCGCTCAGCTTGTCGCCAAACAGTCTCTGACTGCGGCTGCACACCTGCAACAGCACAGAAAACTAATACAGCTCCATCTAGAACACGCAAAGATCTTTCAACCTCAATTGTAAAATCAACGTGCCCAGGAGTATCAATAATATTTATTTGATAATCCTTCCAGAAACAAGTTGTTGCAGCAGACTGTATAGTTATACCACGCTCTCTCTCCTGCTCCATCCAGTCCATAACAGCTTCGCCCTCATGAACTTCACCAATCTTATGCGAAATACCGGTATAATACAGAATTCTCTCTGTAACGGTTGTTTTGCCCGCATCAATATGCGCCGCAATTCCTATATTTCTATATCTTTTTAGCGGAATAATACTCATCAAATACCTTTAACCTTACCAAGCATAGTGGGCAAATGCTCTACTTGCCTCTGCCATTCTATGCACATCCAACTTCTTTTTAAACGCACTACCACGCCCAGCATGCACATCCATAATTTCAAACGCTAAACGCTCGGCCATAGTTTTATTTGATCTCGCCCTTGCTGCAGAGATTATCCATCTCATTGCCAAAGCACGCCCCCTGTCAGATCTAACCTCCCTTGGTATTTGGTATACACTACCGCCAACCCTTCTGGATCTAACCTCAACAAAAGGAACAATTTTTTCAAACGCCTCCGTAAAGAACTTTATTGCCTTTTGCTCATCTCCAGCTGCGGCCTTTTTAGCCAAAATATCTATGGCACCATAAACCACATCTCTGGCAACGTTCTTTTTGCCTTTTTTCATTATAACATTTATAAACTTCTGAATAAGGCCCGACTTAAATCTCAAGTCAACACCGATTTCTCTTTTAAAACCACCTTTTGAACGCCTTGGCATATCTTAAATCCTCTTGAATTATTATTTTGGACGCTTTGTACCATAAAGCGAACGTGATTGCTTTCTATTTTCAACACCTGCTGAATCAAGTGCACCACGAACAATGTGGTACTTCACACCAGGTAAATCCTTTACCTTGCCACCCCTTACAAGAACAACTGAGTGCTCCTGCAAATTATGTCCTTCACCTGGGATATAAGCTGTAACCTCTATTCCAGTTGAAAGTTTAACACGAGCGACCTTTCTAAGGGCCGAGTTAGGTTTTTTAGGCGTAACCGTAAAAACCCTTGTGCAAACACCCCTTGCTTGAGGCGACTTTTTAAGAGCAGGACTCTTTGATTTGGTCTTTTTCTTCTTTCTTCCAAATCTAGATAGCTGATTGATCGTAGGCATAATAAAAAATTCCCAATTTTTAAACAAAAAATACCAAAAAATACTATAAGATTACTTCAAAAACATAATCTCTTTGCTAAATATCCAAACAAAGAGACAGATAAACTCTATTAGTATTGTACATTTTTTAAAAAATTTTTCAAGCAAAATTATCGAAAAAATGCAAATCATGTAACTTTTGACAACTTAAAATAGAAAAGCCTTTGTAATATGACTCAAGTCTGGTACATTGATTGTATCTATATTTTAAAAACTGTCAATACTAGATAGGAGCTTCCAATGAGCATAATTAACCCATGTTTTCTATTATCAAAGAACCTCATTTTAATATTTTTGGGCATATTTGGAATAGGTTTTATCATAGGATTTCACGAACTTGGCCATTTTTTATTTAGCAAGCTATTTAGGGTAAATGTCCCCGCATTTGCCATAGGCTTCGGGCCAAAATTATTCAAAAAGCAGATTGGTGAAACAAAATTCTCTTTAGGAGCCATACCATTGGGCGGATACGTAGAAACAAACCGCGAATCGTTCGACTCAAAGCCGTATTACCAAAAAATGCTGGTTATTGGCGGAGGAATAGCATTTAATTTACTCTTTGCATATTTTGTTTTTTGCCTACTCTTCATGCTGGGCCTACCTAAAACACGTTTTCTTTACGCTACAACCACCACTCCAAAAATCGAAGCGGTAACTAAAGATGCCCAATCCCTAGGTATAAAACCTGGTGATAAAATCGTAAACATAGATGGAAAAGAGGTTAAAGGCGAAACAAAGATTGTATTACAGCAGTTAAAAGAATCTAAAAATAATACCGTAAAGCTAAAACTATCAAGAGTAGGTCAATTGGTAGATTTGCAGCTAGATAAGAAAAAATTCTTGCAAGCATTGGGTACATTTAAAATAAGCTTTAAATATGTGGACCGGCCAGGGTTACCATTATTTCAGGCTATCAAAAAAGGCATACAGTTTACAAATGCCTATATATATATGTCGGTTATGATGTTTAAAAATATGCTTGTAAAGCGGGATACTTCAGGCGTTGGGGGGCCAGTTATGATTATTGCAGCAACCATGCAAAGTGCTGCCCAAGGATTGAAAGTTTTTTTGCTTTTGCTCGCACTTATAAGCATAAGCTTGGCAATACTAAACCTTATCCCGCTACCAATACTCGATGGCGGCCAAGCGCTACTATACACCATCGAAGCTATCATTAGAAAGCCTTTATCTGAAAAAATTAAGGAATATATTTTCATCGCCAGCTGGATATTCATGCTTGCACTATTTGTTTTGATATCATTCAGAGACATTTGGAGACTATTTGGACTAGCTAAGTTCTTTGGTGGAAAATAGCCCCCTTCTATGCCTGTCCAGGCCTGTCTTCCTACTTCGCCAAGGCTACGGAGGACAAATCGCAAAGTGTAAAAAATAGACATGAAAAAGCCGCGAGTCAGAAATTTCTGACTCGCGGCTAAATTTTTTAACCTAGGTTTATTTTACTTACCTAATTGAGCGGTGTGTGGATGCTCAGAACCGGCATATATTTTTAATTTTTTAAATATCTGCCTGTTTAGCTTATTTTTAGGCAACATACGCTTTACGGCAAGCTCAACAAGTCTTGTAGGATGCTTTGCCATCACCTCTTTTGCCGTAGCTTCTTTGTAACCGCCAATCCAACCAGTATAGCGATCATAAATTTTGTCTTCCATCTTATTGCCGGATAATACCACTTTATCGGC
>Ga0180437_10007292_pt1 | contig 14429 bp, 11 predicted proteins | sample SS_ome_4_FD_132410 | JGI IMG/M metagenome (GOLD analysis project Ga0180437, IMG submission 132410) | Hypersaline lake sediment archaeal communities from the Salton Sea, California, USA - SS_3_D_1 metaG | ecosystem: Environmental > Aquatic > Non-marine Saline and Alkaline > Hypersaline >...
AACACATCGTTTTCCACGTCTTGTTTTGATGTGTTGGCGTGTGACTTGGACTTTTCCATGTGCAATCACCAAATGTTGACTTTGAAATTGGTGGGTAACATGGACACCAATCGCACCACCTTTATGGTGGGTCAACCTGACTTTTTCAGTGCAGATACCGTCGTCATGGGAGATTCAAGCTTTCCTACATTTGCAGTTCCGTTCCCGTGGAAATTGGGTCAATTTACAGTATATGCCCAGTCAACAACCATTGATGGAGACACGACAACAATTCGATCGATAAACGGACCAATGATTGTTCAATCTGCAGGATCGTTCAACACATTGGAATTGATCAGCAGCGGTGATACACAGATATTAGTAAGTGCTCAGCTAACCACAACTGTTGGAAGTGGTAGTCTGTTATCAAACACAGGAACGCAATCAGTATCAACGTTCTCGCCAAATGGACCCTATAATGTATTGGCTAGCAATATTACAATGGAAACCAATTTTTATGTTTTAAAAAGTTCAACTGGACCAGAAGTATGGTTCAGTACTAGTCCTATCGGTTCGTATAGTTTTACGATGTTTCCACAAGTAGTCAGTCTATTACGCCGATCAATTGTGTATGAATCCGACATCATTTTGCAAGACAATGTCTCTTTGATTTCTTTGAATGCCGACGGATTCCTTCCACTGGGTCCCTATTTGCGCGTGGGCGGCAACATCATCAAAGGCACCGATGGTGGCACACTTCAAATTCAAGAGGACACGGCCACTGAATCCTTGGATCTTCGTGCCAAAATCAGCAATGGTGACACGACGGGCGGTGCTCAACCGGTGATTTTCAATGATCCCGAAGGCATTGTGAACGAAGGGCCTCTGGACCAGCAAGGCAGCATCTCCAATAGTGTAGGTGATGTCAGCATCACCGATGATGTTCAAATCATGGGCGACTTGACCCTGAGTGGCACGGGTGCACTGACTGCACTCAGTGGAGACATGAGCAATGGTGGCATTGTCAATGTGGGAGCACTGAGTGGTGTGACTACCATCAATGGGTTTCCCATCGGAGCAGGTCCATCGTGTTGTACGAGTGATCGTCGTGTGAAGCACGTATTAAACACCTTGAATGTGACTCAGAGTGCAGAGCGCATTCGTCGCACCAAGTTGTACGAATTTAAATGGACTCCAGAGTACATTCGTGAAGACAAAGGTGCACAAGCCGAAGTGATTCAACGCGGTGTGTTGGCCCAAGAGGTTAAAAAGGAATTTCCACAGGCCATTCGTCAAGTGAAGCGCAATGTCAATGGTCACGCGTATGAGGATTTCCACTTGTTGTACAAACAAGAGATGATTCCCGACATGTTGGCTGCCATGCAACACATGATGAACGAGATAGACGGACTAAAAGCCGAGATTAAACGGCTTCAAAGCACCTCGCATCAATAAAAGTTAGTTTCAACTCAGAGTAAAATTATGAACCACAATCCCAAAAAGTATACCTTTAAAATTTTATTGTTGGGCGATTTGGCCACTGGAAAGACCTCTATCATTCGTCGTTATGTCAAGAATGAATTTACCTTTAATTACAAGAGTACCATTGGGTGTGATTTTGCAGAACGTGTGGTCGAATTGGAGAACGGGGATGCTGTTCAAGTGCAATTGTGGGACATTGCGGGACAGGAACGTTTTGGATCACTCATGTCTGTGTATTGCCGTGGTGCTCATGGTGTGGTGTATGTGTGCGATGCCACACGCAATGAAACCTTGAAAAACATTGTTTTGTGGCAACAAAGTTTGGAAGCCAAAACCAACTTGTACAACTTGCCCTCTATTTTGATGGTGAACAAAACGGATGAACAAAGTACCCTAACCCAATCTGAGATTGTTTCCATGGTGGAACAAACACACTTGTCTGAGCAGTGGGTGTACACCAGTGCGCGGCAAAACACGGGCATTGAACCTGGAATGCTCTCTATTATTTTAAAGTTGGTTCACATTTACGAGCAGAGTGGCGTTGCCATCACGGAACACGACAACTCGGTTCAACTTTCCTTTGAAAAAGACAAAGACACCACAGAAAAAAAGACGTGTTGCCAATGAAACGACAACGATACATTCAACGGATCAAACGTCAAGCCTTGGGCATTTGGTTGGGATTTCTGCTGGGCACACTCTGTAGCGAATCCTTTGTGCAATGGGAATTCTACATGCACTGGAACACACTCGGGGTATCACAAATTGCACTGGCGTGTATTTCGTGGGTTCAAATCGTTGTTTTTGCATCGGCCATTGCTCCCATCAGTGTGATGCGTCAGTCTGCAGATGCCAATGGTGCCAATTTGCAGACCATACGGACGGTCATTGGGATTCGGTTGCTCATGTGGTGGATGGGCCCACCGTGGACTCTTTCTGTGCACGCATGGCGATCCCTCGGATTGGCAGTGTCCATGTATTGCACCCATCGCATGTTGGGCCTAATTCAACAAATAAAGAAATAAAAGTATATAATGGAGTAAAAGATAATATGTATTGCACACGGGTCATGGTATGAGTTTGAATCGATTAGAGACGAGCGCGTTGACGCGCGAAGAGCAGATCCGTCGGGATTCTTTTCGTTTTTTGGTGTCTGTCGCTGTCTTTGCATGGATCAATATTATTTTTTGGTTTTACATCATGGGCTTTCCCATGGTCAATAGTGTCTGGGAGAACGAGAGTCCACAGGAATTGCCCGTGAGTTATCGAGGCGGTATTTTGTGGTACATTATTTTTTTTATCATCATCAATGGATTGCTGCCATTGTCATTGCTCTTTTTGGTGACACAGCCGAATTCGCTCATACGAGCTGATTTGCACCTCATTATTGCGTGGTTGTGCATCGTGTTTTCGGCCATTGCCTTTATTGGCATTACACTGGTCTATTTGTTTTGGTGCAACACATCCATCAGTGCCGCTGCCGTGGCGTGCAACAGTGGCGATTGGTGCTGTGTCTTTAACACATCACCTGGCAACGAGAACCAATGCCCTAGCACCACGCCATGCAATCCACCCAAGACACGTGAAGATTTGGGCGGTTCCAATGGTGAATGGTCCCAATATTTCTGGCTCTCATTGGCGTTGATTGCCGTTTCGTTGTTTCACTGGTTGATCAATCGTGTCATCCACGCCACGGGCTTGGCATCTGCCTACACAGCACGAGAAGCCAAAATATTTGCTGCCGTCTTTCTGCTGGCTTCTGCTGGGTTCTTCTTTTGGTTCATTGGCATTCTGGTGGTCAACTTGAATTTCTTGTGCGGTTATCCACTTTTAGAGGGGGGTGCGGGCGTCGGTACATACACGTGTACCTTGTATTCCTGGGATTATTGGTTCATTTGGTTGTTGTTCCTGAATGCGTTGCCCTTGGTTGCCTTTGGTGCCGCACTGGTTGTCAACGACACCAGCATTACACCCACAGCACATCAAATCTGTGCGGTGGCAGCTGCGCTTGTGACACTGGCCTCTTTTATTTACTTTATTGGTATTTTGGTGTTTAAAACCAACAATTATCTACTGGCGTCACCTCTATCCATCAGTAACAATGAGCGGTATTGCTGCGAGTATTTTGGCTCGAATCCGGATATTTGTCCCAATACCACGCCTTGCATTGCAGGCACGAGTGTGCGCATGGTGGCCAATCCCAGTGATGCATTCTTAAAGGTGTTTATTGCCAGTGTGGGCTTTCTCGTCAATGTGACATTCCATTTGGTGTTGAACAATCGCATGAAAAAGTACAAAGTATTTTATTCTCCAATTGACTTGTGATTGTAAATGGAAACAAATGTTTGAGATTATTAAAAGTGAGAAAAGGATGAATGAATAAAAAGTGGTTTGTACCATGGATGTTACTCGTCGTGTTTTGGTTCAATTTGCCCATGATACACGACACAAAGATCACGAATTAGAGAGTGAACCCCAGATCCATTTGTTGTGTCAAAAGTTGCTGGCCACACAGGCTCCCATTGTACCCCAAGAACAATGGTCTCATGTGTATCATTATGTGAGTGATGATTTGGATCGACTCAACTTTCGCAGTGAACCCGGGTTTCGACCATCGGATTGGGCTCAACACAAAGAAATTCCACTCCAGGTGTACCAAACCTTGCTCAAAGACGTCAAGGTGAGTCGCATGTGTCAAGAGGGTGATGCAACCTATTGTGATTTTATCAATGCCATTCAACCCCTGCCGGAGAGTGCACGGGAGGAAGACGAACCCGTGTTGTTCTTTATTCACGGGGCGCGTCACAAGAACTTGCGTGCATTGCTGGAAGACATGTACCCCAATGACAACATCAATGAGTTGTATCAACGCATGATGGAGTATCGCGTGCACCACTTGGAAGATCCATTGCAGACGGTGCGTGATGTGGGTTTCATGATTGTCAATTTGAACATTCCCGTTGCAAACGAGTTGTATTTGTACGACACACCGGAAGAAGAGCACGATCATCCCGCAGCTCAAGAAGCACCCGTGCAAGGGCACCAAATGAAATTGAAACCCGTCACGGACGATGCTGTGGCATGGACCGATGCTCACGAGCGCGAGCTTCGCACCAATCCGGTGATGATGCAATATCGCAAACAGAGTCGTTTGGCGTCCCACTTTTCATCTCGTAAGGCCTTGAAACAATACTTGATTTTGGCCATTGCCAACAAACAAGTGGCCACAAACAATTTGCCCAGTAATGCATTGGGTCGACAACAAACACACGATCAATTGCCCGATACGGTGCAAGTGACAGACTCTCACGAGGATTGGATGCAAGCGTTGTCCATATTGGATCATTATCCTGCGCAACAAGTCAACGCCATTGTCAAGGATCCACAGGCTCAATATTTGTACAATGTGTTGGCATCAACCATGAAACGTGATGATTTGGAAGATTTGAGTACACGTGATTTTGTTCAACTCTGGGTTACTGCCCATAGTGGCAAGGGTTGGGAACAACGCTGGTCTGATCAAGACATTGGTGGATCATTGAAACGTGCGGTACAAAAATACTTGGCACGATACGCGGAGCCTTCGCAAGGATTGGTTCAATTTTTGGCACAAGGTCCGCAATAAAAGAATAAAGCGTTAAATCATTTTATTGTACGGTTGATCCGGCATGTCTCGCGGATGAAAAATTTGTGTTAAATGTCCTGCCACATGCAAGAGTGCCATGTGAGCTGCAAATGCAAGCAGCGTAGGCGTCCATGTGTTGACCAATAGTGTTAAAAAGGCAATAAATGCAAGCACGGTCAGGTGTAGAATCCATCGTGTGACTTTGAGTGTGTATTGAAATCGTTGTTCTGTGCTCAGCATGGGCATCCATGTGGACACTCGACGACTCAGCCATTGGGTCCACGCGTGTGAGCGCTGTTGTGTTTCAGTGCCAGTATTGTAATAAAGTGGTGCCGGTTCCGACATGTATTCCATTGGAGCTTCTGTATATAATAATGGATCTTCCAAATTGTCCATAAAACCAATACACCAACTTTTTACTCTGTCATTTAATCATAAACCAGCATCATATCGAGCCCACAATGATTGTGTAATACGCGATGAATGGACAACAATATGGGGTCCATACACTTGGTGTCAAACATCATTTCTTGAATGATTTTGAGCAATGTGTACCGCAACACATGTGTCACATTGGGTTTTTGCATGTGACAAAGAATCACAAAATCGCGCACCAATTCTCGACGATGAAACACATCCAACCACGGGTCTTTTCGTGTTGGTTTGACCTTGCATTCTGACATGACAAACGTATGATGTTTTCCCCGTTTAATGCTCTTAAAAAGCGTGTGACGGCGACAAAACATCCACTTGAGTATATCACGTTCATGTTGCAACAACCATGCAAATGGAATAGATAGGCCCGGTTCATGGGCCCACAAGCGTATTTCATTGTGCGTCATGTACAAATCAATGGGTGTTGTCAGCAGGAGTTTGAACCATTGTTTGATTACATCTTCGAGACACGCTGCAACAAAAGGTTGCCGTGTGTTCCAGCGATACAAAAAGGTAAAACGTCGTTTTCGGGTACCCAACAATTGAATGACAAACGATTTTAAGACATGTGCATCACTTGTCATTTGGGCATCTTTTTCAATACAAATTTCAAAAAAATTACTCTGGTCAAAATGTTAATTCGAAACTATTTCCCAGAGTGAATCAAATCAAATTTGCAAACCCAAAATTTCGATTATGATCAAAGGGTCGACCTTGTCACCAAGCAAATTGGAGTCTTCATTGGCAACGTTTTATTCTGAAGACGACAAACTCAAAGTATTTGATGAACTAGACACGGGCAGCGATGCAAATGGGGACGAATCCGTCAAAAACACCATGTCAAAGTTACCCAAGACATTGGATCAAGTACAAAAAAAAGTGTCCAACAAAAAAAAACGCGCTCGTACCACCAACAAAGCACTCAGCGACACCCATTGTCAAACGGCCAATCGTCTCGAACAACGAGATGTACTGCGAAACACCAAAATACACAAGTGGGACAAAGAACACAGCACATCCCCCTGGGCCAACACCAATGACGATGAACCTGACCTTTTCGACACCCCAGCATTTCAATGCCCACAAAAAGCACAAGAAGAAGACGTTCCATTTGAGAGTGAGACATCGAATTGGCCCATTACACAATTGCACGAGTATGAATTGGATGCCAAAGACGAAGAGGCTGCATTGTTTTTCAGACACTTGGACCAAAACAATCACATTGCAAATGAATTGATTGGTCAGATTCCCACACAAACCGAGACTCTGGCGTATGTGGCTCAGCATGAAAAGAAAGAACAAACGCTGTGGTTGCAGGCATCGCAAGGGCAAATTTTGAAACGCGGCAAGGGCAAGTGGCCCAAGGTTCCCCAAGTCACACGAGCGTATGTCATGCGTTTTGCGTGCGAACCCAATCCCACCGTGCAATGGGAACGTCCGTGTTCCAATCAGCATTGTGAAACGTTGCGCTTGTTTGGTTGGCGTGCGCGTGAATTCATCCTGCCCTCGGACATGATGCAAATTATGTCGGCTGTCAAAAACAAAAAACCCGTGCCCTTATCACCCATTGTGGGCTGGTGCGTCTTGTGTCATTATGCGCACACCAACTCTTTGTATTTTACGGCATTGTGTCGCATTGAAGAAAAGCGTCAAAAAGACGGAATCAAGGACGCCAACATTGCCTCGCAAATCTTTCAAATTCATTTATTTTCCTTCCCAGTGGATCGCATTGGAGAATATCGTCTCTCACAATGTTTGGTGGGAGATTCTGAACCCATGGGTTTATTTGGGTGTTTTCCCATTTACAATTGCAACCATTATGTGGAATCCAAAGTGCCTCTCAGCTACGGAAAAGAAACCAAGTACTTGCGCGTTTGGCGCGAAACCGATCAAATGGTTTTTCAGCAGGCACAAGCAGCATTGGAAACGAACAAGTCCTCGACCAACACCCTTGGGGGTACGGGGACGGTCGCCTCAACCCCGTTCGGCCCTACCACGTCTCAGTAACTGAATTTGAGTTACCAGAGGTGGAAAGGACACTGCTTGTGCATTTTACCCGAGGTCGAAAGAAACACAAAGACATTAGTCGTGCCGTTTTCCACTCCGGATTGCAGCACTCGGCCAGGGCGCTGCGTGGTTACATTGGATTGCCTGTTTCCATGCTGTCGTTTCGCACGCTGCGCTGCATAGTGAGTGGAAACGTCACCCAGGTATCACGGTATTTAGATTTGCGTGAAGAAGGGCAAATTGCTGGGCCCGTGTTGGACGTCTTGATACGCGATGTCTTACCATGTTATGGTTATACGGACTTGGATGACATGATAAACGCCATTGTGAACAAACGCACACGATTACAAGATGTACTGGCTGTGGAGAAACGATACGAACCCGAAACATTGTGGAAATCCTTTGACAGCATGCCGTGGTGTGGTACGGGGCGTCAAAGAAAAGATTACATTTGGTGGAGCACTGTGTGGTTACGCGTCAATTTGGCCCAAACACTCATGTTGTACAACACACAGCACTTGACCCCTGGAAAGGCAACGCAGCGTATTTTGAAGGATAAAATTCGCATATTTATTGATGCGCATGTGCCGGTCATTCGTTATTTGGATTCCTTGGATAATCCGTGTGATTCCGCAGTGGATGTATCACGCGTGTTATCGTTGTATTCGGGATTGGGTCCCTCTTATTATGATATTGATCGTCAACACATACGTGTGTCCCAACATCGTGTGGCCACACGGGATACACCCTTGCGTGTGATTCAAGGTGCCTTTCCAGACATGGTTTGGACACCCCTCGAAATGGTACGACGCCTGGAAAAAGGAGAGGAACTCATCGAATTCTTAACCTGGGATCCGCTAAATCCACCGGAAAGCGAGCGTGGCGCACACAAACTGTATTATGCCTGTTTGTTGTTATTGGAACAATTGGAACGCGCAGCGCAAGACACTCAAGATTCCACCGTCGTAACATCACTCTATTTTTATTATTTGGCATTTGTAGACTTTTTTTATCATGTGGTGCACGTCTATGAGCAGGGTGATGATCTATTTTTATTGCACTCGGGGAACACAGAGATGAATTCATTTTGGCAATTGGTCTATCCTTATGATACGCGCGCATTTACAATTTATGATTGTCCCGATTTATTCCACGTGTTGGTGCACATTCCATTGTGGGGAACACAAACCAATGCCGATTTTGTGGCCAGCAAGTTGTTGCAAAAAACGCTGCCATTCAGTGGTCAACCGCGATCTCTCATCAACATGGTGCTGAACAACATTCAAAAGAGTCCAGGGTTTTATCACATGTACCAACAAATCTTTTGGTGCATGCTGAGCAATGCGTATCCAAATCAAACGGTGGATCAATATCGGTTTGATATGAAGTATTTGTTGCGATGTTATGTCATTTGCTGGACGGATCAAGCCTTGTTATGCGAATTGATTGGAGGTCACACGCGCATCAAAGAAGCCAAACAAAAACAATCGACACTGGGCGTCGATTATGTGAAAAAGTTGCGCAAAGATTTTAGTAAAACGTCTTCCATCATCTTGTGTGCCTTTCGCATGTACATTGTGTACCTGTATGAACAAAATCCGCATTACGTGCGCATTCTCAAGCTGTGCATTGATTTAACGCGTATGAAACAACAAACGTATCACATGGCAAATTTGATACGAAACAGCAATGTGTATGCCCAAGATGCGTTTGCCAACGCGCGGAAAAAATTGGCTCGATACAACAAAAAACCCGACAACGGCAAGGTCTATCGCTACAAAAAAGATACGTGTTTGGGCATCATTTTGAAACCATTGTGTCAACAATTTGAGAGTTGGATTCTAGAAGCCAAACGACGCTACGAAGAACACCTGACAACTTTGGACACCTTACTCAAACAAGGGGAATGCCACAATGTCATTCGAAAACGCATGCTGTATCCTCCCACATCGTTTACACACATCTTTTTGGATGAAACCAAAACGTTTGATGAACAAGTTGCGTGTGCCAAGAAGGAAGCTTCCATCACACTGGACATTCTAGACTCGCCCAAGGGTTTAACATGGAAAGAAAACATTTTAAACTTTGTCATGCGTGTGGCACCCGGCGAATGGTTGAGTGCACAGGCCATCTCGGTATTGACCCTGCAACGTTTCGGAGGCATCAAAACAGAAACGGTTGCGGCAGTGGTGGAAATGATTCAAATTTATTATACCGACGATCGATGTTTGCCCAAACAATTTGAAACACGAATTGAAGACTTGAATGTGCCTGACATCAATGTGTTGGTGTGGTACTTCAATTGTTTGGCACTCTTGAATCAAGTCAAGTTGGTTCCACTGGATGCAGATACGGTACGACAAATCGATTATGCCATGAAGTACAAGCGCTACAGATTGTTTCCCGGTCAACATTTGGATCCACAAGTATACGAAGTGTTGATCTCATTGTGTTGTCGAAAAATCAAAACAATGATGGGCAGTAAACACTATGGACACGATAAAGTCACATACAATATGGATCGACGCATTTACACGTGCACACGAAGCAGAGGACACAAAAAACGAAAGGTATGGGGCATATCAGATCCAGTTGTAGACGAGGACCTAAGCGACGACGAAGAGGAAGAAGCGCCACAACAAACCAATCAAGATCAACGCAAAGACTTTCAATACATTCCGTGCGATGGTCAACAACCCATGATACGATTGAACCTGCGAGGATTTGCCATGTATTACAATGGTGTCCGATATCAACATTGTCCAAGATGCGCATCCTTTCACATCTTTGATTGGTCCAATTATAGTGGGTCACACGATGGGTCGTATCGTTGTGCAGAATGTCGTGAAAAGGAGCAGAGTAATCAATTGGTGTTTAAATGTGCCATTTGCAAAGGAACGGTGCAACTCGACCACACAGAAAAATGTCAACTGACCACCACACGGTTGTTGGTGGATCCACACGACAAATCGTTTGATCCCATTGGCAAAGGGCACGATATATTTGAAACAGTGTATTTATGTGATCGACACTATAAACATGCAACTCGAGTAAATGCACGTGTGGAAAAACAATACGTATTAAAGTATGCAAATCAAAAACAAAACAAACAGATGAAAAAGAAAAACATCAATAAATATCGATTTTAAATGTGGCAAGTGTACATGTGTTTGTTTTTGGTGTGCACAAGTGACGCACTGCGCATGGTAAGGGTCTCACGACGCACAGTGTCACCATGGAACAAGTATATGAAACCGCGTGTGTACCCAACGGTATCTCGAAAGGCACCATGGTCAAAAGAACAAATTGTTGGACCTGTTTATTCCAATCGTAAACTCAAATAAATACCCATGATTTGGAGTTGTTTCTCTTTGACATCCTCGTACAACACAAACCCGATTCCTGAGCGTCTACTATCGCCAAAACGACGCATGGGGAAAATGTGATAACGCTGGTGTGGTGGAGTTGGTAATTTAAGCACAGATAAACGAATGTTTTGTGCATTGTAGTCGTCAAATATGTTTTGGTTTTTGGGTTCCCAGATATCAGTTGCTCCATTGAATTGAAGTTCCAAACGTTTAAACGCAAGGGTGTTGACCAAGCTTGTGGTTTTCTGGGTACCCATGATTCCAGTGTACGTCTGTAGTGCCGGAGGGTAACTGATGCTCGAAAACGAAGGAGTCATTCCTTTAATAGAAGACAAGGCTCTGTTCAAGTGTGTAGGTTGTGTGGTGTGATAGTTTCGTCCTCCATTGAGAAACACCACGTATGCAATGGTGTCACCCTCGTAGGTCACCACAGGGTCTAATTCCATTGCATGCATGGTCAATTGACCAATGTAAGGATCGGGTCGACGATTGTAAAATAGGCGCAGCGTCAAGGGAGCCAATGGCTCTGAAGCCATACTCTTTGTGTGAATGTCATAGGCCAACAATTCTTCATCCAGTGTACTGGCATAGCGTGCCTTGAATGGCTCGGTCGTGTCTTGTGCTTCTTGTAGAAATAAACCACGATGCATCACATGCATAGACGACAATACCTGATATGAAAAGGCACGTAGCTTCCATCTGTTGACAAGCACATCCTCTTGTACCCCTTGTTCAATGGGATCGTCCTCCAATGCGGGCAAACGATGCATTTCTTCACCCCCAGAACGTGTGGAAAGACGCAATCGACTCCAGAAACGTTGTGCTTTGTTTTGAATGTTAAACGGGTGCCAGGTGATGGTCCAAGCGTTGGATGATTCGGTCAGCATGCGATCCACACGTTGCATCAATTGGGTGCCCAAACCACGACCTTTGTGACTGGCCAATAAAAACCGAATGACCAAACGGCCTTGTTTTGCAATGGGATCTGTTGCAAAGAAGTAACCCGACAAACGCACCCAGCTCTGAATGGTACCTTGTTCGATGGCCATATCCCATTCCCATGAGATTTCAGTGCGAAAATGGGGACGAAATGACCAAACGGTACGCGACAATTGCTCCACAGTACTGTAGGGCGTCTTGTATCGTTCGGGATACTTTAAAAAATCAATAAATTCATAAGGATCGATCACATCTTCCATGATTGCAAATAAAATAAAAAAAAAGTCACCCTTTAGTACACCCAATGGTTTATTTTACCCAATTTGTATGATTTGCGTGCATTGTTCCACTTGCTGACACACGGCATCCTCGACAATCCAGGTGCGTTCCAGATAATCCCCACCCTGACGCAAACGAGCAGCTCGCACCACAAAGGCTTCTTCAAACACATAAAATTGTCCCGTACCATAAAATGTACGACCCTCTGTGACACTTCCATCCGCGGCCAACATCATCATGTTGCCCCAAGCATTGTTGGGAGACACAGGACCTGGTGTAGGTTGTCCAATGCCTGTGCCCCAATCCAACTCGGTACGCATCATGCCCAAGGGATCCGTTTGAGCACGACTGGTGGCTCGCAGTGACGGAATCACATCGACGGTGGATGCCACATTGTAAATGATGGCAGCATTTCCATAACGATCCATGGTGGTCGAAGGCATCCAGCGTGATAATGCATCACCATAATCCAACTCGGCATCCTGGTAGACTTCAAACTGTGCCGTATTTGCATTGTATTGCAATTGAAACCATCGGACTCTGGATTGCACGGATCCCACCGCAGTGGCAAAGGCACCCGTGATTCGTTCCACTTGACCCGGGCAATCCACCAAATTGCGGTATTGCACGCGTCCGTTTAATACACGTTGGTTTGCATTCAAACGCTGTCCCGTAATGGTATTGACACATGCCATGGGTGATGTGCAACCCGTGTCACTGCTATCAAATTCTTGTATGGCAATGTCATAAAATTGAAAGACCAGCGTACTACTATCAAAATCGATGATGATAAATTGAACCACATCCAGATAATCTTCTGCAGCATTGGGAGAACCCGTGTGTAATTCATCGTCGTTGAGACGCATAAAAATAGCACCGGGAAAACTAGGTTGGGGAGACCCATTCTCTACATTCACTGGACTCATGTGTTGAAATGCAAACCCAGAGAGAGAAGGAAACCCACGAGACACCAAGACACGCGTGCTCGCAGCTTGGGACACAATGGGTCCTCGTTCAATAAAAATCATGGGAGGTCCACCGGGTCCCACACCATCCACATTGACTGCGAGGGTATAATAATCATTAAACATGGACAATTGAGGTGCCAACCGGGCTGGAAATCCAAACGGCAATGGAATCTCATAAAAGAGATAATTGGTGGCCACGCTGGTGGCTTGTGCTGGAATACTCACATACAAGCACAATGTGTCATTGACACTGGCGCGTTCCAGCAACAACCATTTGTTAGCCAAATGATCAAACAACACCTGAGGTTCTCCAGCACCTTGTTGGCATGGACCCGAGGGAACATTCATTTGGGTGGCCAACTCAAATTCCGAAAGTATATTCATGGCTTTATCAAAGATATGAATGTGGGTTCCTGTGCGCACAGTACCGTTTCTCATGTTCATGGCATGGACTACCTCAGTTAAGCCAACGTCGAGCATGACATCGGGTGCCTCACCACCCTCTTGTGAAACATCGGCCACATTACTGGCCACCAATTTGGATTGTGGAAATGTGGGACTGCGTGCGTTTGATTCATGCTTGAGAGATGCAAACACACTTTGTTTTAGTGCATGGTGCTCATTCAACGGAATGGCATCCACCTCGATGACCACACCCGTCATATTGTAAAGGGTCGCCCCTGAACGAACCTGTGTTTTGGAGACAAACTGGGTACCCCTCTTGGATACCGTACCGGTGACTTGATCCACAAAGGTGACGTTGAGCATGTCTGGGTCACACCCACCTGTAATCACAGGCTGACCCGTTTCGTTCAAATCCAACCAATCTTTTCCCAGTGGAATTTCTGCAATCTCTGGACACTGAATCACCAACGGCACCAACGGAGGTGTGGTTTCCAGGGGGGGACCACCCGAAAATGTGGTGGTACTCTCTGTGGTGTTGGTCACTTGTGTCGTGGTGGTGGTGTTGGCTGAGGTGGTGGTGGAAGGCAGAGTCATGTCGCGCTTCTCGTGGTCTTTTCCCACCAATGTGGGTACCAAAATGACGGTTAATAATGCACCAATGAATAATATTGCCAGCAACAAAAAGCACCATGAGGAATACCCATATGGTTTGGTAATGACACCATCCCACGTACCCGTGCCCGCGTCATACTTGCCGATGGCTTGTAACTTGCGTGTACGTCTCGCTTTGGGCAAAGCAAAGGTGTATTGACCATGACGCATTTTTAAACCCGAAGTACTCATGATAAAACACCTTATTTAAAACATGGTGGATATGATACAAGAATAAATCAAATCAATATCTTTTTTATAGTCACATCTTTTCTTTGTCTCATTCTTTAC
>Ga0180437_10007293_pt1 | contig 14429 bp, 13 predicted proteins | sample SS_ome_4_FD_132410 | JGI IMG/M metagenome (GOLD analysis project Ga0180437, IMG submission 132410) | Hypersaline lake sediment archaeal communities from the Salton Sea, California, USA - SS_3_D_1 metaG | ecosystem: Environmental > Aquatic > Non-marine Saline and Alkaline > Hypersaline >...
GATGAGGTGGCCCGGCGCATCGAAAAGGCGGAAAAGCACCTGGGTGAGGGACGAGTCGGCTGGGTGCATCCGGACTGCGGCTTCTGGATGCTGCACCGCTCCGTGGCGGAGCGCAAGATCGCCACTCTGGTGCAAGGCCGGGATTTGTATCTGGGGTCTTGAAGCTGATTCCATTGACGCATGCGAGACAAATACCGGGAATGGTGATTTTTGCATTGAATAATGGCAGAATACATATCAAGACTCGTTCCAAAACCCTCCCAATCCTTTTTTCTATTCGGGCCCAGAGGAACGGGCAAAACCACATGGGTCCGACACGAATTCCCGGCCGCCCATACGATAAATCTGCTCGATGAATCTCCATATCAAACGTATTTGGCGGATGTGTCCCGTTTCGCCGGGGAGCCGGGAGCGCTCCCGGATGAGAGTTGGATTTTCGTCGATGAAATCCAGCGATTGCCAAACCTCTTGAACGAAGTTCATCGCTTCATCGGAGAGAAGCACCATAGGTTCATACTCACCGCTTCCTCCGCGCGTGAATTGAAACGAGCCGACGTAAATCTCCTGGCAGTTCGAGCCTTGCTCCGCCGAATGCATCCGTTCGCACCCATGGAACTTCGACAGGGTTTCGACCTCGAAGAGGTGCTGTTATGGGGAAGCATTCCTCTGGTGTGGAGTTCGGGGGACAAAAAAGAGACTTTCAAAGCTTATGTACAGATGTATTTGAAAGAAGAAATCAAGGCGGAGGTGGGTCGAACCACATTCAACGGCTATCTCGAAATCTTGGAGGACACCTTGCTGGCTTTCCGGCTTCCTACATTCGAGGCAAAACTCAGATTGCGGGAGCGCAAACATCCCAAGCTATACTGGATCGATCCGGGTTTGGTCAGGGCAGCTGGCAATCGTTACGGTGAACTACATCCGCAAGAGCGGGGTGTGCTATTCGAGGGTCTCATTGCCTCTGTGCTGCGCGCATGCCGTGATCTAAAAGGAATAGGTAAAAGAATTCTGGTTTATCTGGGTGATAGAACGATGAAAACCTCCGACGGCATCGACGTCTGGTCATTTGCTCGATTCGTAGATAATCTGGACGTCGAGAATCTGTGGGGTCTATAAAGATCGGAGTGTTTATTTTTCTGTCCGCCTGAACTATAATCCCTCTGATGACCGAAGAGCTCGATCTGATCCAGATCGTCACCACGAGTGTGCTTCAGGAGCTGCCCGACGCCTACTACGAGGCAACGGGGTTGGCCACCGGCATCCACGATCTGAGCGGGGAGCTCATAACCTCAATCCCAAAATACTGCTTCACCAAGTTCTGCCGCAACATGTTCTTCTCCAAAGAGGGGCACCGCAAGTGCCGGCAGTGCAACAGCGCGGCTGACAAAAAAGCCTTCGACCTCGGAGGGCCCTACATCTACCATTGCCACGCTGGATTGATCGATGTTGCCGCCCCGATTATCGTGGGCGGATACCACGTAGGAACCGTGGCCTGCGGACAGATCCTCCTTCAGCCGCTGAATGATCCGTACCGCGAACGGGTCCGCCGAAAGCTCTCCGATTTTCCCGAGCGCTTCATCCAGACCCAGATGGAGGCGCTGGAAGAGGTGCCGGTGATCCCCCTCAAACGAGTCAGGGGATTCGCCAGACTTCTGTGGGCCGTAGCCAATAACGTAGTCACCCTGATAAACAACAACATAAAGGAGAAGCGCCTCAACATAGAAAACATTAAACTCATCTCCGAAATCAAGGCCCGTCTCGAGCTGGAGAAGGACATCCATGCCGCCAAGCTCCAGGTCAAGGAGGCGGAGCTGAAATCCCTGCAGGCGCAGATCAATCCCCACTTTCTGTACAACACCCTCGACTCGATCCAGTGGCTGGCCGTGCTCCACGGCGCGGAGGACATCCAGCGGATGATCCACAATTTGAGCCAGGTGCTGCACCACAGCCTCGACCGGAAAAATCTCGTGACCAGTATCAGGGATGAGCTGGAGCAGATCAAGAACTATCTGATGATCCAGAGAACCCGCTACGGTGACAAGATCTCCTACTTCATAAATGTCGAGCCGGAAGTTCTGGATTTCCGCCTGCCCAAGCTCGTTCTCCAGCCACTGGTGGAGAACGCCATCCTTCACGGGCTGGAGCCCAAATCTTCCCCCGGAAAGATCTGGATCAACGGCTGGCTCAGCACACCGGATGAAGCGGTTATAGAAGTCTGCGATGATGGGGTGGGAATCGACAAAGATTCCGCGGACCTGCTTGTTACTCAATTGACCGGCAATGCGATCACCCAGGATCAGAATTCTCTCAGCCACCACAAGTTGGGATTGCTCAACGTTCACAGACGCCTGATCCAGTCCTTCGGTGAGCGCTTCGGTCTGCGCATCGAGGGAAACGGAAGCGGCGGTACGATCGTGAACTTCCGTGTCCCGCGGGCCAATCCAAACCAGGAAGCCGCCTCGTGAGCAAGGCGATCTCCATCCTGGTAGCCGATGACGAGCATCTGGTCCGCAAGGGGATCCGCCATCTGCTTGCCGATCAGACTGACTACAGCATCGTTGCCGATGCGGCAAATGGAGAAGAGGCACTGCAGAAGGCACAGGAGCTGAAACCGAACATTATCATTCTGGATGTAAAGATGCCGGTCATGAACGGGCTGGATACACTCAAACAGATAAATCAGCTGAGCCCGGGTTCCAAGACGATCATCTTGAGCGGCCACAACGACTTCACATTTGCCCAGCAGGCATTGAAGTTCGGTGCCAACGATTATCTGCTGAAACCCACAAATCTGCAGGAACTGATGGCCGCACTGGAAAAGGCCAAGACACATATCCTGCAGGATAAGGACACTCAAGCCAACCTGTCCAGCGGCATGTCGGCAATCACCGAACAGTTCTACGTTTCACTCCTGCGCAACGAGCTGCAAGCTGCGGAGATCACCGAGAAACTGAAGAGCCTCAAAGTCGAGGAGAAATCGGCTTCGGTTCTGTTGATTAGTTTCGATGATTGCTACCGCCTGCAGTCGGAGAAAACGGAGCAGGAGTATCGGAGGCTGTGCATCGATTTGAAGCAGCGGATAAAAACATTCCTGGACAGGGAGCTCAGGCACCCGATTCCGGTCCTGCATCTTGATTACCTGGAATGCGTGGTCGTGTACTTCTCTTCCCTACAACCGGAGGCGACGACGCTCGCTAAACTGATCCTGGAAAACGTTGGATGCGGGCATCCTTTCACCGTGGCGGTTGGTTCCATACGGTCTATGCCGCTAATAAACGAGTCCTACAGAGATGCCCGGGAGAAAATCAAAAACAGGCTGTTGATCGGAGGAAACCGGGTCATCTCCGAAGCTGTTGGGACAACCACGGAGCAATCCCCCTATCCGGAAGAGATCGAAAAGCTGATCACCAAAGCGATCCGTTTCGGCGATTGCGAGCAGGTTCAAGGCGCTGTCAAGAAGATGTTCGACACGGTGGCCTGCCATCTAACCTCCCCCAAAGCCTGGACACATCTGAGTTACCACCTGCTGGAACTCGCCTATTCGGTTCTGACGGATCTGGAGGTTTTTTCGAATGAACGAATCAGCGTCTTCGAGAAAAGCGGGGAGATTCCCAACCTAACTTCAGCGGAAGACATACGCTACTTCGTGACCCGCAATCTGACGGATATCGCTTCCCTGATCCAATCCATGAACACCGGACCATCCATCGCCATTCGCAAAGCAATCTCCTTCATCAACGACAACTACGCCGACAGGATTGCCCTGCAGGATGTGGCGAAACATACCTGTCTGAGTCCTAACTACCTCAGCCAGCTGTTCAAGCAGGAAACAGGGAAGAGTTTTCTGGAATACCTGACTCATTGCCGCGTGGAAGCTGCGAAGAAGCTGCTGGTTCAATCGAACCTGACGATCTCCGAGATCGCTTTCAAGCTGGGCTACGACATGCCCAGCTACTTCAGCGAGGTTTTCAAGAAGAGCGAGGGCCTCACTCCCAGCCAGTACCGCAAAGGCCGCAAATAGTCTTCGGGCCACCCGAGGTTCAATCCAGATTCACCCGGGTTCCGCCCTGGGCCATAGACCGGTAAGCCCCCAGTATGATTTCCAGGGATCGGCGCATCCTACTTCCGGCGGTGGCCGGCATTTGTCCGCTTTCCAGGCAATCGAGGAAATGGGCGATCTCGAGGTGGAAGGTATCCTCCTGCGGTACGATGATCTCTCTTTCGAGATACGAGCCGTCGGGAACGATGTCCGCCTTCTCTGAGAAAATTCGAATCCTGCCGCCGTGAGTACCCACCGCCTCTATGCTACCCAGCTCCCCGTCGATTCGAAGCCGGTGGATTTCCTCCCCGGCCGCTGTAATCGCGCTCTTATAGATGTTGCTCTGTATCATCGTACCGATCGCGCCGTTTTCAAAGCGGAGCACGGCGACGGCCGTGTCATCGGCGCCCATCTCTTGTGCCCGCCTGGGCGCCTGCACCGCCTGGACGGCGCTGATTTCTCCGATGATCATGCGCAGCTTCTCTACATCGTGAATGCCGCCGGACATCATCATCCCGCCGGCCGCTCGTTTCGAGTCGAGAAACCAAGGCCGATTCTGCTTGTAGTCTTCGGTGGCGTAGGCGCCCCGGATCATCTGCACCAGGGCTGGCTTGCCGATGATCCCCCCTGCGATCAAATCGCGAACCTTCCGGTACAGAGGGCTGTAGACCTCGTTCTCAGCCACCATCAGCACGACCCCGGCCTTCTCCGCCGCCGCAATCATGGCTTCCACCTCCTCGAGGCTGGCGGCAATCGGTTTCTCCACCAGGACGTGTTTGCCGGCGTCCAGACAATCGATCGACACCGGGGCGTGCAGATCATGGGGAAGACAGATATCCACGGCAGCCAGATCCGGATCGGCGATCGCCTGCCGGTAATCGGCAGTGATCCGGCAGTTGCTCTGGGTCCGACCGATCTGCTCCGCTCGCTGTTTGTCCGTATCCACGGCCCAGGCCAGTTCGGCCCCGCAGTCGGCAAACGCCCGCACATGCCTGATCCCTGCCCAGCCGCACCCGATAATTGCTACTTTCATTTGCCGTATCTCACCTTTATCACAGGCCCCGGCCACAGTACTTCGATTCCATGGTGGGGTGTCGAAGCGAAGGTATAGACCTCGTTTTCCCCTTCTCTCAGTACGGACAGGGGGATATCGAGCTCACTGCGGGCGAAGTCGTGATTCCGCCCGATCCGCCTCAGCAGTTTCTCTCCATTGATACCAATCTCGTCTGCTTCGTATCCGTTCCATGTCGAGAGAATCATCCTGGCCGCTGTCGCCCGACCCAGGTTGTCCGGGATATCAATGGTACAGGAATGCCTCTGGCCGTCCCGGCTCTGCCAGCAGGCGGGAACATCCCGTGGTGTGTACATCCGGCATTTTTCTACGCTCCTGCGCCACGGCAGCTCTACAGCGGAGGATACCCGGATTACCCCGTCATAGTCGGTGATCCGAGCCATTATTCCCATAGGCTCACTCTGCTCCGGTATCCAGGAGGTATCGATCGTTGCTTCGTGGGGAATATCGCTCACCGTACCGAGGTGGTCCATCAACCGGCCGTACCGGAATCGATAGTGCCACTCTCGGTAATGTCCGTCTCCATTATGGTCGAAATCCTCATAGAGACCCAGAAAATCGATTCGATCGATCCGGGCGCTGCTCTGCGACTCACCCGGCTCCAGGGCAAGTGAAAGGCATCGCTCATCCTTCCAGACCGGCGCAACCAGATGGCCCTCGGGGTGGGGTTTGCCGGAATCGTAGTATATGCGGAACATCAGCCCGTAAATGCCCCACTGACCCCAGCCGATCCCGTGTATAAGGTGGCTGATCTGGTTTGCGCAGGTCAATTCAAACTCGTTATCCCCTTCCCGCAGCTGCTCCAGGGCTATTGGCACGATGGGATAGCGCATATATTGGTAGGACTCCGGCCGCGCGGGTCCCATAGATGAGGACTCGGGAATCTCGATCCACTCGTGCCCGTTTATCCTGATCTTCTTGTCAGAGGTCCCCGCATGACCTCCCCACTGCTCGATGCAGCATTCGGCCCTAACGGCGTATTGAAGATCGTCGATTCTTACGGTGTTGACCTGATTGGGCAGATACTTGCGCGCTCCTTCGTGGGAGCTCTGCGGATCGGTTACCCTCTGCCAATTCAGATACGGGCAATCTATGGTCCGCCATGGTCCGTTCCAACAGTACTGGCGAAAAATATCCCCCGGAGCAAATCCGAGCTTATCTGCGCACATGCACTACTCCTTGGTCGATCCCAGCAGGATTCCCTTCACGAAGTGTTTCTGGATGAAGGGATAGACCAGTATGATCGGCAGTACCGTGATGATGATGGCCGAGGCCTGGATGGTGGCGGGAGCACCCACATCCACCACGGCGGCTACCTCTTCGGTAATGGCACTGGAGATAACCTCCCTGAGGTAAAAGGAGAGAGGGTAGAGTTTTCGATCGGTCAGGTACAAAAGGGCATTGAACCAGTCGTTCCAAAACTGTACTGCGTAGAACAGCGAAATCGTGAACAGAATGGGCTTGGCCGAGGGCAGCACGATCCTGAACAGGATCACGAAATCGTTGGCCCCGTCGATACGCGCCGACTCTTCGATACTGACAGGCATCTCGGTGAAGTAATTCTTCATCAGGATCAGGAAGTACATGCTCATCAGGGTCGGCAGGAACAGGGAGAACAGGGTGTTGCGCAGATGAAGCTTCTGCACGAGGATGTACAGGGGGATCAGACCTCCATCGAAGAACATGGTGATGATAAACAGGATGAATACCAGGTTGCGCAGCCTCAGATAGGACTTGGACAGGAAAAACGCGGCCATGGAGGTTACCGTCATGGTCACAGCCGTTCCTGTGACCGTGATGAAGATGCTGACCAGAAGGGCGCGCACGACCCGTATCTCTTTGAAATTGTGCAGGTACGGCCTCAAGGTGAAGCTCTTCGGTACGATATGATACCAGTCGGAGTAATAGGCCTGATCCGTAGAAATGGAGATGACCAGGATATTCCACAAGGGATAGAGGGTTGTCAACGCAAAGAGGATCAACAGCGTATAGTTGAATACGTCAAAGGCTGTCATCCGTTTACCGATCACTCTCTACCTCCAACCCTCAGTATATCGATGCCCGGCCCCAGCGCCGGGCCAGGCTGTTCGCCACAACCAGAAGGGTCATCCCGATAAACGAGCGGATGAAACCCGCCGCCGCCAGCCGGGAAAAGTTCGGATTGTGCGACAGGTTGCGAATGATGTAGGTCTGCATGATATCTCCGGTTTCGTAGACCAGAGGACTGTAGAGATTGTAAACCTGGTCGAAGCTCCAGTTCAGTACGGAACCGAGATTGAGGATGAAGACGATGATCATCGTGGAGGCGATGCCGGGCAGGGTTATGTAGAGCAGCTGCCGAAACCGGCCGGCTCCGTCCACCCAGGCCGCTTCGTAGAGCTCCGGATTGATGGCGGCGATCGCCGCCAGGTAAATGATCGAGCCCCAACCCACCTCCTTCCAAACGTGGCTCACCACGACGAACACACGAAAATAGCGGTTGTCCTGGAGGAAATCGAATTTTCCGAGTCCGATCACCTCCAGCAGGTGGCTCACCGCACCCGTTTCGTAGGCAAACAGAGAGTTAAAGATGCCCGCCATGATCACCCAGGAGACGAAATGGGGCATGTAGGTGATGGTTTGAATCGATCGTTTCACGAGTATGTGCCGCATCTCGTTTATGAGGATGGCCAGGGCAATAGTGGAAGTGAATCCCAGAGCCAGCTTGCCTACGTTGATAAGCCAGGTGTTGATGAAGGCTCTCTTGAAGCCTGGATCCGAAAGCAGCCACTGGAAGTGTTTCAAACCCACAAAGGGACTGCCGAAGAATCCCTTGTTCAAGGAAAAATTCTGGAATGCCATGGTTACGCCGTAGATGGGGAGGTAGCGGAAGATGATCAACCAGGCCAGGGCCGGCAGAATCATCAGATAGAGATACCTGTAGCGGCGGATGTGTTTGCCCAGTGGATCGTGACGGATCTCGCGAAGTTGGTTAGGCATGTTCCCCCAAGCGACGTTTGATGGATGGAATCAGCGGGCGGGATTTCGTTTCCCGCCCGCTGACTTAATCTCTTACTTGATATTCTTGTCGTAGTAATCCTGATAAAGAGCCGTCCATCTGTCCAGGCCGACCCGTTTGAGCTCAGCCTGATGGTCCTCCCAGGTGTTTTCGAACTCCCCGGGTTTGGCGGCGATACACTTGGTCCAGCCGATCACGATGGCATCTATGACCGCGTTCTCCAGATCGTTGTGCTCGGGGAAGAGAACGAATTGCACGGGATTCGGGTCGCCAAACCACTTGGCCCCCTCCTTGTACTCCAGGCGCACGTTCGCCTCGTCCTTCTTGCTGGCGGGAACAAAGGGAACCGCGTTGGCGTAGGCCTCCTCGAAGGTGGCATAGTCCTTGGCCGGCACGTAGCCTTCGCAGTTTCCCTGGCCGAGATAGAAGTTTAGGGGATGGTAGAGCTGCTTGCCGTAGTCCTGCTCCCACCTCGCTTCGTTTCTTTCGAAAATTCCCTCAGCACTAAAGCTGCTCCAGTGTACCCCTTCTACCCCCGCAACCAGCAGCCGGCGCCCGGCCAGGGACTGGAAGTATTCCAGACACTCGATCGCTTTGGCCGGATTCTTGGACTTCGAAGTGACAACGGCGTAGATCTGGACCATCATGCCCTGGGCACGACGGAACTCGTAGCCCTTTGCCGAGAAGGGCTGCAGCAGACTCACTTCGGAGCCGGGATCGATTTCCTTGAGGCGAGCGGCCTGGCTGGTGAATGGATTGATCACCCAGCCCATGCCTGCCTTGCCGGTCATGATGTACTTCTCTGTGAGTTGGGGGAAACTGTTCATGGACGGGAAATCGTGGTTGATCAACCCCTCGTTGTACAGGCGGTTCATGTATTTGAGCGCCGCCTTGGTTTTGTCCATCGTGCAGATATGGGTCAGCTTGCCGCCCCTGATATCAAAGTTCACGTGCTGATCCCAAAAGCTGGAGGGCACACCGAATATGGACATGATCGGAATCGTTGTCCTGCGAATCTGGCGGTCCCCTTCGAACTGAAATCCCGTGGTCTGTCCTGAAGGATCCATCTCCTTGAAACCCTTGAGCGCCTTGTACAGCTGCTCCTCATCCTGAGGAGGATCCATCCCAAGCTCATCCAACCAGTCCTGGCGCACCATGGTGCCCCAGGCAACCCCCAAGGGCACCTGCGGGATCGCCCAGGCTTTCCCCTCGATCTTCAATGGCGTAAAAGTGGTGGAATTGGTGATCTTGTAGATGTAGGGATGGCTCCCTTCGCCTATGTACTCATCCAACGCAATGATAGCACCTTCGGACTGCCATTTGGGAATGTTGTCTACGGTGGTGACGATGTCCACATCATCCCCGGTGCTCAGGATAAGATTGACCTTCTGTCTGTTCTCGCTCCACGGTGCAGTCACGAACTTGAGATCCACGTTCAATCGCTTCTCGAGCTCGAGCACCACGGGATCGGTCTCCGGGTCGATGGTAATACCGCCCCGGTAGATCGTGATGGTGACCGGTCCTTCTTCCGCTGGCGGCTGCCCGCCCCCCCAGACAAACAGCACCGGAAGAAGCATCATTCCTAATAACATGAACAGAGATGCTTTTTTCATAACACCCTCCTTAGGTATTTTGAAAGAAGTATAATTTAAGCCGAAGAGCCGTCGTTAGGTCGAATCCTACGAATTTGTTGGATATTTTAAGTTTTTGAGATCGGTGAGGCTTTTCAGTCGGGCGGCGCGGCGATCAACCTTGCTCCCACCACAGGCGTCGGGGATAGCGCAGGGTTTTATCACGGTCACCGAGGATCGCTCCGATCTCCTCCAGCTCCTCGCCGCTCAACCTCCAGTCACACGCCCTGCTGTTGGTCAGCACGTGCTCGGGTCTGCTCGCCCCCGTGATCACCGAACAGACGGCAGGCCGGGTTAACAGCCAGGCTATCGCCAGCTCAGGGAGACTACGATCCCTGTTGCGGGCGAACAGCCTGAGCCTGTCGATCAGGTCGAAGTTCTGTTCCGTCCCATAGTAAGAGAAAAATTTCCTCGCCCAGTCGAGTTGCCCGGCCCGAGTATCCGGCTCCGGTTCCTCTCCCCGCCGGTAGCGGCCGGCGAGCAATCCTCCCGCTAGAGGATAGTAAGGAAGCAGAACCACCCCGGAGTGTTCACAGTACGGCATCAGCTCAGCCTCTATATCTCTTTCCAGAATGCTGTAGTGAGATTGAATGCTGACCGGACCGGTCCGTCCCAGCCGGGCACAGAGATCGTTGGCCCGGCACAGCTGCCAGGCGTAGAAGTTCGACACGCCGACGTATCTCACCTTGCCGCTGGTCTGCATCTCGGTCAACGTTTCGATGAGCTCTTCTATGGCCACCCCTTGCTCTATTGCGAAATGTACCTGGTAGAGATCGATGTGATCTGTTTGCAGGCGCCGGAGGCTTGTTTCGAGCTCAGCATTAAGATTCTCAGGCGTGGGACCACCGCTTTGGAAATGTCCGCCTTTGGATGCCAGGACCAGGTTGTTGCGTACGGATTTGATTGCCTGGCCGATGAACTCCTCCGAAAGGCCGTCGCCGTATATGTGGGCGGTATCGACGAAGTTGATCCCCCCTTCGATGGCCTCGAAGACTATCTTCTCGACCTCGGTTTTCTCCACTGTCCAGCCGAATTGAACGGTTCCCAGAGCAATCCGGGACACGGAGAGATCGCTTTTCCCGAGCTTCGCGTACTCCATATCAGTGCTAAGAGAGAGTCAATTTTTCCGGTGCTCAAGCAGAGCCGCTACCCTGCTTTCGAGCGCCTCGATCTCCTTCTGTCCATCGACGACCTCTACGGTGAGGGCGAAATGCACCTCCTCCTGCGGCTGCAGGATCTGCAGCTGCCCCTTCTGGCGCATCCGCACCCTGCCCTCCGGTGTGCAGTTGCCCGGCTCCAAAGCCAGGAAGTAGTCCTGAGGCTTCATGATTTTAGCCTGGGAGAGCAGTGGGAACTCCTTCTTGCTGTAACGCAACTGAAGCCCCAGGCCGAGCCTGTCGTTCACAACGCCGATGCGGGTCATCCCCTTTTCGTCGGTACCCAGATCATGGAAGAACACGGCATCCTCCTTTCCCGGAGTCGGGGCCTCCAGGTTGCGGCAGCTATCGATCGACCGTGCCGCTTCCCCGGTGGCTTCCCAAGGCTCGGTGCTCAGGATCGGGGCGATGAACCGGCTGTCCCGGCTGACGAGGGGAAAACCCAGGTTGAAGTGATGGATAAACATGAGGGGGGTAGGCACGAAACCTTCATTGCTGACGGTGTCCACAATCCGAAAGCTCCTCGCCCCCCCGGCGGCCGTGATCCGGCGGGCCAATACCAGGTTCTCCGAGTGCAGGCTGCTCTCCCGCACCTTTCCGCTCACATGGATGACCGGACTGTCACCGTCCCACCGGGTGGAAGCCTGGACCTCCCCGGCTGGCATGTGGGAGATGCGTCCGTGAAGACCCAGCGCCTCGCCCCCGTCCATCTCCGCAATGCCGGCGTGGGTCAGGCCGCAGGTTACCAGAAAACCGCCCCCGAAGGTCTTCAGCCAGCCCGCCTCGTGCGGGTCGTAGAGGTGAGAGTGGGCCACGCCTCCCTTTCCGATGAAGGCGAAGGGAACTCCCCGATACTCCAGCCATCCCAGGTCCATCCCCCTGCCGGGAAGCACCTGAAATCGAAGTCCTCCCCCGGTTGCCACCTCCAGTGCTTCGACACCGTCGGCGCTGCCCTCCCGCAGCACGCAGCGCTGAACGCCGCACACCTGATCCAGATGACCGACACTCTGCAGGAGCTCGACCCTCGTCATCTCTCTTCCGAACAGTTTCATGGTACAGCTCCTAGAACAAGCTCAGTACAGGTTGCTCAGCTCGAGGATGTCATGTTCACCGAGGTTCAGCGGATATTTTCCGTATGTATTGATTAGATCCATATAAAAATCGTAGTTCTCTATCGGGACGTTATCGGGCACGCTATGGTCCGACATGGGGATATAACCGCCGCCTTTGGCCGCGTTGAGCCGCCTGAGCACGTCCCGCTTCAACCTGTCCTGGTCCCCTGTCAACACGTCCCGCACGTCGATATTTCCGACAAAGGCCAGGCGGTTCCTGTACTTCTTCTTCAGCTCCACCACATCCAGTCCGGCCTTGACTTCCAGGGACTGGTAGGCATCAATGCCGCACTCGATCATTTCGTCGAATACCGCCGAAGCATTACCGCATCCGTGATAGAGGATCTTGATGTCCGGCTTGGCCGACTTGAAGGCCTGGCACATGTTCCGAAGCATGGGCTTGAAGTACTTTCTCCAGGTGTCCGGGGAGTAGAACATGCCCTTGTCGTAGGCCACATCCCCGCCGATAAACATCAGATCCACCCCCATCTTGATCTGATTCAGGCCGAGCTGGATCTCGAAGGCCTCGGCCCTCTCGAGCATCTTCTTGACTTTCTTCTCCTCCAGCATGAGGTCGACGAACAGCTCCTGCATGCCCCTGATGCGCCACATGAACTCCTGGCCCTCCAACACCAGACCCATGCGAACGAACTTGCCCTCCGCTCCGGCCATCTGATCCTGGAACGAAGGGGCTTCGACGTTTCCCGATGAGGAGAGGATGTTCGCGCTGGGTTGGACGTAGCGCCGTTCGTCGCTGGGATCCTCGAGAACGAAATCTTCGTACTGGTCCGCCGATTTCACTTCGAAATCGAGATAGGCCGGCATCGGCGAGTAATCAGCCTTCTTGCAGGTGCAGCCGAATCCGCTCTTGAAAACCGTGTAGTCCTCTCCCCGTTCGATCAGGGTAAACGATTCGATTCTGGGATCCTCATTCATCACGCAGAGCACGAAATCGAGGTCGTAGTACTCGTTGATGTTCGTGTCCAGAGGGAGCTTTTTCTCCTCGAGCCATTTGTCGATGAACTCCTGCCAAAAAAGGTCGAAGCGGGGGATACGATCCGGCTCTTCGAAGGACAGCGCCTTCTGCACTCTGTCGAGCTTCTGCTGATACATCGTCACTGGCAACTCCTCATCCTACAACGCGGATGCGGGGACCTCCCGTCCCCGCATCCAACAATCGTGTGTCGTTTTGCTGTTACCGAAGCTGCTGAAGAACGACTTCCGGCTTAGTCAATCTTTACCGGCAGGGCCTCCAGGTTCATGGGAATGGCGTTCTCCCAGGTTTCATGCCCTTTTCGGAAGAACAGCATCATGTTGAGATCGGTGAACATTATTCCGTCAGGGGTCATGTACATCTTTCTCTCACCGATGTTAGGAACGTCCACGACATTGCCGTCCTTGACCTCGATCTCGCCTCTGTGAATCTTGATGGCCAGGTAGGCGGACATGTAGCCGAACCAGTAGGGGGACCAGAGCGCGAACTGCTTGGAAGTGCCGTCCTCCAGGAATGTTTCCATCGTTGAAGGAAGGGCCATTCCCGTGGAATACACCTTGCCTGCGCGCCCGGTGTCCTTAATGGCTTTATTGGATGCAGGATTGGACATCCCTGAACTGGAAATGAAGCCAGCCAAGTCAGGATGCGCCTCCATGGCTGATGTGGTCACAGTGTAGGCCTTGTCAGGGTCGTCCTCCATGTACAGGGTATCGATGAACTCGAAAACCTGGTACCTGGGAACCGTCGCGACCAGCTCGTCGATGGCCTTCTTCACCTCATTGAACAGCGTGATGTTGGGGGACGGGGCCAGCCAGATGACCTTCCCGCCCTTGGGGTTGTTGTACAGGGCGCTCTCCAGCTCGGCTATGGCCTGGATTTTCCACGGAGCCATGTTCACGTAGATGTCCTGGCCGCCTTTGCCGACTGGTGAATCGAATGTCACGATCGTCGCGCCGTTTTCCTTCATCTTCTTGAGAGCTGGTACCGGCGCGTTGGCGTCGGAGGAGGTGGTCACCATGATCTGTGGTTTCTGCGGCACCAGGTTTTGTAGAGTCTGGACGTATACCTCCACGTCGTTCTGGGTGGGTCCCAGGGTCACCATGTCCAGGCCCAGTTCGTCGCAGGCCTGCTTGGCCCCCGCACCGGCGAGCTCGAAGAAGATGAAACCTGTGAATTTGGGAACGTAGTACAGCGTGTCCGCCGCCTCCACTTCTGTGCCGCCGCCGGCAAAGACCGGAATACAGATCACCGTTGCCAACAAAACAGCCAGCACAATTTTCCGGGTTTTTTTCATACCCTTTCTCCTTTCCCCTGTCATTGCAGGGAACCTTGTTTATTTAGAACCTGCAGGAAGCTTCTCTGCAAGATTCTTTGTACGGAAACGTATCCCACCGATGGCTCTCATGACGGTGGGCACAAGAATCGC
>Ga0180437_10007294_pt1 | contig 14427 bp, 14 predicted proteins | sample SS_ome_4_FD_132410 | JGI IMG/M metagenome (GOLD analysis project Ga0180437, IMG submission 132410) | Hypersaline lake sediment archaeal communities from the Salton Sea, California, USA - SS_3_D_1 metaG | ecosystem: Environmental > Aquatic > Non-marine Saline and Alkaline > Hypersaline >...
TCCTTCTTTTTCGTTGGCGACGTGTTGGATTTCTACAATGAGAACCAGGCAAGAGAAGGTCGATGGGCTTTCGTACAACACCGAAAGAACGCCATTGCCCTTGCCAAGCTAATTAACTACACCCTTTCCGGTGCCAGCCCTGCGTCAGCCGATCTGGTCTTCACCTTGGAGAACGGACCATTACCTGGCGATGTCATATTGTATGGCGCCACTTCCTCAAGCCCAAGGCAAATAAGAACCTTGGCTATTACTGATCCAATAATCGGAGAGTTGCAGGAAACTATAACTATACCTGCTGGCAGCCCAGCGGGCACTCAGGTAGCCGGAACATGGAAGCACTCGATTAAAAAGCATCATTCGAGGGTGAGCACCGGCCTGCCCAACTTCCGCATTCCGTTGCCGGTAGGTCCTTACCTGGATAACTCGGCTTCTGTTTCATCCACTGGCGAAGGCTCTGGCTGGATACAAGTTTCCAACTTCCTCAACTCTGGTCCCACCTCACTGCACTTCATGGTAGTTGTTAACCATTACGACAAGGCCGAGGTCGTGTTCGGCGACGGCACAAACGGCAAGGTTCCAACAGGGACGGTCAACAGCGACTACGAGGTAGGTGGCGGCAAGGATGGCAACGTCGATCCCGACGCTCTTCAGAAGATAGTTTCATCGGTAACGGACACGCTTGGCAACCTGGCTAATGTCTCTGTCACGAACCCGGCCAAGGCAGAGGGTGGAGCGCCACGCGAAGAGGTTGCAGCAGCCAAAGTGAACGCGCCAAGCTCCCTGCGGGTATTGAACAGAACAGTGGCAAGGGAGGACTACGAGATCAACGCGCTCCGCGTCTCCTCGGTCGGTAGAGCTTTGATGCTAACCGCCAATGAACAAGAGGGCATGCCCGAAAATTGGGGAAGGCTCTACATCATTCCCAAGTCAGGCGGCACAGCTAGCCAAGCGATGAAGGATGATGTTTACGAAATGGTGACGGTCACCTACCCCAATACTATTACCTTCCAGCTAGAGGTGGCCGATGCTGTCTATCAGGTGATCGACATCCGCGCCCGTATATGGATCAGAGAAGGTTACACTCCGGCCGGAGTCAAGGCAGACATCCTGGAGGAGCTTGGCGAGTACTTCGCTCCGGTCGACGAGAACGGTACGGCAAACCCGAACGTGGATTTCGGGTTCAACTATAAAGACGAGGACGGAGAACCCGCAGGTGAGATGGCGTGGAGTGATGTGTTCAACGTGGTAAGGGACTCGGCTGGTTGCCGTAAGGTCGACCCCGACTCCTTTTTGCTCAACGGAGCACGCGACGACGTGCAACTCGATAACCACAAGTTCCCTAAGCTGGGCACTCTAACCTTAGTCGATGGTGCAACTGGTACGGAGATTTGATGGCAGATGATTTTCAGAACGGGACCTTCGAAACGCCAAAGCCAGGCCACGCGGTAGGCGAGGCTGAAGGGTGGACGTGGACCTCCTCACAAGCCGGTGCGGCGTGGGCTGATTTCAATCAAGCACAGCACCTTGGTGTAGTGAGGCTGACCACCCCCCGAACTGGAGTGCTGTTCTCGGATTTTGAGAACGGCAAGGAAGTGGATGGGGTAACATTAGCGACGGGAGACCGTATACTAATCAAGAACCAGGATGATGCAAAGGAGAACGGAGTCTACTTGGTACAGGCCAGCGGAGCTCCCGCCAGGGACCCAGACATGGGAACTGGAGACAACGCCTCCGACCTGTACGTCTACACAGAGGCGGGCAACATTAACGGAGGCAGGGGCTACCGCTGCTCAAACGCACCAGGAAGCGACGTGGTAGACACAGACGAATTAAGGTTCGTGGTATCGGCCCCTCCCGACCTCGTAGCACAGGAGCGATTTGAGAGCGCCTGGAGCGGCAATCAGAACTGGGTAGAAGACTACCTCGATGCCATACTGGGCCCGGCCATATTCAGCGAGGACACACCTCGGGAATCGCCTTACGAATCCCACGAGTGGTATGACCCTCTGGATGAGCTACCTGGGCCAACGGAGGCTCCATTCACCGGGTGGGCTGGTGCGAGTTATCCAATGGACCAGGAAGACTTCGAGGACGATTGGCAAAACGAGTTCTACTCCGAACCTTCGTGGAGGCCCAACTCCGCTCTGAATGGTAGGTTAACCGGATCGGCAGTGGCACTACCGATCAACATACCGGCTAACCGCAACAAGTTATGGATCTTCCATACGGGCCACTCCGAGGCCGATGCCATGTTGGCCTACTCCATTCCATCAGGTTCCTACACCACAGCCGCATCGCTGGAGACGGCGTTGCAGAACGCCTACGACGCAGCAGTGTCTCCAGATCCCTGCCCAGTCACTTGGGAGGTTGCAGAGGACGAGAGCGGGAACGTGACGGTCTCGGTGGGCTGGCCGGGAGGTAACGCTGTGGATGAGCTGCTTTACTTTGCCGTCGAGACAGGAGAAGAGGCAAAGGACTGCCGTGCCCTGCTCGGCCTGGACGCGTGGGCTCCGTTGAGGCCGGGAGTGCAAGCCCCGTCCTCCGAGCTGGGACTTACTCCAGCAGGCATCATGTACAGTGTGGATGTATTCAGTCTGCTCAACTACCACGTTCTCAACGACGCGGAGGTTGGCGGATTTTGGGTGTACGACTACGGACTTGAACCAGCGGTATTCGACACAGCGATCTCGGATGACAAGGTTGCAGATCCCTTTTTACTGACCGGCTGGTATGGTGCCGGTGCGACTTGGAAAACAGACTACGACCCCGGAGATTTGACCGCTGCCGTATTCGACACGGACGGCACGCCGGAGCCGTACGAAGACTTTGAAGAGTTATGGGACGAAGAAACTCTTTCGTTCTAGGAGGCTAGACATGGGCTTTAACGATTGGGGAGAATTGAGCGGCATACTGGGACAGCCAGACGTACGACGCGGAGTTACACAGGCTTTCACTCCTCCTGTAGGAGGCGGCAGTTATGTGTACGGCTGGAACACTATGGACGGATCCGTAACGGGTATGCACGGTCGCTTCGTTGATCTGTCTACCTACAATCCCCTCGCCGGAGGCGGTTCAATACGTGGTGCGGTGAAGCGAGTTGCTAGCGCTGCTAACACCGGCTTTTCCCCCTTTCTGTTCTTTGGTGCCCAGTCCGGTCCGCCCTCGGTCAACGACGAGGCATACATACTAGGGTTGGAGGATGCAGATCCATTCAGGATTGTGTTGCTGAAGGGTCCACTCGTAGCTGGAGTGCCAGCCGCGACCGACGATAATAGCCTGCGACGCTCGTCCGACCAGTTCCAGATCTCGGACAACTTGTGGTTTCACTTGCGTCTGGACGTTATAGCGCAGCCAAACGGTGATGTGCTGCTCCAGGTATTCCGCAACCTGCTCACGGGAGGAGGAACGGTACAGAACCAGACGTGGGTAGCTATTAACGGTATGGATGAGTACCTCGATGATGTATTGGCAGCCAACTCCGGTTCGGTACCATTGGTAGGAGGCTACGCAGGTTTCGGGTTTAGCGTGGTGAACGGCGTAAGTCGTAGGGGAGCGGTAGACCACATTGAACTAATGAAGGCAACTTAGTGGGAACTGACTTTGATAGATGGAGAGGCAATAAGCAGGGACGCATAATACCGGCTGGCTTTCTCCCCTCCGATGGCAACTACGCCTTTGCTCTTGGAGTAGATGGCGAGGAGTCTCCCTTCTCATTGCTAACAGCCGATGACTATACAGAGATAAAACAGAGCGTGGACCTTACCGATGTAGATGTGGTGTCGGCTGTATTCAACACGCGAGGCCGCGTGCTCGAGCAGTACACTCCTCCGGCTCGTTTCGATATTCCCTCCGGCTACTTCTTGTTTCAGTTTGATAGGGACATGGTGGACGCTGGAAACTGGGTAAGGCCAGGCTTCGACCTGTTTGCTCAAGGCGATCTTGAGGTAGGCGTTGAATCTTATTCACCGAACGCCACTCGTTGCAGAGTAGTGCCTGTCGGTTCTACCACGGCCTTCATGCGAGGCACGAATAATCCCCAGTTCCTCCCAGTGTTATCGTCAACATACACCTTACAATTCTGGATGAATTTTTTGAGCGACGAGCACGCCGGATCCCAAGGGGTAGATCCGGTAGTGTTCGACCTTACCTCCGCTGGCGTTGGAGGGTTGAAGATTTTCCTTAAAGGGGTAATGGGCCCAACGGCACACGAGTGGAATTTCGCCGTGGAGCATATTAACGGAGGGAGCTCGCAGACTGTCTATTTCCTAGGCCATACTATCGACGCCTCACCCGGTTGGCATCTCTACTCCATAGTTTTCAGCTTTGGGCTTGCGGGAGTTGACCGCCTCAAGCTCTACGAGGATGCAACACTCGTTAGCACTGCCAACGCCACTCCAACAGTGCAGGTGGCTCAGCCTAATCTCGACGAGACAATCCAGGTGCTCGACCCGCTGCTGTACGGTGGGTTCGATCAAATGATGATGATTGCCGGTGCCAAAGACGCATCGCAGATCTCTGATGACTTCGATCTGTGCACAGTGGATCCAACGCCAACAAGCTACAAGTGGGTGATGACCTTATTTATTGACGGCCATAAGTTCCTAGAGCGAACGATAGAAGAGGATGAGCAACGCCGCTGGTCCGAGTTCGTCGCGCCAGTTAGACAATACTCTGGAGTAAGGGAAGTGGCATTTAGGCTCACGTACGCGGAGGCGTAGTTTGAACGTTAAGGAAGGTAAAAATGACTGAGCAAACACCGTTACTAAAAGTCAACCGCCCAAGCGAACATGCCGACCCGTACTATAACGACATTGTCTCCTACTTCGACGGGATGGATGCCATAGTACAGGCGAACCAAGAGAACCACGGCGTCTTCATTCATACCAATGCGATAGTGACACTTGACGGAGATACCCTGTCCTGGGACGCTCCGATCTACCTGCGTTTCTCAAGGGCGGGGAAGACCCTTACGATAGCAGCAGGATCGGCTACAGTTGAGGACGGAAAGATCTTTTATGCAGTAGCCCCTACTAGGCCGGTGGTCGACGCCTCTGTTTCCTTGGTAGCTGGTAACCCCGGACCAGAAGTTAGAAACGTTGTGCCAATAGGAATGAGGGTAGGCACGAGGGTGTACTTTTTTAACCTGGAACCGAAACCTTGGGATAAGACATTCATTTCTGGTTCCATACCGAGCCTTGGTGATTGGGACGAGCACGTTGAGATGAAACTCGATATGCCATCTTGCAATTTCCAACTCGTTCTTTTGAAGATGACTTCGGGAACGGTTACGGACACGGAGATTAGAATTTATGACGGTGACCCGTCCGGCGCAGGCGTTGTGAAGTACCTAGCTACAGCACTCGACCTGACCCTAGCGGACCACGAAGATCCGAATGTCTGGTTTTTTGAAATGCCGACGTCGGGTGATTTCTATTTTAGAGTCTCTAACAAAGGTGGCTCCGCAGCCGAGTATAGCCTTCGTTTGAGATTGCAAAGAGGGTAAGAGCAAGGAGGTTAAAAAATGACATTCGGTTTCAAGGTAGGCGATACCGTTAACGCACAGGATGGAAACAGGATAATCCAGGGTGAGGTAACTCGCATCAGAACAAAGATGGTAGAGGATGCTGAAAACGGGATCTGTGTTGAGGTGAAAAGGCCTGGCGGTTCGTGCATTGAAATACCGGCTGACTCGGAAGGCACTTTCGACCACATAACAAAGGCGGTGTAGCATGACACTACCAACCAAAATTAAAACATGGAACTATTCAGTCAACCACGACGCAACCGAGGGAGTGTTTGCCGACATGTGCAAGCACGCCATCTACCTACTGAAGGAGGCCATTGCTTCCTTTTCGCAATGGGGCGTGGTGGCCTCCAGCGATAGCGTAGCTGTAAAAAATATTGGCGACGCTTCACCCGACCTCTGGACGGATTGGACTACTGACATTGTTAATGCAACAGGCGCTCACTCCTGGGTCCTTTTGGAGAACAGTGTAACAGGAGGTCAGCTCTGCATCGACATGCTGAGTGCCAGTGTCCACATAATGGACGTTGTCTATTCAGCGACCGGCGCGTTCAATACCGACGGTACTACTACAGCAAGGCCCACCGATTCGGAATCGATTTATATCCACGATACTCTTCTATGGGCACCGAGTGCCACGGACGGAATGGTAGTCAATGCAATGTGCAGTAGCGATGGGAAAATAACCCGTTGCTATATTCATTGTTTGGACGGAGCTAGCAGAGGTGGATTGTTCTTTGGCCTGGAGGAAATGACGGGCGTGCCTAGCCAATGGACGAGCGCCATACCGCAGGCTGTGTTGAGAACGAATGTCGCGGTGAGTGTGTCAACCACCCCTACCCAGCAAGATCCTAGGGTTGCCTACTTTGATGGCACGAGTGAATTGAACTATATGTACCTGGAAGATGCCACGCCATACGAGGGCTGGAACCTGGCGTTTCTCACTACCGAGTGCTACCACCAATGGTCTGGTGATCAAGGCAATGCCCTGTACGAGGTCAACATAAATATGGATTGGAACGACGGCTTTCCTATTTCGGCATTGGGATTATTTAGAACAACGTCGCCGAGGCAGGGAGGCATGGGCGCGTTCCAGGATCTTTATGCGGCACCAGAGTCGCATCAGGCTTTGACAAGCTACCCAGATGATGCAAGTTATCAGTGGGTTAAATGGGGTTGTTTCTTTGTGCCGTGGAATGGCACGGCTCCTCTGGAGGCTCCGTAATGGCTAGCAGTAAAGCAGGGAAGGCTAGTAACTTGACAATGGGACAGAGCTTGGGAACTACAAAGGATCCCATAATGTCAAAAACTGCTGGCGTGAACTTCGGAATTATAGGCACGGCTCCGCGAGGCGGGAAGAACATACGCGATATTCCCTTACTGGTTAGAGAGACGCCTTAATGCCTAGAACGGATCTAGCCGGAAGGAGGCTATAGATGCAGAGAAAGAAATTGAGAGAGAGAGTTCTCGAACGAGCAGAGCGGAGGAAGTTTGTTAAGCGAGAAGGAAAAATCTTGGAGACGACTTCCAACAACGAGGAGCTCACCTATTCGAAACTAGCCAGCATATGGGCTAGAGCTTCTGCTCGAAAAGAATGGTCCGAAAAGATGGCTAAACAATACTTCCCAGGGAGGAACCTGGATATATAGCATAGGCGCTGAACACGGGCGCTGAACGTTAGAGGTAAAGAAAGGAAAGAAAAAAATGAAGATCAAACTGAAGGGTGGAAATGAAGTGTTCGCTGCAGAAGGTGCGATGGAGTTAATGTCTCGCAAGTCGCTGAAAGCAAAATTGAGCTACGCCATTGCGAAAACGTACCGGGCCGTGAAGATGGAAGCGGAGTGCTTGCGCGAAGCGCAACAACAGCCATCCACACCGGAGTACGATGCTTTCCAAGAGGAGCGATTAAAGCTGGTGAAAGAACATGCCGTAAAAGACAAACGCGACATGCCCATAATGCGGGGAGGTAACTACCTACTAAAAGATCCAGACGGTTGGGCCACGGTCTACAACGCTTTAAAAACGCAACATCCAGAGGCTGCAAGGCAAATGGAGGCACACGAAAAGAGCGTTAAAGAATTGATGAAGCAGGAATTCGAAATCGATGTACACGCCTTTCACTTCAACCTGCTGCCTGACGAGTTTGAACCGGCAGCGCTAGGTCCTTTGGTCGACATGATAGTTGGCGTTCCCAATGACCTACAAGAGGAAGAAGATGAACCGGCAGAAGATGAGCAGGAGGCAGAGGAGATAGACAGGAAATTGGCTGGCAATAAAAAAAGGAAAGCAGGTTAGTAAGTAGTGTCAATCACCATCGACCAGTTAATGGCCCAGCTTGGCGTAGATAGCGTTAAGGCCATACCGCAAATAGAGAAGGCATCAGCCTCGGCGAACGGAGACTGCGACCTTGTTCCAGGTGCCGTCGTCTGCGCTTCTATGTCTCCGGTGTTTTCGGTAGGGGACGTAGGCAAGGACATTAAGATCGGCGCGGAGCAGCGTTACATAACAGCCTTTGTGAGCGCCACTACTGTCGAGTACTCCGGCGCTCTCATTACTGGCACGGGATACGATGTTTCCGTGTTCGGCGCTGCCCTGCGTGTAGTTGCAATTCTCCGCGACCCTCAACCGTGGGAAGAAGGCATACCACGGGAGAGCACGGTAGAGGTAACAGCGGTCGATCTCGACGCTGACCCATCGGATACCACACCACCACCGCTCACGGTCAAGATGTGGATCGACCAAGGTGCCGGAGAGGTTGAGGCGTTCGACGGTACTAGCTTCGCAGCACCTTGGAACGGACCAGGCAGTGTTAAGACAGAGAACGTTGTAAAGGCCAACTCCTCGCCTGATGGAGACTGCGATGCAGCCCCAGGCAAGGTAACGTGCGCGACTATGACGCCACCGTTCGACTCCTTGGATGTGGACAGGCTTATTCGGATTGGATCGGAGCTGCGACATATTGTAAGCGTAACGAACGGTACTACCGTAGTATATTCGGGAGCGCTGATAACAGGCACTGGTCTCAATGTTGTGGCCCACGATCCTTTCCGCTTCGTCAAAGTGGTTTGCGATCAATCGCCTGCGTTAATGCCTAGCGAACAGGTTGTCACCGTACGCCTTTCTGCACAGGCCGGAGCAGGCTTCGGCTATGCGCCCTTTGGTCACTACCCCTTCGGACACCATCCGAGCACCGAGGGAACAGAGCATTCCTATTCCTTCACAGTAGAGGACGTTACTCCACCGCGTTTACTTTCAGCAGAGGCCAGGGGCCAATTCACCATACGAGCTACTTTCAACGAGGCGATGGCAACGTCCGGGACAGGCTCCATTCTCGAAGCGTCCAACTGGTCCATAACTCGGCACAACGTGGACCCCAACCCCGCTGTTAGCCTTGAGGTGGTTTCAGGCGCAGCAGTCGGGAATCCAAGCGCCTTGGAGGTTGACCTTACTACCCATTGGGAGATGACGCCCGGAGCCCCCTACAAGCTCGCTGCGTCAGGCGTAGAGGATATCTCCGGCAACGTAGTGGACCCTTCCTACGCCGAGGTGGATTTCGTAGGGTTCCAACCGGAGGTGCCTGAAAACAGGCGGTTCCGAATCTACGAAAATATGATGCCTGCCGAAGACAGGCGGAGGGACGAGTTCGGCACACAGGACTTGCTACGGTTTACGAATTGCATACAGGAGATGCTGGACCTTTTGCTGTACGATAGCGACCACATTACCGATCAGTGGGACCCCGACCTGGCCAATGCAACGCAGGTAGCGTGGATGCTATACGACTGTGGCAACCCATTTGATTGGTACGAACTAGAGCTGGACGAAACGCAGCAGCGAAAGCTCCTGCGTCTGCTCGTTCCTATATACAGGCAGAAGGGTACAGCGGTCGGAATCCAAAACGTAATCCGATTGCTACTTGGGTTGGAATCGAAGGTGCTGATACACAATGCCACTGGGTGGTTACTCGGCGAGGACATATTGGGCGACGGTGAACCGGCTTACATCACAAGCGGTAATGCCGAGCCCTTCGATATGAGCGGTGGGAAGACGCTTAACCTGCAAATTGATTTCGAGTCTCCTGTCGCAATCGATTTTGAAGATACTGACTTTGTTGACCCGGCTAACGCCACGGCAGTAGAAGTAGCGGCCGTATTGGACGCAGATCTAAAGGCAGCCGATCTCGGCACTGCCTCATCCGCAGCCGGCAGAGTCTCTGTTCATTCGACCGGAGGTCTCTTGGCTGCCATGCTTGCCGACACAGCCTACTACCCCGTGGCCATAGATCCGGGACAGACACTTTTGGTACGAGTCGGAACGGGCATAGAACAGACGGTGACGTTTGCAGGTACAGAGACTTCCGTGTCGGACGTAGCATCGGCAATTGATTCTCAGGTATTAGGTGCCACGACCAGCGTAGTGGATGGACATGCACAGATCGCTACCAATCTACTCGGACTAAACGCAAGGCTAGAAGTGACGGGTGGTACAGCCAACGCCATACTCGGTTACTCAACCACGCCAGTGGTCGGCAGGGGCGGAACTATGATTAGCCCAGAGTCGAGGGTTGAAATTTTGGGCGGCGACGCCAACGACCAACTAGCTTTCTCAACCGAACCGGAATACGCTGTACGCGGTGCGGAGCTAGGCCCGTCTTCAGCGAGAGTTCGATACACCTTCGACATTGAGGTTTACCAAGTTCTGACCGACTCGCAACTGGCAGTTATCAGCAAGATAGCAAACTACATGAAGGCTGCCCATGAGCACCTCGGAAATATATTGGAGCCAATTGCTCCCGACGTTCCCGACCACTGGGAACTTGGCGAGTCCGAGCTGGGAACGGAAACGCTGTTGCACGAGTAAGGAGTGACAGATGGACAAGAGGGATTATTATTATAAGCAGCTAGTCCAAGAGGATGAGCTAGATCAATCGTACGACTGGGCTGAGCAGGCGATGTTCGACCTAGCGGTCGACAATGGCCTGGAGGGATTTCATTTTGGAGGGGTAGCAAGCGAGCACTCGCCCACGCCCGACCTCACCGTAGACGTGTCGCCCGGGCTTGGAACCGACAAGCTTGGCAGGCGACTCTACTGGGCTGGCACTCAGAACGTCGACTGTTCTCAAGACGAGTATGGCACGGGCACTGCGTCCACTTTGGGCACAAGTAAAGAAAAGTACCTCACCATCTACGCCATGTTCACTCGCAACCTTTCCGATCCTGCTGTGGACGGCAATGGTGCCACGGTTTGGACGAAGCAGTACGAGTCGTTCGAGCTGAGAGTAAGGCAGGGCAGCGAGGCAGCTATAGGCACTGCCACCCCGCCCAGCATACCCAGCGACGCTCTTAACGTGGTCGATATATTACTCGTAAATACAGGGGCGCCACCCACCCAGATCATCGACGCGGATCTGGACACGGATAGAAGAGATGATTGGCTGCGAATGTTGGCTGCCGGTTTCTCCAACCTCTCTACCCAAGTAGCTGGCACACCGCACGAAGCAGCACAAGCGGCTCTGAACCTCATCGACGATCTCTCCACAGGAACTGGCATAGCTTTCACAGCTACGGAGAACTGGCACGACGGATCAAGCATTGCGGCCGGCGATGTATCGGCGGCTATCAATGAGATCGTTGCCGACCTTGCTGACGACGGTTCTGGATCTGGAATAGGGGCTGACAAGATCGGTGCCGATGACTATTCCGCAGCGATTTCCTTCACGCTAACGCAAGGTAGCGTATGGGATCAGCTCAAGGAGCTGGCGGATGGCGTTGACGTAGCCGCCCTCACCTCAGCAGACGAAGACGTGACTGGTCAGTGGGATTTCCAAAATTTCATAACCGTTAATGCATCGGCCGCGGCAGGCACCAACTTGACTGCAATTACGGCCACAGCCAAGGGCACTGGAGCTGGTGGTGTTTTTTACGGCGGAGGCTCCACGAGCGGAATAGTGTGGGAGAGGCAGGGCATTGCAGCAAGGGGAGGAAGAGACGCGACTACGGCTGGAGTGGGTGGCCAATTTATAGGGGGGGCGCCTACCTCGTCTGGAGCTGGAGCGCACGGGCTAATCTCCTCAGGGGCCGACGCCACGTCCGGCAACGGAGGACATGGCGGATTGTTCTTTGCTGGAGACAAGGCAGGTCTTTCCAATGATGGCTGTGCAGTTGTTGGCATAGGAGCAGGCGCGTCTACAACTGTTCCAGCAGGTGCCTACGGTGCAGGTGTTTATGGCATAGGCGGTGGCTCCAAGCACGGCGGTTATTTCAAAGGCGGTTCTGGTAGGCCGGGCCTTTACTGCGAGGGAGATACGAACGTAGCTCCGTTGGAACTGGCAAAGGTATCCGACCCCACATCCTATAACAACACAGGCTGCCTCACTATGGACTCGAACGGATTCTTACGTGCCTACTTCGGAGCCTCCTGGCGTTTCGTTGGCACTCAGGCCTGGGCAGCGGTCTCGACGGACGGAGCCACGAATATAACTATGGACGGAGAAATCGGCTTCGACTCGGTGAGCATAATAGGCAACGCAGCTCGACTCACTTTCGATGACAATATGAGCAATGCTAACTTCGCAGCGGTCGCCACTTACTTCGGAGCCAATACCTACATTGCTAGGATCACCGGTCAGGCAACAACCTATGTAGAAGTCTCCTTGTTCGATGACGCTGGGCTCAACGTGGCAATCGGAAGTACGGCTGTGAAGTTCAACGTGGTCGTGTTCGGTAAGTAGTTCTTAGAGTGGGGGCGGAGAAAGGTAGCGGGCCTTGGGAAAAGATTCTGATAACAACCTCGGGCTAGACCAGGGAGCAGCGATAGCTATCGCGGCCATGACAGAGAAGCTGAACTTCGCAGCGGAGACAATTGGCAAGGTGGATAGAGAGGTCGGTTCCCTGTCTCGTAGGATAGATGAAAAGTTCACTCTATTCGGCGAGCGCATGGCAGCGCAGGAGACAAAAAGCAAGACACTTACCTTCGAATTTAACAAGCTGGATAAACAGGTTTCGGAGCTACCAGGTAAGAGCCTAGCATATGAGGTTGTCGACCTAAAAAAAGAGGTAAAGGATCTTCCCAAAAAATTCATCGAAGCCCTCGATGCCCACGAGCAAAAATGCCCGTCTCGAGAAGTTACGATCCGCAGATTACAAACCGCTTCAGTAGCGCCAAAAAGCCGAGAAGTGAAATCCGATGTGAGCCAAAAGATGGCATACTTTTCGAACGGCTATGTGCTGCCTAAATGGGTCGTTTTGGTGCCAACAGCGATCGCCATTTTTATCGTTGCAGTGGCATGGGCCGGAGCCTATTTTTTTGGCTGGTTTTCTAACTGAATTTCCCAGCTAAATAACCCGCCGTTTCCCGGCTACCAGGGCCACGTCTACGCGTGGCAATATGCCGTTTATCACTAATGTCACCAGTCTGCCACACCATCCTTTTTCTTTAATGATTACAGGTATTTCTTTACAGGCGTAAAGCTAGAACTTAATAAGAACAATATATATGTTGACATATCTTAAATTTTTATGCTATACTAAAAATAAAAACCAAAAAAATGTCACTTCGAAAAATATCAAAATTCTCAATTAAAAAATGCCATCGCGAAATCACTTGCGATGCCACTGGCGCCAACTGCCACAAGTTGGAGAAAAAATAGGTGAGACTATGACTAAAAACCAAGCGAAAAAAGAAGCAGCGAAAATCAAAAAAGAGCAAGAAAAAAATGCCAAGGCCAACCGCGACGCCGCTGCCAACAATGCCGCCTCACTGCAAGATGGCACTGCCTTCGTTTACGGTCCAACCTGGTCGATTAACACTCTCGATAAAACTCTCCCTGGTTTGCCCGACGAAGATTTTGGCGACCTCGAATTCAAGGTCACAATTTACGAGGCAGATTTCAACGGCGAAAAGAAAATTTTTAAAACCAAACCCGATGCGAAAAAATGGTGCATGAGCCAAAAGAAAAATTGGACCAAGGAGCACGGCAAAACGTTGTCCCTCTCCAAGATACGCAAACAAGTTCAAGCTAACATACAGCGAATCCAAAAACTCACTTCCATCGCTCAACTGCCTGCCGAGCTAAAAGATAATTTCCAACTTGCCATCGACGCCCTTGACGCCGTTCAAAAACAACTGCCCGAGCCACCTGCCAAAAAATCAGCCAAAGCCAAAAACACCACTGAGGCAGCCGCCTAACATTTTTTAATCTCCCAAAAAAAAACAACCTGTCAGCGATTACTTATCAAAGCCAGGTTGCCAATCAACGCCAAAGAGGAGAATGGTAAATGGGAAACAGAGTTTTTGAGAACACGCCTATCAAAATCGAACGAATAGCAACGGTAAAGGCAACTGGTCGACGCTACGTCGTTAGTCGCATCGCTTTTCCCAGCGGCAAAGGAGATCCGATTGTCTTCACACACGGTGGCATTAATACTGCCAAGCAATTGATCAACGGCGGAGCTACTTTTACTTCCACCTCGTACCATAAATTCAAACGCAGCGAAGTAGACATTGCAGAAAGGCGTTTCACTTTTGAGCTGGCCACTGAGCTTTGGAAAGAACACCACGAAGCGCACGGCAGGCAAGTACGAATCAGTCACAAGGGCAACGGACGGGTTGACGCAGGGGGCGTTACTCGCTTCGACATACGCCAAGCTCTAAGCCAATTGGTTGAGCTGGCAAGTTAATAAGGAGAAAGTACAATGGCAAAGAAAAGAAAAGGTTACTACGAAATAACGATCCAAGAACTAGTCGACGCCGCAGGAGGAAGGTTCACAATCCTTGCCGAGTGCGGAACGGCAGACGACGTGGCCGATAGATTATTTGACGCACAAGAGAATTACATCGACGGCCTTTTAACGTTGTACGAAGAGGTAGGCGAAGTAGACCCAACCGATGTGCTGGACTGGGCA
>Ga0180437_10007295_pt1 | contig 14427 bp, 12 predicted proteins | sample SS_ome_4_FD_132410 | JGI IMG/M metagenome (GOLD analysis project Ga0180437, IMG submission 132410) | Hypersaline lake sediment archaeal communities from the Salton Sea, California, USA - SS_3_D_1 metaG | ecosystem: Environmental > Aquatic > Non-marine Saline and Alkaline > Hypersaline >...
CGAAGGGGAAAGCTATCGGATGAAACATGCGCTTATGCGGCAGAAAAATTGAAAAAAAATCCCCATCCACTCATGGGGGATTTTACACGATTTTTTTGGGGAATTTTGCTTGACAAAACACAGAAGGATATGATGCCTTTTATGGCCTGGATGGCCCGGCATCCATGCTCCTCGCCCTTGGATATGGATTCTCTGACAACATCAGTCTGATTCTGTCCAGGGCAAACGTCTCCAAAGAATTCGAGCTCGCTCTCAAATGGACTATCATGAATCCTAGCGGTACAGATGGGCCTATTTCGATGGCTCTTCTGGGAAGCACAAGTCTTGTAACCCTTGCACAGCCGGGGAAAACGACTTTCCGATCGGATAATACGAGGCTAAATTTCCAGGCGAGTCTGGCCTATAAGCTCGCTCCATCCATCTCCCTTCTTCTAGTCCCCGGTTATTCCACAAACACCAATCCAGCAGAGGAATCCTCCCAGGGAACCCTTTCTTTGGGGCTTGGTGGAAAAGTCCATGTCATAAACGATTTCTCTATTCTTCTCGAATGGATTCCCATTCTATCAGGTTATTCTCTTGAATCCCCGGGCTGGGGATTTGGCGTAGAGAAAAAAATTGGCGGACATGTCTTCCAGGTGTTTGTCCTTAATTCTGTCGGAATCACAACCCCCCAGTTTGTCCAGGGCGGAGAATTCCAGATCAGCGAGGGAGAGTTCCGGATAGGATTCAATATTTTTCGCTGGTTTTAAATTCTAACGATTATTTTCTTTTAGTCCTCTAATCTCACCCGACAGTCTTTATCAACCTTCCCCCCAATTGTAAAGGACGTCTCAGGGGCTTATTTAGCCAATTCTACATACCGCCCCGCAAGGTCACATACTCCTTTTTGTCCCTGTAACTTGTTTAATATCAATGCCAAAATGACAACATTGAGGACTATGAATGAGTTCATCGATCTGTTTCTGGAGTTCTGCAATGGTTTTCTGCTGGTCTTCTGCCAGCCGCTGCTGCTCCTGCACGACCTTGGCGAGCACAGCCACCACGTCCATCGGGCTCATGGATTTTCTGTCTTTGGATGCCACAAGTTCAGGAACGTCCACACGATAGGTCACGGTCCAATCCACGGCTGTCCAGATGAAGGTGGGGCAAACCGTGGCGATTCTGGCGATGCCAACTTCATCGGCTGGCGAAACCCCAACCGGGATCCTATTTTGGGCTGAGGATTCGTCTCGTTTTCGGAGGAAACTCCCGCCAAGGATTATGGAAGGAAAAAATCTCGTGAGATACGAAGTACTGGTGGTCGGAACAACCGCTTCTCACAGCCGAAGTTCCACTTCACCTTGAAGATCACCTCGACGCCGCGACCATCGAAGGCTCCAGGGCGTCGGGGAACATGATCCAGCCGGTGGAATGGCGCTTCTTCTCTATGACCTGTGGAACGATCCCTACTGCCTCCACAGCGTGCACGAGGAACACCCAAATCTCGTGGAGAAAAATACAGCATTCTTAACAAAGCGGTTCGAAGCGCACCTGGCGCTGGGCCGGCACTTCACGAAATCGGGGAATGCGGTGCTGACGCCTGAACAGTTGGAAACCCTTCGCTCACTGGGCTATATCAGGTAGGGAGGTATATTCCTAATCCGTGTGTCGCCGGTTCGAGTCCGGCCAGGGGTACCAGAATTTCCTCTTATTTCTCCTCCTCCTTCGGCTTAAGCTCCATACCGAGTTGCTGATATTGAATCGAATTGTACCCGCTTTTTATTGAGCAGGCAGACTTGAGTTATAAATGTCTACATGCAGCTTCCATGCACCATCAACATTTTTCCAGATTACTAAATACTTGCCTTTGTCTTTGAACTCATCCATTCCTTCTGGTTGGAATGTCGCATCAGCTTCGCCTATTTCGCAAACCATATCGTTCATTGCCATGACTTCTACAGTGGTTAACACAACATCCCTTAATCCCATCTGGAAACCCGTTGCCCAGTATGTTTCAATACCTCCCCTCCCTTTAATTATCGGAGCATTTGGTGGAGGCAAAAGCGTAGCATCCTCCGTATAATAACTTGCCAAGGTTGAGGCATCGCCTGAACGGACGGCTTCTCCAAACTTGATATTTACCTCTTCAATCAGTTGTCGTACTAATGCCAAATCCATTGCCTCTTTTTGCTCTTCCTGCTCTGCCATCGCTTCCTCGGGAACCTCTTCACCCTGTTGGCAGCCAAAAGTAAAACAAAGCAGAAAGACCAAAGGCAAAATCAAAAATAGTTTTTTCATCCCTTACCTCCTCCAAAAGTTGTGCTTGAATTAGACAACACATGACACTGCAAGTCAAGTTAAGTGCAGGTCATTCCAGTCAAAAAAGAAAAGATGAGACCTGACAAGTTTTTTTTAGTTCCCCCTCAACCCTGCCAGCCTCTTTTGCGTATCCTCTACCTCAGCTATCCCAGGATCAGCCGTCCTTCCAGAGGGAGAGGAATTTCTCATAATGCTCGATGGCTTTGGCTGTGTCGCCGGTTCGAGTCCGGCCAGGGTTACCAGTTCTATTTTTCTTCTGCCATCTGCACAAATTCTTGAATGGTTTCTTCAAGCAGGCGGTTGAACTCTTCTGGAGCTTCTATCATGTTGAAGTGCCCGACGCCAGGTGTAAGCTTAACTTTAAAAGATGGCGCATAACGCTGATTCGACTCAACGTTTGTAGGACTCATATCCGAGTTGATGCACGTTATCGGAGCTTTCAAATCCTCAAGCACACGAATTATTTCATTGTTTTGGAAATTAAAAGAACCTTCTAAAATGCCAATCCCTATTGCTGGCAGAGTCGAGGACATATCTGTAACAATCCTTTCAACCAGCAGAGGGTCTGAATCATCGGTAAAGAACCAATTCGGTGCAAACTTTTTAAAGGTCTCTTCAAAGTTGGAATTGTATGCGGAAAGCCATTTCTCCATCTGTCGCTGAGAAATTTTTTGCTCGAAATCGCCGAGTGTATCTGCGCCAACGAGTCCAATAACTCGATCAGGAATTAAACGTGAAGCCTCGAGAATTACCGATCCCCCCATGGAGTGTCCGACAAGAACAACCTGTTCGAGGTCGAGTTTACCGACAACAGCAGCAACATCCTGGCCAAAGGCGCCTATCGTCCATTCCTTTCTGTCAAGTCCGGATTCCCCATGACCAGCAAGGTCAATGGCCACGACTTTATACTTATCTGCGAAATGTGGCAGTTGAGCTTTCCAATAGGATCGGTCACAACACCAGCCGTGAATAAAAACGATAGCGGGCTTTCCTTCCCCTCTCACTTCGTAAGCAATCGAAACTCCATCAACAGAAATGACATTATCAATAATTATGGTTGGTTCGGATTCTTTTTCGGCAGCAACCTCATCACCCGTCTGACAGCTAAAAGTAAGAGAAAGGAAAAAGACCAAAGGCAAAATCATGATCAGTTTTTTCATCCCCTGCCTCCGTTTAAGATCCTTCAAATTTCCCCCATTTAATCTCACCTGGCAAGCTATGTCAACCCAACAATCATTCTTCAGCATCAAATACTTAGAACTCCTCATGGGCTTGTTTGGCGTAAATTTGTCTACTTCTCCACAAGACCACAGCCCTATATTTATGCCTCTGCAACTTGTTTATACTCGATGCCAAATAGCAACCTGTATACGTTAAAACATGTTTTGGTAATTCATATTCGAGTAAGGGATCCCGGAATGACTCCTATGAGATGGCAGAGGAATCTCTTCGAGAGATAATTGACAGCGGTATGTCGATATGTTATGAAGTTATGGGATTTAGGCAAAGAAGCATTTTTAAGCTTTTTCAAGGATTTCCGGTTTTGTCAGAGAAATATTTCACGCTCGATGTAAACGGCAGGCAGCGAAGGGTTAAAGTCGAACCGGAGGAACCTCTTCTTTGGATTCTTCGGGATGATCTCAATCTGACCGGGACAAAATTCGGGTGTGGCTTCGGGGAGTGCGGCGCCTGCTCCGTTCTGATCGACGGTGTGGCACGCCGCTCCTGCCAGGTTCAAACGCAATATGTATCGTCCGGACAAAAAATCGTCACCATCGAAGGCTTAGGAACGGCGGATAACCTTTCGCCCGTTCAGAAGGCATTCGTGGATTTTACAGCTTTCCAGTGCGGGTTCTGTACGCCTGGCATGATCATTAACGCAACCGCCCTGTTGTCGATCAATCCCAATCCTACCAAGGAAGAGATCATCGCAGCGATGGATTTTAACCTCTGCCGCTGCGGTTCTTATTTGAACATTATCGAAGCCATTGCATCCCTGGCAAATACCGAGGAATAAAAGAATTTTCACATGAAATTGACGCGCCGCCAGTTTCTCGCATCCATTGGAAACGCCTGCCTCGTTTATGCGATAAAGTTTTCACCTGGAAGCGGGCAGCGGAGCATTATTCAGGAACCCGTACCATTCGATGACGAATACACATGTATGGCATTTGACTGGAGTATCGACTACCGGGAATGGATCGTCTTCGACCAATCGGGAAATGTCTCCATATTCACAAACCGTATGGAGCTGGGGCAAGGATTAACAACTGTCCTTACCGCACTCGTAACCCAGGCTTTGGACATCCCCAGAGAAAAACTGACCGTCGTTTTGGGAGATACGGATCTATGTCCCGACGATGGTTCAACCCAAGGCAGCTCATCGACCCGTAATGTCGGATGGAGTTTTTGGCTCGCCTGCCATGAGATACGCAACAATTTGATCCAGCAGGCAGCGGATTCGCTCCAAGTTTCTCAAGAACAATTGGAGTTTCTCCGGGGAGGAGTTCGCCTGAAGAAAAAGCCAGGCCGAATCATAAAGCCATCCGAGCTAGGCGGGGGAAAAGCCGTCCGGATGACCATAGATCCCATGGCCGCTTCTGACAACGGCCAGGAATACGAAGATTTGGGCATCGACAACGTCAACGCAGTTGAGATAGTGACGGGGAGACTGAAGTATGTGGGGGATTTAAAGCTTCCGGGAATGCTTTATGCAGACTGGCACACGCCTCCCTATCATCATCCTTGGCAGACAAACCTTTTGTCTTCTGACCTGATCGAAGCCCGGGCGGTTGCCGGAGTGGAAGCCGTGATGGAAGTCGATGAACGCCCTGGCCGGAGAATCGTTGCGTTCGCCAAGCGTTACCATAATGTGACCAAAGCCCTTCATAAGGTCAAATCAAAATGGTCTGTGCCGGAACGACCGAAAGAGCTTCGGGTAGAAGAGGAAATTCGGGCCCGGGCAGAGTTTGTCAAGATATTGGAAAAGAAAGGCAACGTGGATGCCGGTTTGGCGGCGAGCTACAAAACAGTTACCGAGACCTACTTGACTCAGAACACGACTCTCGCTCAGATGGAAACAGATACGGCCGTTGCGAAAGTCGAAAACGGGGGAGCAAAAATAACTGTATGGGTGGGCGATGCGTGGCCGCATGAAGCGAGAAGAAGGGCCGCCGAACTCTTGAAAGTGCCCGAGACCTATGTCCACGTTATCGGGATGCCGACCGGAGGCGGGTTCGGGCACAAAATCGCGGCCCCCGTAACACGAGAGGCCCCTGTCCTGTCCCAGATCATCGGTGCCCCTGTCAAACTCTTGTACAGCCGGAGGAATCAGTTCAAGCTCAGATCAAGATACAAAATGGCTTGTCTTTTGGATCTGACGACGGGCGTAGCCACGGATGGAAAGATGCTTGCACGCAAGATCGATACATATCAGGATGCTGGCTCAGGGACCCTTCACACATATGCAATACCTCATGTCTTGACAAAACTTTACAGCGCAAGCTGGCCTTATCAATTGGCCACCAGCAGGGGGACCAGTTACGTCCAGAACTGTTTTGCTATAGAAAGCCATATCGACATGGTTGCTAAAGCGGCCGGCTTTGATCCCTTCACATTTCGCCGGATCAATGTGGATTTGACGGCTTTTGTTCAATTGATCGATGCCTGTGCTGCCATGATAGGATACGATAATTATCGGCCAGGGCCCGATGAAGGCATTGGGCTTGCCATTTGTTTCCATGGAGGCAGTCAGTTGGGGGTGGTTGCCGCAGAAGTGGCTGTCAATCGTACCTCAGGCAAAGTAAAGGTAAAGCGGATCTGCGCGGCCTTCGATATCGGAACAGTCATCAATCACCGCACGGCAACGGCATGCCTCCGTGGCGGTATCATATGGGGAATCGGGTATGCCCTTTTTGAAAAAATAAAGATCGATGGTCACAGTGCCTACACCGAATATCTTTTGGACTATCGCATCCCGCAGTTTTCCGACGTTCCTCCGATCGACATTGAATTCCACGATAATTGTAATCCCGGTGCCCCCAGAGGGTGCGGCGAGCTGCCAATCGTTCCGACGATCGGGGCGATAGCAAATGCGATTCATCAGGCAATCGGTGTCCGGCTATATTCCACTCCCTTTACGCCTGAAAGCATTCGGAAAGCCTTGGGCGGATCATAAATGCTGTCCCCTAGGATTTATTTTAAGTTAAGAGGATGCTATCGATCGAATGATTCAAAAGAAATGCTGCGCATCAGCGAGGATATAGGGAGCAGGAAAAAAGGTTGACGAGAAAAATATGGATATTTGGAATTTTTCTTCTGCTGTTTGCCGGACTTTGTAATTCTGAAGAGAACGGTTCGAGAGAGCCGTTTTATGCAAGGGGAAGGTTTTCTCTCGATTGGTTTGGCGTTCATGAGAGGGACGCTGGCTTTTTCAGCCAGCTCAGCACCCGTGTCAAACTGGAATTGTTCAACCGGCGAGGTTCGGGATGGACATTCACTCTGGATGCAAGGGACCGCTATAGTTTTAACAAAACGAAAGCCAATCAGGTTATTTTGTATGATACGTGTCTGAGTTTTGAGAAACCTGGAAGTCTCCTCTACTTTTTTCTCGGGCAGATGAACCTGTACGATACGGCAGGCATAGGACAACTCTTGGGTGGGATTTTAGGATTCAAGCCAGTACCCGACCTGTTGATCGGGGGGTATGGGGGGTTGGAATCCAATATATATGTCAACCGATTAAATAGGAATTATCACAAGTTCGGTTTATTCACTCATTACACAGGAACTCTCGGGAGAAGATTTTCACTGAGCTATAACCATATCAGGTATTCGGGAATGTTGGAGAATCAATATCTCTATTTAAACGGAATGTATCCCCTTGATAAATATCTGGTGATCTTCGGGAATATGGAATATCAACTGGGATCGAATATCGGAACTAAAGATCGTTTGTCGCGTTTATTTTTGAATGTGCGATTCGATCCAGCCAACTGGATCGATTTGAGCGCTTTTTACAGCTCGGGGAAGGGATTGGATTTTCACCGCTTTGTTCTCGATCGATCCCAAGATCCTGTTTTCAACGATCAACAGATCGAACGTTACTACTATTCCACTCAGTACGGAATTCGTGTCAGCATAAAACCGGCTCAGAGCATGCGCCTTTTCGTTTCCCGGCAAGAAAGAGAAAATGTCGATGACAACATACAAAAGTAAGCTGAATTCAATCCGGAGATTCATTTTTTTCTGTGTGCTCATTTCTATTTTCGTCTGCATTTTCGGGCCACAAATAGGGAATGCGCAGAAGGATGTGGTCGTTCCTTGGTTATTCAATACACACGACAAAACGAATTTTCCTCTGACTGGGAGACATCGGGCCGTTCCCTGTAAAGAATGTCATTGGAATAATGTTTTTGAAGGAACTCCCTCATCCTGTAATGCCTGCCATTGGGTTCGGCGAAATGATGACCGCTACCAACTCAAGTTGGGAAACCATTGTGAGGAATGTCATACAACTTTTTCTTGGAAAAATGTGCCCTACCAAAAATGGAATCATGAGCGGGATGCGGGTTATGGCCTTCGTGGCTCGCATCGATTCCTCGACTGCGTTCAGTGTCATGGAGAAAGAGGATTTTTTTACGAAGAAGTCAGCTGTTTCAGTTGCCACGAAGAGGAACTAGAATCATGTCAAAATCCCGATCATATTGCGGCTGGATTTTCAACCCAGTGCTGGGTTTGTCATATAAATGAAATCAGCTGGGAGAACGCTTTGTTTTCTCATGATTTTTTTCCTTTAAAAGATAAACACCGCCTCCTGCTATGCTCGGAATGCCACAGGGGAAGTATATATAAAGGATTAGCATCCTCTTGTTTTTCCTGCCATTTGCAAGACTACGAGAATACAAAAGATCCGGATCATATGAACCTGGGGTATCCCTTGGAATGTGAGGTTTGCCACGGGATAAGCGCCAACACCTGGGAGAATGCTCTTTTCACCCATAATAATTATCCTTTAAAAGGGAATCATCGGGCGGCTGCTTGTTCGGAATGTCATGGAAGCGGTATCTATGAGGGGCTCCCCTCGGTGTGTGTGTTTTGCCATTTGGATGATTGGCTGTATGCTGAAAATCCCAATCATAAGCAATTGGATTTCCACCAGGATTGCGAGGTTTGTCATGGAGATGATGCCATAAGCTGGACAAATTCAGCCTATACCCATATATCCGCCTGGCCTCTGCAAGGAGCACATACAAGATTGGAATGCATCGAATGCCACAACAAAGGTCGAAACATACCTAAAGATTGTGTTTCCTGCCATATTAGCGATTACAATGCGACTTCCAGTCCTGAACATTCTGCACTGGGTTTTCCGCTAAACTGCGAGCAGTGTCACATGCCTTCCCATAGAACTTGGAGTCAAGCTTTATTTGACCATCGATTCCCGATAAAATCCGGCAGGCACGCCCAACTGGACTGCACTGACTGCCATCAAAGCTCGAATCTCAGAGATTTTTCCTGTTTGAATTGTCATGATCATGAGAAAATGCAAATGGACAGGAAGCACAGAATTGTATCCGGATATGTTTACCAGAGCCAATCCTGTCTGGCCTGCCACTTTCACGGGAAGAGATAAAACAGATGAATCCAATCATGTCATTGACCTTGTTATTTGATTATGATACTTTTATGTTGGTTAGGGAAAATTCATAACAGTCTGACGATTTGAAGTTGCCTCAAAAAGGGGGTATCGATTTGCCTGCAAATCAATCCAAGAGGCATAACGAATTCTGCCAAAAGAGATTATGCCATCGCCGTTCAAGAGCACACTCGCATTAAATAGGCAATATGAAAAGAAGAAAGTTCCTGAAATCCACGGGTATTGCTCTAAGTGCCAGCGCGGTAAATCCCTTTTTTTTGAACTCTTCGTTCAGATCAGATTCAAGCGGGCTAAAAACCAGAACCCTTGATTATGTCCTTTATGATGAATATCCGTGGCCATATGATATGGATTACATGGGATCCTCCGAAAGGATTTTTTTCGATAGAAATGATACGGCTTGGCTCAATGTGCTGGTTAGACCTGGAAAAAAATTGGACATAAGACTATATGTATCGGCCACAAAAGAAGAACTTTTTAGAAATCCGCCAAAGACATTCATCGGTGTCGAAGACAGCTTTGATTTGTCTATCAGTGGCATACAAAGTCCCCGGCTGTACTACAAAATAGAGTACAGGGAGGGGAAAAATCCATGGAAATCTCATGCCCCTAGAGAAGTTAAAACCCCCCATGTCGATCTGGAGAAGGGGAATAAGGTCAAAATCATCCTGTGGGGAGACAATCATTTATATTCTGATCTCGATTACGAGCCAGAAGATTCGATTTGGAGAAAAGACTATTTGAGCGGGAACTATATAAACAGGATGTTGAGAGAGATAATCAAAGACCCATGTTATGAACCTGATTTTGTGAATAGGATGAAAACTGTGGAAGGTTATACTTGTGCCTGGACATTGAAATATATCCTGGAAAGCAGACCTGACTTTGTCATCGACCTTGGCGATACAGTTGGGCCTGATTCATATCATGCGTGGGGAGAAAATGGGCAGTGGGCCGGCGAACTTCAACCGGAAAATGCTTTAGGAAAACAGTCCAAGATTCTGTGGGAAAGAACACGAAGGTCATTGGCTTCCCTATCCCCGGAAATCCCGTACTATCTGGTCTCAGGAAATCATGACGGAGAGAACGGGTGGGAGAGTTTCACTCCATACTCCAGAAGACAAAGGGAGAGATTGTTCAAATTGCCTGAGCTAGAAGCGATACACTTTCCACCTGTGAATACTCCATCTTTGGAAACCTCATTGCCCGCATTATCGAGTGATCGCAAATTCGCGCTTTTTCCTGAATTTAACGGAAACCATTACGCGATCGGTTGGGCAAAAAGAGATATCCAATTCACCGTTTTAACACCCCTTAGATACGTGTCCGAAAAGCCTAGAAAGGTAACCGATTGGACCCTCGGTGACACGCAGAAGAAGACATTCGGGACTCATTTAGAACTCAGCTACGGAATCCCTTGGAAATTCATATGCTTCCATCACACATTAGGTGGATACCCATTGGGATCTAGATTAATAAGAGGTGCCTATGGAAGAGGCCCTTTGTTCACAAGAAATGATTACGAAAAAGCCAGTGACATGGCAAAAGCTCTAGGGGACCCGACAGTATTCGATCCCGATAAAGTGGAACAGGTCTGGCTCACCGAGCTAGCGAAAAAATTCAACACAAGAGGATTTTTTTATGGCCACGATCACATCTTTTTCATGAAAAATATTGGCAAAACATCTCTAGATAAAAAAATGGTCGGTGTGTGTGCTGGCTCCACTAAATATGCGGGTCCCAATTTACCTGAAAATATCTGGTGCAATCCTTATTGGCAAGAATTCTATGGTTCCTGCTTCCAGAACCCCCCTCCTTATCTAACTCCTCCGGGAATAACAGAAGTAGACATCGAAAAGGACAAAACAACCATTAAATATGTGTGCAGCGCACCGTCCGAATGCATGGGATTCAACATGCTGCCAGGAATAATGCCCGGGGAAGTGGTTAGAAAATACGTTCTCTATCGGTAGTTGTACCCCCCACAGACTTTGCATTCCCATTAATTCTTTACTACAGTTTCTTTGACCTGAGTCCCAAAGTCCTTTTTCTCTTCATCTGACATCCGTGTGTCGCCGGTTCGAGTACGGACTAAGGTTTCAGCCTCTTATTTCTCCCCAGTCTTTAGCTCATCGATCTGTTTCTGAAGATCTGCAATAGTGTTCTGTTGTTCTTCATCCCTCTTCTGATGCTCCTTCAATATCTTCTGCTGTTCCTGCACGACCTTGGTCAGCACGGCCACCACATCCATCGCGCTCATAGATTTTCTGTCCTTCGATGCGACAAGCTCGGGTAAGTCTTCGGGGATAAAACCCAGGCTCTCATCTTCTTTATCCGCTTTATAGTTGAAACGGACCGGATCGAGCCCGTCCAAGGCTTCCTTCGCCTCCTCCGCCGTCAGGCTATGGATATTCTCCTTGAGCTCCCGGCTGGAGGCATCCTGCCACTTGCCAGCTGCTGTGCACCATGCCCCGTTCATCATTTGAAGGCTACCGTCTGTGTGAAATATCGCTTTAAAAGTGCCGTTGATGACCATCCAGAGAGGGTGGTTGGTCAGAGTCCCGAAGGCACACTTGTCGCCGGATGCGGAAAATCCGGTTTTCGCGCCATCTGTGCGGTCGAGCAACAAAATCGCATTCTCTCCTGTGGTTTCGATCTCCATGTTATAGGCTGGAGATTTTGTTCCCACTCCTAGTTTGCCGTTAATGGCGAGTATATCATTGTCGAACTCACCGTATATCAGGGGAGTGGAAGTACCTGTATTATCGATGTAGAGTCTATAAGATCCGGTTTCATTATATCCTACCTGATAGCCCAGGAAGACGTTATAATGGCCTGTGGTGTTGTTTGATCCGGCACGATATCCGATGACGGTGTTGAAGTTTCCTGTGGTGTTGTTGTTTCCGGCACGATATCCGATGAAGGTGTTTTGGATTCCTGTGGTGTTGGACAATCCGGCGTTCATGCCGAGAAAGGTGTTGAAGTTTCCTGTGTTGTTGTTTCCGGCACGATATCCGATGAAGGTGTTGTAGTATCCTGTGGTGTTGTTGCGTCCAGCATCAAATCCTATGAAAGTGTTGTAGCTTCCTGAGGTGTTTTCGTATCCGGCCGTGCTACCGAAGAAGCTGTTGTATTTTCCTCCGTCTATTTTCCATCCTGCATATAATCCGTATAACGTGTTATCGGTGCCTTCAGTGCCCTGGACACCGATCATATCTTGTGATCCGGTTTTGCTGCTCTCTATTTCTACACCGACTGCCACAACCTCTTTTATCCCCAGCCTCATGTCTTCGAGAACGTCCTCGATCGCCTCTTCGCTCATGCCTTTTTCCCTCAAGCTATCTCTTACCGAATCCTCCATCCCTACAAGCTGCACCTCGGCTTCCACCCTAAACATCCTGCCCTCTGACCATATCCCCTGGCCATAGCTATCCACAGCCTGGATATACCACACATACATGCTCCCGTTGCTCAACCGTTCTTCCGACGAAGGCGTCCAGGATAACGCGCGGCCTTTAATCTCCTTGGTCAGAACAGGACTAGCTATGGCCACAATTTCTTTGTAGTCCAATATATTAGGCCCATTCGTTTCGAAGACAACCACCCTGTAGCCTGTAGCCCACTCCATGCCTGTCCAGCTGAAGGTCGGGCAGCTCACGCCTACCCTTGCGATCCCCATCTCGCTTCCTGGGGACACAGCAACAGGCCTTCTTTCCTGTGCACTGGCCGTTATTGCTAACAATAAAATTACGATCCAGAATGTTGTGGTTTTTTTCATTTTTCCCCTCCTCCCATATTCTGGCGTAAGAATATCAATTCATAAGAAAAAATGTCAATCGGAAAATCGGAAAATGATCTCCTCCCCATTTACTCTGTAGAGTTCTCCTCCATTTTGTGTGGGAGATAACGATAAAAAGACGGGTGGTGCGGCTGGAGGGGAGGAAAAAGCCCGCACAAAATGGAGGAGGTCCCTCTGTAGAATGAGATAGGCCTTAAATCCTTACCTTGAAATTTTTTTTCTTTATGATTAAACTTTATATATCCAACAAACGTATACATATAAGTGAGGATATAAAATGAGACTCATATCCAGAATCGAAGAGATCATCTTGCTTTCCATTTGGCGGCTTCAGGATAATGCCTACGGCATCACCATCCTTGAAGAGCTCGCGAAAGCCACCGGAAAAACCTGGCTGACCGGTTCCATATATGCCTCCCTGGGCCGTCTGCTTAAAAGAAAGCTCGTGACGTCTGTTGAAGGGGAGCCGACTGCCGAGCGCGGGGGAAGAAGGAAGATCTACTACAGATTGACGATAGAGGGACAAAAGGCGCTGCTGGAGATCAAACAGTTGAATGCCGCGGCCTGGAACGACCTGCCGCTCTTCGAGATCGAGAAGAAATGAAGAAAAAATCTCCACCTGCACTGGCTTCCTGGATCCTGTTCCGTCTTCTCGATGAAGAGATCCGTTATTCTGCAATGGGGGACTTCGAAGAAATATTTACGCTCAAGGCCGAACAAAAGGGGCGGATACCTGCCCTTATATATTATTGGATGCAGATCGTCATCATTTTGCCTTCGTTTATAAAAACGCAAACAGGTTGGAGGATTGAAATGATAAAAAATTATATGAAAATCGCAGTCCGGATCCTGAGGAATCAAAGGAGTTTTTCCCTGATCAATATCATGGGACTGGGAATTGGAATGGCTAGCTGTCTTCTGATCCTTCTCTATGTCCAGGATGAATTGAGCTATGACCGTTATCATGAAAATGCGGGGAGGATATACAGGTTCGTCACTTATTCCACGATAGGAGATATGTCTATCGAATGGGCAGGAGCGCCTGCCCCAGCAGCCCAGGCTTTTAAAGACGAACTGCCCGAGATCGAGGATGCGGTCCGGTTCAGGACCGAGGGGCAGGCCAAAGTGACCTATGGAACCGTTAGTTTCAGGGAAGATGAGATCGCTTATTGTGATCCTTCTCTCTTCAATGTGTTCACTTTTCCCCTAGTAGAAGGAGATCCGGCAACGGCTCTCAGTATGCCTAATACATTGATCATAAGCGAGACGGCATCACGCAAAATCTTCGGTACGGCAAACGCTGTCGGCCAGGTCCTGGGATTGGGAGAATTTTCGGATTTAAAGATAACAGGAGTTTTCAAGGATATCCCGGGAAATTCCCATTTCCATTTCGATTTTATCGTTGCGATGTCATCCCTCGATGAGAGCCGGGATCTGACTTGGATGAGACCTAATTTTCAAACTTATGTTCTCCTGCATAAGGGAGCGGATGTGCGGCAGGTCGAACCCAAGCTGCGGGCACTCGTCAAATCGAAATCCGCGCCCGAGGTCAAAGCCAGCACAGGCAAGAGTATCGACGAGCTCTATGCCGAAAGAGGAATAAAGGACATGAGTTATCTTCAGCCTTTAACCGCGATTCATCTGCATTCGGGAAGCCTGCAGGGATTCGAAC
>Ga0180437_10007298_pt1 | contig 14425 bp, 33 predicted proteins | sample SS_ome_4_FD_132410 | JGI IMG/M metagenome (GOLD analysis project Ga0180437, IMG submission 132410) | Hypersaline lake sediment archaeal communities from the Salton Sea, California, USA - SS_3_D_1 metaG | ecosystem: Environmental > Aquatic > Non-marine Saline and Alkaline > Hypersaline >...
ATGACAGAATGGGTAACTCTAATATTTATACTCTTAACCTGCTCTTTGCCGCTATATTTATTCGCAGGCTCAATAATAACAGTGTTTAGCGACAGTGACTCAAAATCTAGCGCAGCAGGTATTATATTTATACTGCTTATAGTGGTGTCAGTGATTTGTGGCAATTATTAATAAAAAGGATGAAGAATGAAAATAACATTTGAAAGAACAGTTAGCACCGATGAGTATGAGAGTGACGAGCGTCACGCCGTATTAGTAAACGGCAAAGAATGCATGAGCCAAGCCGAATGGATATGCCCTGAAGATGTTAGGTTTTGTCGCAACTTAATGTCTCCGTTTGATGTAGAGACACTCTTAAAAGATGTTATCAAAGCAGTGCAAGCCGGGGAAGAAATAGAGTTTGAAGATGTTACAGTTGAAGAGGATTAAAAAATGAGCACAAGAGCATTAATAAATATAAAAAAACACAATAGATTTAGTGATACATTAACAACAATCTACGTTCACTCGGATGGCTACCCAGATGGACTAGGTCAAAAAATTATCGACTTCATAAAAAACAAAAAGATATCTAACGGCGTATCTAATGATTGCTTTAACGGCATGGGGTGCCTAGCAGCTAGCTTGATAGCTCACTTAAAAACAAAGTCAGGAGAAGTTTATATTGAAAAACCTGATACTTGCGATGTCTGGGAAAACTATACCTATACATTATATCGCACTGGAACTAAAAAGTTAGAATTTGATGAGCGTGACGACATTATGTGCACGGTAGACATGTTTCTTGACGACCTACTACTATTAGAGGACTGAAAAATGATAGGCCAAGATATAATAAACACATTACAAAACCACGACTATGACTTTGATAAGCTGATGGACTTAGAAAACTTTAACTTAAGACTGCCAATACCAGAATCAACAAAGGGTACAATTGACAACTATGTCAAGCACGGATTAGAACCAGGCAGCTTTGTTAAAGCTGTCTTATCTAACGATTTAAACTCAGCCTTTGGTTGTGCTGATGGAATAAACACAATATGCATGAGAGCCATTGTTGCGTATGTTTATAACTATATTCCAAACACCTGTCACGGCTCACCTGAAATCGTTAGGGGTTGGCTTGATAAATTTAGGGGCGAAGAATGAAACAACTAGACAGCATAAAAAAATATATAGAAGAAAATCTCGAAAATGTTGGCTTACAGCAGCTCGCATTATCTTACATAGAGCTATGTTTTGATTCACTGATAACTACACTGAGAGAAGAAGTTGGCACTCTTATAATTTCTAATATAGCAGTGCAGGCAACCAAGCTCGCTAACGATAGATTTAAAAAAGCAGCCGATAAATTTCAAGAGGATTTAAAAAATGAACAAGACACTTAAAGGCAGCACAGCTAGGGACGATTTTTACTCATGGCTTAATAACGCAAAATTTGCACTACCCCAATTAATGACACTCAAAGAGGCAAGGGAGTTATACGAAAGAAAATTAAAAGACGACGAGAAAGTGAAAGACGAAAACTTTAGCACTATTAGCCAACACAAAAGCAAGGAGCAGTATTACTAAGGACAAATATAAAAGCTGCGAAGCTGGACCGACGCTCAAAATAATAATAATAAGAATACAACTTAACAATAGCACAAGTCCAGCTTAACGCAACTAAAACCCTCTAGCAGGCATTGGATTTTTCCAGCTTGATATACCCTCGCACAAACCGCACGCTTTACGCACATTATCCAGCATCTTTGTCATATCTCCCGCGCTGCGATAAATAACCCTTTGCTCATCTTTTACAGTTTCTAGTGTAATAAAAAACTTATCATCTTTTGATTTATCGATAACCTTACCGTAATGAATATTTACAATCTGATTAAGATTAACAATCACGCTTTTGTTTTGCTCATGACAAAACAGCTCTATAAATTTCATTAATTATATCCTTTTGTATTTTTATCATCGCCCATTAAAGCAAGTCCTTTATTAGCAAACATGCTAGCGGTTTCAAGAAGAGTTCTAGCTTCTGCGAAATATCTACCAGCTTTTTTATCTACAAACTCAGACTCTTTTAAAAAATAAATTAACCTTTTATCTATTTCTGCAATAGATTTAGTAAGCTCTTCTATATGCGTTAGACATATAGGGCTTACTACATTTATTTTATCAAACCTACTCATTTTCGCCTTCTCCCTCTAGCTCTCAATATACGCCTAGCTCTGCGTTTTTTCTGAAACGTACTTATAGCATGATTAGTAGCAGCGTGACCAACAGCAGCGCCAGCACCGGCGGCGAAACCACCGGCTATAGAATTTGCTACGCTGCCTTTACTATCCTTATCGTCGCTACAACCTGTTAGCGCCAAACAGCACGCCAACAAGCCTATAACCACAAATATAACAACCAAAAGCGAGTCCCTTCTCATATAATCACCTCTTTAACTCCCCCGAAACAAAATTAGCCACTTTTCTCATTGCATCAGCATGAGTATCTTTGCTTTTAAAATGAACCATTACCTTACCATCAGCATAGCCGAATACTATAAGATGAAAATCATCTCCTATACCTGTCGCAACAAAATCAACGTGGTCCAAATTTAGCAAAACTGGACCTTTTGCTTTTTCACAATATAATTCTATAAATTTCATTTTTTAACCCCTTTAGTTTCTCTTAAAGCCTCTAACGCATTACGCTGCTCTAATCTCTCTAGCATTTGCCTGCGTTTATTCATTACTGCGCTGTATGTAATCATTGAGTTAATATCTTCTTTAGTTATAACTTTTCTTTTCTGTTTCTCAACTGGCGTTGTATTCATTTGTCACCCTGTTTAGTAAGTATTGTAATCAAAGTATCTGCCTGCTCAGCCTCTAAATCCTTTATGCTCTCACAATTATACATTGCTAGAGCTTTAACCCTGCGCTCAGCACTTATGTCGCAATCATCAAAAAGCTGCTCTATGTGCTCTATTTGGCCTTTAGATGCCATCTTGCTAGCTTCTATAGATTGATTTTTATCACTACCTATCAGGTTATCAATAATATTTGCAGCCTTACTTTTAGGTGTAACGTCTTTTATTTCGTAGTCCTGCACTTCTTCTGCTGACTTAACGCCTCTCAACACATCTGCGAACTGGTCACGCAACGCAAAACCTCTAGCTCTCATCTGAAGCATTCTGTCGGGATATTGCGACCAAACGCCAGCTTTACCCCACAAACCTGCTTTTTTAGCCTGCTCAATAGTAAAATCTTTAGTATAAGACTCAGAACCAACCCTTTTAACAGTACAGCTAGCACCTACAATTGCGCCGGACTCATCAAGAAGCATTTTTTCTTGCATACCCTCATATTTGGAACTCCCCTGACATACCGCCAACATACCATCCCCATAAAGGCACGGTTTCCCGTTTATTACCGCTATCTCCTGTAATGACTGCATCATGCCTAAACCTAAAGACATGCCGTATTCCATCGCGACGACAATCTCCATCGGCTTGCCAATATAATTTTTAGGCACCATATTCGTTTTAGCTATTTTCTCAGCTATACCGAAATAATGATTGAAATTTTGAGGTGAGAATAAATTAACCTCTTTGTTTTCTTGATTTACTTGTAACTCATTCATCTTCTGACTTCCTTAAATATTCCGGCACACTTATCATTTGCGTATCGTAACTAGGCCAAACGCCTGCCATCATGCAATCACTCAACTTATTCAAGCAATACCTGAATTGATTATAACCCCAATCCATAGCCACCTCATCGACCACGTAGATAGCGTGAGCGTACGGGGCGGTGTTTTCTACACAAACTATAACGTATTGCTCTAACTCTTGCCCTATAGACCTTAATGACTCTCTAATCATAGCCGCTTGAAGAAAGTAGCCGTAATCAATGCATGAATACATAAACTTTCGCATGCTAGCGTCTTTAGTCGTCTTTAAATCGATAACTAAATTACCCTTCCAGGCATCAGGGCGCGCCTTGAGCGCTAAACCTGTCTCTATATCTTGCCAAAAAATAGATTTTTCGATATCTGCGTCTTTAAATAATTGCGCTATCTGCTTATTACCATTTAATGAAGAGTGCATTAATCGAACCGTTTCCATTTCCTCGATAGTTGAAATAACCTTACCTTTAACTGTCTCGGACCATAAAGCAAAGTCTTCTTTACCGGCCTTAGTTCGCTTATTAAATTCAGGTTGAATCACATATTCATCATCAAATAAGTGAGGCTCCATCATTAAAGTATGAACCATACTACCAATACGCATAGATTTGGATTCTTTAAACTCAACCATATCTTTGTTTTTGTAATGATAAGCGCTTTTCAGCATCAACATTAAACTTGAGCGACTTATAGCGCTAGAGTTATGGTAATCAGCATTAGAAATATCATGAACACCGTAATCATAAGTCATATCTTTCTTCGCCTCTGACAGTATAGCTTTCATCAGCTATATCTTGTTTTAGATAGCGCTCAAGCTCTTGTCTCAATATATCTACATCAGTTTTTATCATATCAGCAAAAATACCTACCTTTTCCATCTGCATTCTTACTTTAAACAAATCTTGTTCTTTACTCATTTTTATACTTCCCTCAGTTATTAATTCATTTGCTATTTTACGTAAATTAATTTAATATGTCAATGCAAATAACTATTAAAACAAGGTAGATAAAATGAAATTAGAGGACTTAGTAACCAAATATGGAACTTATGCAAATGCGTTTAGAACGCTCGGGATGGGTTCATCATCTTATGCAGCTTGGAGAAAGTCAGGCTTTATACCGATTAATACACAAATGAAGATAGAACAAATGACAAACGGTGATTTAGTGGCAGATATGTCTCATGTTGAGCCGTATCAAAGTCAAGGTATTAAATTTAGGCGTGTAGGTAATAAGAGGCTGGACTAATCAAAGTAGGTTGTTACAAGGGCAGCGCTCATGTGCTAACTGAGAGAATAAACACACAAGAGCGCTTAAACGCGTAGGTATAATAAATCAAACAGGGTAGTTAATCAATGAGCAAGTTTAAACATATAGAAAAAGCCTTAAGAGAAAACTTAATCGGCTCTGATATAGTTCAGCAGCTACAAGAGCTAAAGTGGCTAATAGATAGTGATAAAATAAGTGATAACGCAAAAGAAGTTTATAAAATAATACACTCAGTCAAAGATTCTGATGAGGTAGCACGTATTTCAGTGCAAAGAATAGCTGATAAGATATTAAAAGCAGTTCCTACTGTCAGAAAAGCGCTAAAGGAGCTGATATCTATAGGATTAGTTGAGCAGTATAAGGTTCAAAGCCATGGCATTTTATATTATAAATTTCCGCAGCATGAATTAATGTTTGTTAAAGAGGGTAAAAATAATGAATGAACAAGAAGAAATAATAGCGCTGTCAGAAATAAACGCGATTCTTAAAGATTTTAAGCGTGTTAATGAATATGAAGAAGCTTTCGATATACTTGTAGACAAATTAACGGCCATAATTAATGACAAAGCACATCGTATAGAGATGGAAGCGGAAAAAGCAAAAGTTGCTTACGAAATGATGCGGAAAGAAAAAGAGGAGCTTTTACGAGAAAACAAGGCGTTAAAAGGGATGAAAGAACTAAAGGTAAATAAAGATGTGCATTTTCATGACGCAGTAAAGTATTCACTCGGCGCTGATTTTAACAACATTTCTACGGATTAAAAAATGCTTGAAATAGATGAAATAATAGAGTTGTCACAGATTCACGGCGGGTTTAAGCAACTATTAATCGATGAAGACTTAAATCTCTTAGAGCAATTGCAGGCTGTAATTGATATGAAAGGACATAGATTGAAAGAGGAAATTATGCATTTAAAAGAGATGGGCGAGCATCAGGTAAATAAAGATGTGCTTTTTTATGATTCAGCTGAATCATAAGTGATCGCACAATATACATAGAGTTAATTATTTGTTAGTATAAGTTTTGATTTTAAATCAAGAAAAAATTCCCGAGTAGTTGTAGCTACTCAGGGATTAAGGTACATCCCGTGTTATAATACAAATCCATCAGCATAGATGCCTATTATAACACCAACTAATTCAAATGCAAAGCAAAAGATGGATTGTTTCTGCATAAAAATAAGGTGTTAATCTAAATGAGTATCGAAGCAACATTATCAACTTGGAAGCTTACTAAATCACAAGTTACACCAACTCAAAAACTAATCTTATTATCCTTAGCTGACCGCGCTGGTGAAGATGCCGAATGCTGGCCGAGTATCAAGCGCCTTGAAGCTGATACAGGGCTAGATAGAAAATCAATAATGGATAACAGAAAAAAACTAATAGAAAAAAACCTAATCACCTACACAGGAGAAATGAAAGGATTTAGAAAACAAGTTCCCGTTATGAGGTTAAACTATGTGCTTCATAGGGAATCAACCAGTCCCGAAAGTGGTACTGGTAAAAAGTTTACCGGTCCCGAAAGCGGGACACGTACCGGTCCCGAAAGCGGGACACTGAACCTAAAAGAAGAACCTACCAATATAAAACCTATTGTTCATTCTTCAAATGAACAGAAGGAATCACTTCAATTGTTTATTAAATTCTGGGAAGCTTACCCACGAAAACAAAACAAAGAGAATACAAAAAAAGCTTGGATGAGAAAAAAACTAGATAAGCATATAGATGCAATATTGGAAAACTTAACTTTAAGGGCTAAAACTGAATGGAAGGGTAAAGATACTCAGTATATACCCTTACCGTTATCTTATCTGAATGGCAGACGATGGGAAGATGAAATAGCAGTACCTAAAAGCAGTACTCCAATTCATAGGCAATCAAACATGCAGAACGACTTAGACTACAAAGCGTATAAGATGGACTGCAAAGTTAAGGGAGAGGAGCCTTTAGCTAAACTAGCATGGATGAAAACGTTAAACACAGAGGTTAAAAAATGAAAACAATAGGTGAATTAGCAAAAAAGGTCTATAACGACTTGCTTGAATTACATGAGTTAAACGACATGCCAACAGACATCACTAAATACGATGAAGAGGATATCGAAAGACCGGTTCGCTATATCGAGATGGACCAAGCTTTAAGTTGCGTACAAAGAATAATTAACTGGGAAGATAAAAAGAATGAAGAAAGATGAATTAGAAATAATAATACTTGGAACAATAATGAAAATGGCTAAGGCCAGAGATAAGCAAACACATGATTTTATGCTTCAACTGCAATCTGAAGATTTTCAGGGCATGACACAACTTGTATTTCTACATATGCAAAAGTCAATGGATAGAAACGAATCCTTAACTCGCGCATCATTACAAGCAAGTTGCGACGATAGCGAGCTAAGGTTATTCATAGGTGACTGGGCACAATCACCGTTTTCAAGCCATAATCTACAGTTTTATATCGATAGCTTAAGAACTATTAACAAAATAAACTCTTATCAAGATATGGCACAAAACATATTAGATATTATTCAAACAAAACCTGCAACTCCAAACAAAATGGTGGAAATATTAGAGGGTGCAAGCACTCCGTCATACATGCTGAAAGATATTAATGCCGGAACAACAGCTAAACAGGCTTTCAACGAGTTTGTTGATTACTTAATGGATGAATCACCACTTGAGATAGAGAAAACCGGCTTTGATAATCTTGATATGTTATTGCAAGACGAGGGGCAGGGCATGGCTAAAGGCTCTCTTGTTGGTGTAGTTGGGGCAACAAAAAACGGTAAATCAGCTTTGGCAGGTAGTATATTTGCAAATAGACTTGAACAAAACACAATGAGCTTATGTTTCACAATGGAGATTAGCGTAAGAGAGTTTTTGATAAATATTATTGCTCAAAAAACTAAAACAAATAGGGGTGAATGGAAGAAGAAGAAAGCGACCGACCAAGCGTACACAAGATTAACGGCTATGGCGGGAGAAAACACGTCGCCAGACACTTTTATTGTTTACGATAACTCAGATATAACTTTAAGCTTTATCGTTCAGCAGGCACGTTTAAAGGCGCGAAAAATGCCAGTTAAAACTATTCTTGTTGATTATTTGACGTTAATAAAAGTGGATACACAAAAAAACGAATCATCTTTCTCCATGTGGGGGCGAGTTGTTACAACTCTTAGGCATTTAGCTAAAGAACTAGATTGCATTATCATTCTTGTATCTCAAGTAAACAGAAATGTTGCTAATAGAGCCGATAAGCGACCTCAAGTTAACGACATAAGAGATACTTCACAACTTCAGTATGATTGTCATTTACTGCTTGGAACTTTTGTCGATCAAGAAATAGACCAGTTTTTTGTTGATCAGCATGGCAAGCAAATGGAAGTTAAAATATTACTAAACAGAAACGGGGGCGCAGGGCTAACTTGCTATTTTAATTTTGAGCAAGGGAACCTAGTTGAAAAAGGGTTTAGAGAAGGCGCTGCTTACGTTGAGAATGCTAAAAACTTTGAAGCTCAACCTGAACAATTCCAGAATTATGATGATAGACAGCAAGATTTTGGATGTCCTACAAACTTCTAGCAATCAAAACCCAATCAAGAAAAGTGCGTAATTTGATCACATTGTTAGTATTTGATTAATAGATGGTTTTTGTAAGTTATGCTATTTATCCCCAGAGTTATCAACAGATTCTGGGGATAAGAGTCAAGAAATTGACGGCTAGAATGGTATTTGGTCGTCTACACCTAGCTCATTTGCTATAGCTTGGTTTTGAGGGCTAACTTGCCCTTGTTGAGGCTGAGAATAAGACGCACTAGCTTGATTATCTTGCTTACCCCCCAGCATTCGCATGTCTTGCCCAACAATCTCCGTAGAGTACCTTGTTTGTCCGTTGTTATCCGTCCACTTCCTAGTCCGCATCTTGCCGGATACGTATATTTGAGAACCCTTGTTTAAATATTTTTCTGCTATCTCAGCTAGAGCACCAAAAAAAGTAATTCTAATCCATTCTGTTTGCTCTATTTTTTTACCGCTCGCGTCTTTGTGTGTTTCGCCTACCGCTAGTGATAAATTAGCCACAGCCTTGCCTTGCTGTGTGTATTTTATGTCTGGCTCTTGGCCAAGTCGACCAATGAAATTACAATTATTTAAACCTGTACTCATTTTTCATGCTCCCGTTTGTTTTAATGATTTATTTTCAGCTATTAAAGTGCTTAGTATTATAAATTGTTTTAATGTTAATGACTTAACGTTTGGCCATATTGGCTCAGCCTTAAAAGTTGATTTTTTGATGTGCTGTATGGCTTTGTAAGCGTCCTTATAGTTCACCCATTGCCTCCATCCTATCCCTATAACTATCTATTTTGTCATAGCTCCCCCAGCAAATTGCTGGAACATTCCATCTCAGGTATGCAATTAGCGCAGGAAGTGTGTTTATATTCTCATTGTCCGCATTATAAACAGCATTTTTCAGGTCGCTTGCTAGCACAGAGGTGATAAAACTTCCTGGCATAAGACCGTGTTCAGCATATCTGTTTATGGCCTCGATTGCGTACCTAGTTGGTGGCCGTAAGTGTGGGTATTTTTGATGCCAGTTTATCATTAGCTCTTCGTATGTTTTCATTCTTTATTCCCTTATTAACTAAATTCACCGTTAAATTCACTAACGCTAAGATGTTTGCCGCAATCCTCGCACAGGTAAGACGGTTGAGGGTCTACGTTTTTATGCTTGCACTCCTCTTTATCACTTTTTGATTCCCCTGTAATTTTTTCCTTTAACATTTTACTTGGTTCTTTAACTTGTATTATTGCGGTGCCGTTTACAAGTAGATCCTCAAATGCTTTCATCTGCGCTTTAAGCCTCTCTTCAGCTTCATGTTGCTGTATTATTTCACTCAAACCCACCATTCACTCCCCCAAAAAGTCATTAATATACTTACTAAGCAAGCTAGGCGCTTTAGGTATTGCACAGTCTTTGTATGCTTCTTTTTCGATACCTTTGTTAATCCACACCTGAGCTTGCTTTAACAAGTCTTTTGCATCTTCAAGCTGTTGGTCTATCACATCATCATGCATCACTCCATCTCCTCATTACAGTACTCACTATCGCATTCTTTATGCGGAACAAAGGGGTGATTTTCAATAAATCTTGCTACTTTTTCCCCTGCTTCTTTAAATGTTGAGCACTCCCAGCCATAAACTAATGCTCCGCATGGGTATTTAATATCGCCGTAAACCATGTCGTTAAATATCGAGCCGTGTATTTCTGTTTCATAAGACATATCACCAATTCCTAACAATAAGGTTGCCATTATTTAAAACTTTGCAAATAAGTTCTTCAGCTTGGCGTTTATCATCGTAGTTATCGTAGTGCTCAGTTGAATCAACCTCGATGTACTCACTGCAAAGCTCGACAACATCAAGTTCAAGGCCGCAATCTGCGTCGCCTTCTCTATCTATCAAGTAATCAAATAAAGCTAGCAGCCCCTCGTAGCTAAAATTATCAGGTCTAACGCTTTTGAAATAGTCTACAAATATTGACTTTGTTACTTCTATATACATTCTCTATCTCCCAGTTATAAATTATCGCTCTTGAATCATTTTTGTATCTACATCAATTAAAAGTTCTGAACCATCTATAAATACAAATACTTCGTAATATCCTTCATCTTCTGAGTATAAGCGCTTCATCTTCGCGTCATAGCCGTATTCTCCGTTATGCTCAACTATTAAATCTTCTAGCTCGCTACAGCAATTTATTGTCGTCGCGTCTATAACTTCAAGTGTCTTCCTAGCTAGCGTTGTCATTATTATCTCCCGTTTATTTACGTTTATTGTCTAACTGCAAACATAATATCAATGACTAAATCATTTGTCAAGAAAAATATATAAATAAAAATAATGTATCTGTATATAATAGAATGAAATCGGACGGGGAAGTGAATAAAGAATGATGAACTTCTATTCTTATTAACTTTTTTTCATTTGAAATTGAAGAATCGTCTCAAATCGAGGGGGGTATCCCGGGGGTTTGGGCTGGGTGTGGGGATCCGGTGCCCCAGAAAAGTCTTGTAACTTTGACCAGCGAGATTTGCATTTTCGCGGGAAAATTTCACTTTTCAGATAGTTTTTTTGTTGTTTGGAGTGGCGCCCAGCTAGGACTTGAACCTAGTCGCCCCCGATATCGTTAGCTGCTTGCTAGTATCGGTGAACGTTAACCCTTTAAGCCTCTGGGCTTGGATATTTTAGTTTTGTATTTTTGTTTTGTCTAGTTTTAATTTCAAGTGGTTAATTTCTTCGTATATTATTTTTACTTTTTTTTGTTTAGGTATGTCTTCTGGTTTTATTTTCATTGAAGATGCTTTGCCTTTTCTTCTTCCAAATAGGTTTACTTTTAATTTTTTAATTTCTTTCATTTGCCCCCCATTTGCCCCCATATCCTCACAAGTTAGTATCGTACTTCATGCTTTGAATTGGTATTTGGTATAGTCTTTATGATATATTTCATTTGCTTACCGTTCCCTATAATCGGTATTGAGCAATATCTTTAGCGGTAAGCGCTATTACTAAAGGATTCAAAAATGTCTACACCTAATATAGTTCCACATGAAGTGAGTAATTCTGATAAATCATTAAAAGAAAAATGGCGTGACAAAGCTTATTCATGCGCTACTGGTAGCGAACACAATTATATACCTGTGTCCTGGATTATTAATCCAAAGAGCAGAAGAGTTGCGCAACTTTTATGTTTGAAATGCTTCCACGAGCTTAACCTAGAAGAAGCATCGATGTATAAAAACTAGGCTTTGATAAATGCTTTATATTTTTTAATAGATTCTGCTTTAGTAGCTTTACCAAATTCTGTGTTGTAATACTTTTTATAGTATTCGAATAGTGCTTCGTGGTCATTTCTATCTGGCAATGCTTCTGGGAATCTCATATAGTTTAGTCTTGCCATCATAGTTGCGTATCTTAAATCATAAACTAATCTATCTGTGTTGGGCACAGTCGGACAGTTAAAATTAAGTCCGATTATTTGCTGCAGTCTTACATTGCGTCTTATATAGTTAGACCAGATATCAGAATGTGTTGCAGGTTCCATTTGATATATACCTAAAGCAGGACCATTTATTTGCTTTACATACTTACCACCATTTGACTCTCCTGCGCAAGTAAAAATTAACAGTTCCATTGCATCATCTCTATACGCTTGAAGAATAGATAATGTTGGTGTGATTATATCTTGCTTAAGTTGATTTAGATTCATAATATTTGTTTTGCCTTAATAATAAACTATAATATGAGATATTATCATATAAAAGAGAATTTTTAATGACAAAAATTAACCCATCTGAAATTTTCAAAGTAATTAAAGGCAGGACATCAGGATATGATGAAGACACCCATTGCACAATGGTTCTAAAAACAATTGGCGATGGTGGCACAATAAGCACATTTTGTTCTGAGGCTGTAATAGGTGACACAACATTTTGGGATTGGAACAGAAAATATGACATTTTCAATGAATGCTATCGTGTTGCTTATATGTACGGTAAAGAGAAATGGCGTCTAGATGGCGAGCTTAATAAAGACAACGAAGAATTCAACTTTGAGTACTGGAAACTTATAGGGTTAGAGAGATATGGTCTAGGAAGAAATCCTAAGATAAGAATGGGTATAGAAGCTGCAGCTAATCCATATGAGCAGTATAAACAACTAGTAAAACTTGCTAACGAAGGCGAGTTCACATCAGCTGAAATTAAGCAGATGATGGAAGCAATTAATGTTGGAATCAAAGCGCATGACTCGTACAAACTTCAAGAACAAATAAATGAAATGCAGCTTAATATAGCAAAAATGGGGAACAATAATGGCGGGAATATCATTCCAATTGAAAGCGCTTCAAAAGTTAATTAATGTACCTTATCGCATAAAGTTTGTAGACAGCGTAGTATTAGAAGAAGATTTTGAAGATATGATTATTTATATAAATATTAAATTATGAGGGAATATTATGAGCTGGTTATCAAAAGCATGGGGTGATGTTACAGGCAAAACAGCAAGAAAGAAAGCAGAGGCTACGGCAGCTCAACAGCAAGCAAATTATGCAGCAACAAAAAGAAAGCTTTTAGAAGAGGAAGCAAAAATCGAAGAGCAAAGAAAAAGAGAAAAAGGGAAGATAGAAGCTAAGAAAATTAGAAGCTTGAGGCGTGGATACAGGGCGCCAGGATTTTTACAGGCTCCTTCTGATGAAGTTAGCGAGAAATTAGGTTAAGGAATATAAGATGCAGCTATCATTGTTAGAGCAATTAAAAAAACGTTATGGAAGAGCTAGAACCAAGGCTGACCAATGGTCTTCTATACTTGAAGCATGTTTTCATTATGCTGTTCCATTCCGTAATACTTTTTATGAAACTAAAGATGATGATGGAAGAAAAAAGAATACTCGTCTTTATGATACAACTGCTGTTGAAGCAACAAAGACGTTTGTATCTAAAATGCATGAAGCAATGACTCCGCCACAGACGCAATGGGGATTTCTAGAAGTAGATGCCTCGTTAAACGACATTGAAGATGAAGATATAAAGGATGTGCAAACAGAGCTTGACGTATACATGCGTCATTTATTTAGATACATTCACGCTTCAAATTTTGATGTTTCAATTAACGAATGTTATTTCGATTTATCAATTGGAACTAGCGCATTAGTAATTAATCAAAATACAGATAAAGAACCGTTATTATTTACATCCACTCCGATTGATAAGTTATGCATTGAAGAGGGGTTAAACGGAAGGATAGAATCTTGGTATAGAACTTGGGAAGATACAAAGATTCTAGAAATAAAGACTAGATGGAAGAATGCAGAATTAAGCTTGGAAATGATGAAGCAAGCAGCTGATAACCCATTAGCATCTATTTCAAAGATATATGAAGGAGTAGCTTACTTTCCAAATGATGATAAAAAATTTAAGTATGCCGCGTGGACTTCTGAGCATTTATTATTTTCTGAATCTTTAGATTCAAATCCCGGGATTGTTTGGAGATTTCAAAAAACAAATAATGAAACTTGGGGGCGTGGTCCGGTAATGGATGCACTTCCTAGTATTATAAGTCTTCAAGAAATGGCTAGAGTAGAATTAGCTAGCGCAAACCTAAATACATTTAAGCCATATATGGGCTTTAGTGACGGAGTATTTAATCCTCATACATTTAGATTACAGCCATTTGAAGTAATCCCTATAGCTCCATTAGGCACATCTGGACAACTTCCATTAGTTCCACTTCCCGATTCCAGTAATCCTCAGTTTGCACAGCTAACAATAAATGATTTGAGAATACAAATATCGACTCTATTGTTTGCAAACTCACCAACGCAATCAGAAAGCGTTCAGCCTCAAACAGCATACGAGCTAAGTTTAAAGCAACAAGAATTAGCACGTAAAATTGGACCATTATTCTCAAGATTGCAGCATGAATTTTTA